>JAEEGL011663377.1_pt1 | contig 77653 bp, 70 predicted proteins | sample 9134231 | NCBI WGS metagenome assembly JAEEGL01 (sample SAMN16246548, study PRJNA631951) | gut metagenome | biome: gut microbiome; feature: rumen; material: fiber-attached | host: Bos | place: Iran: Karaj | collected 2018-10 | reverse complement strand
TGACGGTGCCGATGATTTTGCCAAGTTACACTCCATAGCTGAAACAGCTATGAAGAATGGAAACTCCAAATTCAATGCAATACTTGCTGTCGTACAACAGTAAGGTAACTACTCATACCATGGGGTGCTGAGTAGTTACAGATGAAGTCTGATTTGTTAAATATAATTAATAAAAACATCATTCTTCGTTTGTTGGTATTAAATTTGCATGATATTATTATGATTTAGAAAAAGAATGAAACCAAAATGGACAGATGAATATTGGCTGATGCTGATGCATGTCTATCTCAAGGATCCTGTGGGGGTGAAACCACTCTACTCGCATGAGATGGTCGACATGGCTCTCGAACTGCACCTGCCCCCAAAATATCTCTATCGAAAAATGTTCCGCCTCAGAAGTCTTGACACTCCGCGACTGGAAAGACTTTGGAACCAATATGCCACCCATCCCAAAAAACTTGCCAAAGGGGTCAGTATACTCAGAAAGATGAACGGTTTCAATAATGCTGAAGCATTTTATGAAGGGGTGGAAGTCAACGCGGCCTGGGAAAATGATTTCAAACCTCTGGCAAGCCATCCTCTACTCACACCCATCAAACTCATCCTCATTCTCGATCTGTATTTCCGCCTCACACCCCGCACGATGGTGCCGGAAACAGCAGAGATCGTCGCACTCTCCAAAAACATAGGCATCTCACCACAACTGATGGTTGAGGTGATGGACGAATACCAGGTATGTGATCCTTATCTGAGGAAAAGTCATCCTTCCGACTCCCCGCTCCATGAATCCTGCAAGATCATCTGGCAGCGCTATGGCAATGGTGACCCCACAGAACTGGCCTCCATCGCAGCACAACTCATAGAATATTACAAATAACATGGGCAAGCAGCAGATAAGACAAGGTATCCGGCAAACGCAGCGGCAACGGCTTACTCCACTGCAACTGCTGATAGGACAGATGATCGAAAAACCCATCGACCAGCTCACCGAATATGTCAACCAACAACTTATCGACAACCCTGCCTTGGAAGTCAAACCCAGCGATGAAAGCGAATGGGACCAACCTCAAGACAGTACCACAGAAGACCTGAGCCGACAGGAGAACCATGAGGATGAAGATTTCATGGGTGAGGAGAAAATCCCTGTTCAAGAGACACAGCCTCACCAAGATCCTTCCAACAATGTCTCCTTCTACGATAAACTGCGCCAACAGATGGGTGAGACAGATCTCAACGAGCAGCAATGCCACATCATGGAATATCTCATCGGGTCGCTCGACAACGACGGTCTGCTCCGGAAGGACATCGAGACCATCAGCGACGAGATGGCCATTTACCAAAACCTCGATGCTTCTGTAGAAGAGATCAAGGAGGTGCTGTCGAAACTGCAAACCTTCGATCCTGCAGGCGTGGGAGCACAATCCCTGCAACAATGTCTCCTGCTACAGATTGAACGACGGAAAGAAGGATGGACCAAAGATGTCCTGCAAAAGATCATCAAGACCTATTTCGATGATCTACTCAAAAACCATTGGACAAAACTGCAGCGCACGCTTCATCTTGATGAAGAGGAGAAAGAAGAGATCAAGGCAGAACTGAAAAAACTCAACCCCAAACCAGGTGCCGCCCTGGGCGAAGTGCAAGGAACAAGCATCCAGCAAGTCACCCCCGATTTCATCGTGGAGACCACCGATGACGGACAAGTGAATTTCTCGCTCCGCCGCGGACGCCTGCCAGAATTGGAGATCTCTGAATCCTACATCGAGACACTCAACAGCATGCGCAACCTCTCACGGAAAGACAAAGAAGCCATTCCATTGCTGAAAAAAGATGTCGACGGAGCAAAGATGCTCATCGACGCACTGCAACAGCGACAAGCCACACTGACCAAGACAATGGCCGCTATCATCCGGCGACAACGGAAATTCTTCCTCGACGGTGACGAGGCCGACTTGCAACCCATGGCACTGAAAGACATTGCAGCAGACACCGGACTTGATATCTCTACCGTATCGAGGGTCACCAATGAGAAGTATGCCGAGACACGATGGGGCATCTTCAGACTGCGCTATTTCTTCAGCGACCGTTATCATAACGACGGTGACGAAGTGTCGACAAGGAAAATCAAAAGCGCACTCAAAGACATCATCGACCATGAAGACAAGCATCATCCACTCACCGACATGCAACTGGAAGATGCACTCAAAAAGAAAGGATTCCAGACCAAGCGGCGCACCATCGTGAAATACCGTGAACAGATGAACATTCCCAAATCAAGCTTAAGAAAAAAATGAGAGAGAAAGACATCATATTGGTAGCGAGAATCCTCAGTGCGATATTCTCACCTTTCTATCTGCCTGTCGTGGGACTGCTGGCGCTGTTCTTCTTCAGTTACCTCAGCCTGCTTACATGGCCAGTGAAACTCTATATCTTCATCATCGTCTTTACACTGACCATCCTCCTGCCCACAACACTCATCAGAATCTATCGCAAATATCAAGGATGGAACCTGACAGAAATCGCACCCAAAGAACGGCGGATGATACCCTATGTCATCTCCATCCTATGCTATTTCTTCTGCTATTACATCCTCAACGCCAATCATATCCCCTATACGATCGGCAGCATCGTGGTGGCTTCACTCATGATACAAGTGGTATGCGCCATGATCAATATTCGATGGAAAATATCCGTTCACTCCGCTGCCATCGGTGGTGTGACAGGAGCCATCGTGGCCTTCGCACTCATCTTCAATTTCAATCCCGTCTGGTGGCTATGTCTTGTACTGCTGCTTGCCGGACTGGTGGGATCAAGCCGCATCATCCTAAGGCAACACACCCTCGGGCAGGTGGTGACCGGCTTCTTCGTGGGCATGGTGTGCGCCATCATATCGATTCTTTTCATCTAAACGATCATCAATAGAAAAACTAACGAATATGAAACCGATTATCAGCATCATCATGGGCAGCACAAGTGACCTGCCTGTCATGGAAAAAGCCATGAAATATCTGGAGGAAATGGAAATACCTTTTGAGGTCAATGCCCTTTCCGCACACCGGACACCACAAGCCGTGGAACAGTTTGCCCAAGAAGTGAGCGGCAGAGGCATCAAGGTCATCATTGCTGCTGCCGGCATGGCTGCCGCTCTTCCGGGAGTCATCGCCGCCTCGACCACCGTGCCTGTCATCGGCGTTCCCATCAAAGGTATGCTCGACGGACTCGACGCCATGTTGAGCATCATACAGATGCCTCCGGGAATACCCGTGGCCACTGTAGGCGTAAACGGTGCTCTCAACGCTGCGATCCTCGCCACACAGATCGTGGCACTCTCCGACGAGGCCATCGCCCGACGGGTGGCTGACTACAAGGCCCGGCTTGGAGAGAAAATAGAAAAAGCCAATGCACAATTGGCCGACATCAAGGATTATCACTTCAAGACCAACTGAAATGACAGACCTCTTCAACTATCATCGTCGGCCATCCGTGAAAATTGATGTGGGAGACACTCCCATGGGTGACCAACAACCCATCCGCATCCAGTCAATGGCCACCGTGTCGACCAACGATATCGAAGGATCCGTGGCACAAGCCCGGCGCATCATCGATGCCGGTGGAGAATATGTCAGATTCACCACACAAGGAACACGAGAGGCCGAGAACATCGGACGGATCCACGACGCACTTCGCCAACAAGGGATCACCACCCCTCTGGTGGCTGACGTCCATTTCAATGCCCGTGTGGCGGAAGTGGCTGCAAAAAACGTGGAAAAGGTGCGTATCAACCCCGGCAACTATGTGGATCCCGCCCGTACTTTCAAAAAGTTGGAATACACCGACGAAGAATATGACCGCGAACTGCACAGGATAGAGGAGCGCCTGCTCCCACTGCTGCAAATCTGCCGGGAACACCACACGGCCTTGAGAATAGGGGTCAACCACGGATCGCTGTCCGACAGAATCATGTCTCATTATGGAGACACGCCTGAAGGTATCGTCGAGAGTTGTATGGAATTTCTGAGAATATGCCAACGGGAGAAGTTCAACAACGTGGTCATCTCCATCAAAGCATCCAACACCGTGGTGATGGTCAGGTCCATGCGGCTCCTCGTGGCAGAGATGGACAAGGAAGATATGCACTATCCCTTGCATCTGGGGGTCACAGAAGCCGGTGAAGGTGAGGACGGACGGATCAAAAGTGCGGTGGGTATCGGTGCCTTGCTGGCCGACGGTATCGGTGACACTGTCAGGGTATCACTCAGCGAAGAACCGGAACAGGAGATTCCTGTGGCAAGACATCTGGTCGACCATTTCACCGGCAGAGAGCATCATCCGATGATTCCTGCCACGCCTTTTGAAGGATTCGACTACCTCAGACCCGAGCGGCGGGTCACGCATCCGGTGGGGCATATCGGTGGTGATAACGTGCCTGTGGTCATCCTCTCCGGAAAAGGGGACGAGGAATTCTACAACGATCAGCATCCTGATTTCATCTACACGGGAAAGGAGGTTCCATCCCAGCGCAAGGATGGCCAACGGTTGATCGTCGACTTCAACGTCTATGACGGCCAAGCCGATACCTTCCCCATATTCCCTGCACAAGCCATGCCATGGATTGGAAGCGTGGAGGCCCCTATCAAATTCTTGGTCCTTTCTTATGGTGTCAGCGCTGAAGAATACATTGCCTGTCTGCGACTTCATCCTGAAGTAGTGGTGGTGGCTGTCAGCCATCATGCCAATCCGACAGGTGAACTGAGGGCACTCACCCATGAGATGATGCGTGCCGGCCTCAACAATCCCATCGTGTTCTGTCATGCATATGCTTATCAAAAAGAGGAAAAAGATCTCTTCCAAATCGATGCCGCCGCAGACATGGGCGCGCTCATGATCGACGGACTGACCGACGGCATCTGGCTGATGAACGACGGTGACATCGCTGCCAACGACATCGCCGCCACGGCATTGGGAATCTTGCAGGCAGCAAGACTGCGCGTCAGCAAGACAGAATATATCAGTTGCCCTGGATGCGGAAGGACTCTCTACAACCTGCAGGCCACCATTGCAAAGATCAAAGCGGCCACCCAACACATGAAAGGCCTCAAAATCGGTATCATGGGATGTATCGTCAACGGACCTGGAGAGATGGCCGATGCCGACTTCGGTTATGTGGGGGCAGGACCAGGACGCATCTCACTCTACCGGAGAAAAGAATGCGTGGAACGCAATATCCCGGAGGAAGAGGCCGTGGAACATCTCTTAAAACTTATCCGACAAACCATCCAAGAAAAAGAATCATGAACATCAAAACCACCTACATCGCATCACAAAACCGATACGACCAATCCGACATCATGTATCGCAGATGTGGCAGAAGCGGCGTACTCCTGCCAAAAGTGTCGTTGGGATTCTGGCACAACTTCGGTGATGTGGATCCCTATCAGCGCAGCCGCGACATCACCCATTATGCTTTCGACCATGGCATCACCCATTTCGACCTCGCCAACAACTACGGACCGCCCTATGGCACGGCCGAGGAGACCATGGGACGCCTCATGGTGGAGGATTTCGCTCCCTACCGCGACGAGCTCTTCATCAGTTCAAAAGCTGGTTATGACATGTGGGAAGGACCTTATGGCAACTGGGGATCACGAAAATATCTCTTCGCCAGTCTTGACCAAAGTCTGCGCCGCATGCACCTCGATTATGTAGATTTGTTCTACAGCCACCGCTATGACCCACACACACCGCTGGAGGAAACCCTTCAGGCACTGGTCGACATCGTGCGCAGCGGGAAAGCACTCTATGTGGGCATCTCCAGATGGCCCCTGCAAGCTCTGAAATTTGCCGATGAATACTTGAGGCAGCGCGATGTGCCGTTGCTCATCTATCAAGGAAAACTCAACCTGCTCGACAAAGAACCGCAAGAGGAGGGTATCCTTGACTACTGTCACGATCATGGCATCGGTTTCATCTCATTCTCACCGCTGGCACAAGGTTTGCTTACCGACCGTTACCTCAATGGCATTCCCGACGACTCAAGGATGTCTCGCGGCACATCACTCAACAGCAGTCAACTGACCCCAGAACTCATCGCTTATCTGCAACAGCTCAACAGCAAAGCGATCCAGCGCGGTGAGACGCTCGCTGAGATGGCTCTCGCCTGGATCCTGGCGCAAAAAGGGGTGACCTCCGTACTCGTGGGAGCCAGCAGCACCACTCAACTGGAAAAGAACCTCAAATGTATCACTGCCAAAGACTTTGATATGCCTTGAGAAGTGTACACCATCAAAAAAACAAAGGAGGATGCGTTTCATAGAGACACATCCTCCTTTGCTTTTTTGGCAAGTAATTATTCTTCCTTGCTGAAATCTTCCTTACCCACACCGCAGATGGGGCACACCCAATCTTCGGGAAGGTCTTCAAATGATGTACCTGGCTCAATGCCATTGTCGGGGTCTCCAATCGCAGGGTCGTAGACATACCCGCATGTGTCGCAAACGTAGTTCATACTTTTCTTTGTGTAATTAAATAATAAGGTATATTTGATAAAAGGTGAATAATCCATCAGTCACGCTTTATCTGGTGATTGAGCACCTGTTCGACTTTCTCCACCACCATTTCCGGTGAGATGCCTGCCATACATGCCATGTCGCCACGATAACATGGTTTGTCACCAAAGATGCTGCATGGCCTGCAAGGAAGGCTCAACTGCACCACAGTGGACTCATCCTGCCTCCATCCCATAAATCCGGCATAAGGATGCGTGGCTCCCCATACACTGACTACCGGGACGTCGACCACAGAAGCCAGATGGGTGTTGGCACTATCCATAGACACCATCACATCCAGATGACTCATCAGAATCAGTTCTTCCTTCAGTGATGACAAACAAGTGGACACATCGACGCAACGAGGATACTGCTCACACCAACGGCTGACAAGGCTGCGCCCTTCCTTCTGCGCTCCAAAGACAAAAATACGGCCATTGGGATGCATCTCACACAACATCGCCACCACCTGCTGCATTTTCTCCAAGGGATAGACTTTTCCCGGATGTGCGGCAAACGGTGCCACCCCTATCCATTTCTGAAATGTTTTCTTCTCCTGCAAGTCACGCTGGGGCAACAGACGGAGATTGCCTCCGCTGCCAGAAAACAGCGATTTAAACTGTAAGGTGACAGGATAGCCCAGTGCTGCCAATACCTCAGCATAGTTGGCAAAAGATGTTGACTGCTGCACCAACCGCTTGTTTTTGCGTGCCACCAGCCGTTGCTTACCCTTGCGGTGCTTGTCAATATGTGCCACATGGTAACGGTCGACAGAAAAACGCATACGGAGATATTTCGTGCGAATCACATCATGCATGTCGGCAATCGCCGTGAAATGCTTGGCCTTCAAGCGCCGGTATAAGGCATTCAATCCCAATATGCCTTTGTATTCCTTCCCCACATCGGCATCCATGAATCCAACATTAGGAGCCAGTTTTTCAAACAAAGGCCTTACCACATCACGACTGAGCACAGTGATGCGCACATGAGGATATTGGGCAGCCAACGAAGCCACCACAGGTACCAGCATGGTCACATCACCCAATGATGAAAACCGCATGATGAGAATGTGTTCACTCTTCATAAATCAGACGACGATCAGCATGATAGACAAAAGAAATTACTTCTTATACAACACAGGATTGGTCGATGGATCATTATACATCTTCATCTGACGGTAGGTCTTCATATACTTGCGACCGGCGGCAATATCTTCAAGCAACTGGTCGATGGCAGTCGACAAGTCACACTGCTGCTCCTGAAGGATAGCCAATTTCGCACGGCAACGCTCCTTGTGTGCCAGGTCAGCATCCTTGCGCTCCACCTGCTCTGCCATATGATAGATCTTCAAGGCAAGGATCGATAAACGGTCGATGGCCCATGCCGGACTCTCTGTATTGATACGCGCATCAGGCAATACATTCACATCACTAAACTGATGGAGGAAAAAGGAATCAATCTGCTCCACCAGATCGGTGCGGTCCTGATTGCTCCTGTCGATACGACGCTTCAGTTGCAATGCTTCCAGTGGATTGATATGCGGATCGCGTATCAGATCCTCCAAATGCCATTGCACCGTGTCGATCCAACATTTCAGATATAAACGGTTCTCCAAAGAATCCCTGTCATAGGGATTGCTGATAGGCGTGTCGATGTCGTCTTTGATATGATAGTCGGTGATAGCCTTGGTGAAAACTTGATTAAAGACTTCCGTGCTTGACATAATTTGGGATTTTGGTTATATATAACGTTTATGCAAATGTAGCAAAATATCAAAGATGTAGCAAATTATTCGTGTATTTTTTTTATTTTGGACGTTTTTTTGCACATATAGGGGTGGTTTGTGCAGTGTCGGGTGGTTTTTTTGGGAAATAATTTGCACACTTAAATAAAAATTCGCACCTTTGCACCCGATTTTAAAAAGCAACATTTTATTAATTATTTAAAGAAAAAGAATTATGTCAGAAATCGAAAGACAAGTCAGGGATATCATTGTTGACAAACTTTGTGTTAGCGAAAGCGACATCAAACTTGAGTCCAGTTTCCAAAATGACCTTGGCGCTGACTCATTGGATACCGTAGAGTTGATCATGGAGTTTGAGAGAGTTTTCGAAGTGTCCATTCCTGATGATCAGGCTGAGAAAATTTCTACGGTAGGTGATGCTATTGAATACATCGAAAGCCATCGTAACAATTAATTTATACGATTTTCCTTTTTATGGTTTATAGACATCGGCTACCTACAGTAGTACCGTGGCTATAAACCATATTTTTTTAATTTCTATTATCATATTCATGGAACTTAAAAGAGTTGTCGTAACAGGTCTCGGCGCTGTCACCCCTTTAGGTAATTCTCCTGAGGAAACTTGGAAAAATATCATAGCTGGTGTCAGCGGAGCCGCAGAAATCACTAATTTTGACGCTACTAAATTTAAGACTCATTTCGCTTGCGAAGTGAAAAATCTTCCTATCACTGACTATATTGACGGTAAGGATGCCCGTAAGATGGACAAATACACACAGTTTGCCATCGTGTCTGCCATCCAGGCTGTAAAAGACAGTGGTATGGATCTTGAGAAAGTGAACAAAAACCGCATCGGAGTCATCTATGGAGTCGGTATTGGCGGTATCAGCACCTTCGAGGCAGAAACAAAATACTATGCGCTCCATGAGGCTGACGGACCGAAATTCAATCCTTTCTTCATCCCTAAGATGATTGCCGACATTGCAGCCGGACATATCTCTATCCATTTTGGATTCCATGGTCCCAACTATACCACCACCTCCGCCTGTGCCTCGTCGACCAATGCCTTGGCTGATGCTTTCAACCTCATCCGTCTGGGAAAAGCCGACGCTATCTTGGCCGGTGGTGCTGAGGCAGCCATCTGCCCCAGTGGAGTAGGCGGCTTCAACGCCATGAAAGCCCTCTCCACCCGCAATGATGATCCTACACATGCCTCAAGACCTTTCAGCAAGAGCCGTGACGGATTTGTCATGGCAGAGGGAGCAGGATGCCTCATCCTGGAAGAGTTGGAGCATGCCAAAGCCCGTGGCGCCAAGATTTATGGTGAGATAGTGGGAGAAGGCATGAGTGCTGACGCCTACCATATCACCGCATCACATCCCGAAGGACTCGGCGCACGACTGGTGATGGAGAATGCCCTTGAAGATGCCGGCCTCTCCCCAGAGGATATCGACTATATCAATGTGCACGGTACCTCCACACACGTTGGTGACATCTCAGAGGTAAAAGCCATCCAGGAAGTCTTTGGCGATGCTGCCTACAAACTCAATATCAGCAGTACCAAATCGATGACAGGTCACCTGCTCGGTGCCGCTGGTGCCGTGGAAGCCATGATCACCGTATTGTCGGTGCTCAACGATATCGTGCCGCCCACCATCAATCATGATGAGGATGACAAAGACGAGGAAATCGACTACAATCTGAATTTCACCTTCAACAAGGCACAAAAGCGCACCGTGAGAGCTGCCCTGAGCAACACCTTCGGCTTTGGAGGTCACAATGCTTGTGTCGTATTCAAAAAATATGCTGAATAACCTGCTTGACAGAATAAGGCTCCCTTTCCGCAAGGAGAAGGAGCTTTATTTGTCTTTATACACCATCCTGGGATTCTATCCCAAAGACATCAACTATTATAAACTGGCCTTGATGCACAAGAGCATCATGCGCAAGGAAAAAGGAAAACCTATCAATAATGAGCGTCTCGAATTTCTTGGTGACGCCATTCTCGGTGCCGTGGTAGGTCATATCGTCTATGACCATTTTGAAGGAAAAAGAGAAGGTTTTCTCACAAATACCCGCAGCAAACTGGTGCAGCGTGAGACGCTGAACAAGTTGGCGCAAGAACTGGGCATCACACAACTCATCATGTCTTCCGGGCATTCCATGTCCCACAACAGTTATCTGGGTGGCAATGCTTTCGAAGCACTGGTGGGAGCCATCTATCTCGACAGAGGATACAATGCCTGCATGAAATTCATGCAAAAACGTATCCTGGGACAACTCATCAACATCGACAAGGTGGCCTATAAAGAGGTCAACTTTAAGAGTAAACTCATCGAATGGAGCCAGAAAAACCGCGTGGATGTGGAATTCAGACTCCTGGAACAGAAAAAAGATGATAGTGGCAGCCCCGTATTCGAATATCAGGCTTTCATCGAAAATGTCGAAGGAGGAAAAGGACGTGGATATTCCAAAAAAGAAAGTCAGCAACTGGCTGCAAAACTGACCTTGGAACGACTGCGTCGCGAACCGCAATATATCGATGCTGTGTTTGCCGCAAAGACCGAACGCACCAAGATGGAGGAGATGCCTGTGGAAAACGTGCCCGACACCGAGCAATCCACCGACTTCATTATCGACCAATCTGACGTCAGACAAGAAAAAAAGACAGATAAAAAACAAAAGATCAAACCACTGAATTATAAAAAACCGGTTTCTGATCCTTCTTTGGAAAACGATGGAGAAGATGAGTTTGACCTGAGCGACATCTCTGCCGCCGCACCAAAAGATTTGACAAAGGAAGACATTATCGCAGCCGCTGAGGAAGCTGCTTTCTCCGAATAACATCCACATCTTGTGACCTTTATTTCCTCCAAAACCATTGGTTTCTAAGGATGGAAGAATAATGGTGTCTCTTTTCCACAGGCAGTTATTTTTGATGACAAAACAACAGACCTGATGACTGAATCGGGTTAAAAATAGTAAAAAGAGACGCTATTACGAAAGTTTGCACTAATTTTGTAAACTTCAACTCTCTGTCTCGTCATGACGGAGATCAATTTTTCATTGAAAATGAATATCACAAAGATAGCCAGTAAAATCTTTCTGGCACGACAAAAAGAGCTGGATAAGCATTACCTCCATCCTGAACTGTTGCAAGAGGAGGTTTTGCAGCATCTGCTCAAAAGGGCCAAAGATACCGAATACGGTATCCGACACCTCTTCTGCACCATCAAAAACTATGCTGACTTCGCCCACAATGTTCCCATCAATTCTTACGAAGAGCTCAAAAGCGACATCGACCGCATGCGTCATGGCGAGAGCGACGTACTTTGGCCAGGCCAGGTGAAATGGTTTGCCAAATCCTCCGGAACGACCAATGATAAAAGCAAATATATCCCCGTCACACAAGAAGGACTGCAGCATATCCACTATGCAGGAGGGTTCGACGCTGTGGCGATTTATTTGAAAAACAACCCCAATAGTCGGCTTTTCGATGGTAAAAGCCTCATCCTTGGAGGAAGTCACGCACCCAACTATGATGTGAGCAGCAGTCTGGTGGGTGACCTCAGTGCCATCCTTATCGAGAATATCAACCCGCTGGCCAATATGGTAAGAGTGCCCAAGAAAAAGACGGCACTGCTCTCTGATTTCGAGGTGAAACGCGACCGCATCGCCGAGGAGACCATCCATAAAAACGTGACCAACCTTTCAGGTGTTCCATCATGGATGCTGTCTGTACTGACCAGGGTACTGGAAATTTCCGGCAAAAAAACCATCAATGAAGTGTGGCCCAATCTGGAGGTATTCTTCCATGGTGGAGTCAACTTCACACCCTACCGTAAACAATACGAACAGATCATCACATCGCCACAGATGCACTATATGGAAACCTATAACGCCAGTGAGGGATTCTTCGGCATCCAGGATGATCCCAGTGACGAGGCGATGCTGCTCTTGCTCGACTACGACATCTTCTATGAATTCATTCCCATGGATGAAATAGAACATGAAAATCCCACCGTCATCCCTTTGGAAAGTGTAGAGATAGGAAAAAATTACGCCATGGTCATCACGACGTCATGCGGACTGTGGAGATATCTCATCGGCGACACCATCATCTTCACCTCCAAAAAACCTTACAAATTTATCATCTCCGGGCGCACCAAGCACTTCATCAACGCTTTTGGTGAGGAACTCATCGTCGACAATGCCGAACGGGGACTGGCCTATGCCTGTCAGGAGACGGGTGCCGAGGTGCTGGAATATACCGCCGCACCTGTCTTCATGGACAACAAAGCCAAATGCAAGCACCAATGGCTGATAGAATTCTCCAAAGAACCGGATGATCTGGAACGTTTTGCACAATTACTCGATAAAAAACTGCAAGAGATCAACAGTGATTACGAAGCCAAACGCTACAAGGATATCACCTTGCAGCATCTGGAGATCATCAAGGCCAAGCAGAACCTGTTCAACAGCTGGCTCAAGTCAAGAGGTAAACTCGGAGGACAACATAAGATACCACGCCTATCCAACAACAGGCGCATCATCGACGAATTACTCGAAATGAATCAATGAAACATCAACTCATCTTCCTCTCGCTCATCATCACAACGCTTTTGATGACAGCAGGCTGTGCCAGAATGGGACAGCCAGACGGAGGATGGTATGATGAGACACCGCCAAAAGTGGTCAGTTGCCGTCCTGCTGATAAATCTACCAACGTCAACAGTAAAAAAATCATCATCGAATTTGATGAATACATCAAACTCGATAATCCCTCGGAAAAAGTGGTCATCTCACCTCCACAACAGGAAGTGCCCGATATCAAAGGAGCCGGACGAACCATCACCGTGACACTCGTCGACTCACTTATTCCCAACACCACCTATACGGTGGACTTCTCTGATGCCATCTCCGACAACAACGAGAACAATCCTCTTGGCAACTATACCTATTGCTTCTCCACTGGTGACCATATCGACACCCTGGAAGTGAGCGGTTATGTGGTGGATGCCGAAAATATGGAACCTATCAAGGGTATTTTTGTAGGTCTCTACAACAATCTTAACGATACGGCATTCACGACCACACCCATGTTGCGCTACTCATCGACCGACGAAGAAGGACATTTCGTCGTAAAAGGGGTGGCACCAGGCGATTACCGTGCCTTCGCCTTAAAAGATCTTGACGGCAACTACTTCTTCTCACAAAAAGGAGAGCTAATCGCATTCAACCACGACATCATCACCCCTTCCTGCAAACCCGATTTCAGGCAAGACACCATCTGGCGCGACACGCTCCACATCGACAATATCACCAAGATAGGATACACCCACTTCCTGCCCGATGACATCGTGCTCAAAGCCTTTACTGAAAAACAGACCGACCGCTATCTCATCAAGAAAGACAGAACAGATGCCGAATGCCTGGCGTTCTACTTCAGCTACGGTAATCCCCAACTGCCCGACATCAAAGGACTGAATTTTGATGAGAAAGATGCCTTTATCTTACAAGCCAGTGAGAAACGCGACACACTCAAATACTGGTTGCGTGACACGACATTGGTCAAACAGGATACACTCAATCTGCTTTTCACCTACCTCAAGACCGATTCCACAGGGGTCCTGCAGTCACAGACAGACACCTTGGAAATGCTGGCAAAGACATCCTATGAGAAACGGATGAAGGAAAAGGCAAAAGAATTGGAGAAATGGACAAAAGAACAGGAAAAAGCCCGCAAAAAGGGAAAACCCTTCCTCACAGAGATGCCTGTCAAACCACTGGATCTCAATATCAATGTCCAGAGTGAGATGATGCCCGACGGGTACATCTCCATCATCTCTCCTACCCCGTTGCAGACTGTCGACACCACGAAAATCCATCTGAAAGTAAAAGTCGACACCCTATGGCACGATGTCAGATATATCCTGAAAGAACAATTTGTTGATGTGGAAGAACAAATGTCTTCAGCCCGGATGAAATATATTCTCCAACCCGACAGCACAGACTTTCTGTGGACACCAGGCAAGCAATATTCACTTCAAACTGACTCCGCAGCATTTGTCGACATCTATGGAAAAGCGTCAAAAGACATCAAAAAGGGAATGAAAATCCGGTCATTGAAAAGCATGACCTCGGTCTCCATTCATGTGGCCATGCTGGAAGAGTCTGCTGCTTATGTGGGACAACTCCTTGAACAAGGAGAGAAAATCAATAAACAAGTATCGTCTACCAACGGTAACCTGAAATTTGAATATGTCAAACCAGGTATCTATTTCATCCGCATTTTTGTCGACAACAATGGAAATGGGGTATGGGACACAGGCAACTATGCTGCCGATCAACAAGCAGAAGCCGTGTACTATTACCCAGAGAAAATAGAATGCAAGGAGCATTGGCCTATTGAATTAAATTGGAATCCAATGAATATTCCTTACAATAAACTCAAGCCTTCTGCCCTGAAGAAAACAAAAACTGAAAAGAAAAAGAAAATAAAAAACCTGAATGCAGAAAGAGCACTCAAACTGGGAATAACTTATATACCAAAAAACAATCAGTAATATGAATAAGATAAAATCATTGATCATCATCCTGATGATGTTTATGGGCACGGCAGCGGAAGCACAATGCCCACTTACCAATAAAGCCTTCAACTCAGGAGAATTCCTCTCCTATAACCTCTATTTCAACTGGAAATTCGTATGGGTGAAAGTAGGTACCGCCTCCTTGTCCACCGTATCCTCCAAATACCTTGGCAAAGACTGTTACCGCAGCAGTCTGCTGACACGGGGCAATGGCAAACTCGACAAGTTCTTCGTCATGCGTGACACCCTCCTCGGTTATGTCACCACCACCCTATCACCTCTGTATTTCAGAAAAGGTGCTGTGGAAGGGTCCCGATACACCGTCGATGAGGTTTGGTATTCCTATCCCAACGGAAACTGTAGGGTGAAAATGCACCGCCGCAGACACGACAACACCCATCTCAACAGCGAGAAAACCAATGAGCAATGCGTCTACGACATGCTCAATATCTTCACCCGCGCCCGTAATTTTGACCCGACAGGATGGAAGAAAGGCCACACCATTAAATTCCCCGTGGCTGACGGAGCCGGTGTCACCACAGGCCTTATCCGCTACGACGGAAAAGAAAAAGTGGAAGGTGACAACAATGTAAAATACAACTGTCTGAAACTGACTTACCTCGAATGGAGTGAGAGCAAAAACAAATATCGCGAGTATGCCACATTCTTTGTCACTGACGACGACAGCCATATCCCCGTGCGTATCGACATCACACTCAATTTCGGACAGGCAAAGGCTTTTGTCACCTCTATGAAAGGTGCAAAAAACCAGACTGCCTCCACTAAATAATCACCTCAAACTAATATGTGTCACCCATGATTGCTTACCCAATGAAGACTTCTATTATTTCCCGGTTATTACTATCATTGACTCTCATGGTATCCATGCTTTTAGTCTCATTACCAGCTGATGCCCAAAACCGCACAGGCAAAGGACGCGCCAAAACGACAAAAGTACGGCAGAATCAACTGAAGACACCTGCATCCCCCTCACCTGTCGGCGATACAGACCGCACCATCAAAGACCTACTGTATTTTCCCTTCAGCTGTCTGAATTGCACGGTGTCCTCCGTCGAACAAATTCGGCAAGAAATCATAGACACCTTCGGCACTTGTGAGACCATCAATATGATGCCTGGTCTCCACTATAGCAATGACGCCTTTGACTTCACCTATCGTAGTGTTCCCATTGGTGTGTGCTACTACGACTGGTATAACAACAGATGCTGGTATAATTTCTATTTCAATATCAAGGCCGAGGCAAACCGTTTCAAAACCACACTTATCAATGACATACAAAGAGCAGGCATCCCACTCACCAAGGATAATATCTATGGTGGTATGTCCAACCGCAAAAAACCCGTATCCATCTTCAAATGGATATATGTCAATGATCCTGAAATAGTGAAAGAAGACAATGGCTCGAATATCGTGACTCCCGATGTTGTTGGGATGTATATGATAGAATTAGGGATTTACAAACAATAAAAGTAATCCCAAAATCAGGGGGATAAGGTTGTTGTGTAAAAATATTTTACCAAACATGTAAAACGTGTGTAAAAAATCTATAAATCACTGAAAAACAATATTTTAATCTTCAAAAAACACCCTGTTTTTGAGGCTTTTTAACCCCTCCATTTGCGATTTTCAACAGAAAAACATACGGTGATTCTTTTATTTTTCTACATTTGCGGAAACCAAATTTTATAGAACTATGAAAAGAATGATTGTTTTTTTTGTTTGCTTTCGTGTGCCTTTTCACACAGTCACGTGCAGAGGAGGTCATCCAGGTCATCACAGATGCCAAAATCGAGAATCCCGGCAGCCAGCATGGAGGAGGACAACGAGGTCCGGCATAGTACATATTACATAGATCTTTTGTTAGAATATGCAAAATACTATTATGTTAACCCAGCAAATTATGGATATAAAAAAAATAATAGTTTATGGAAATAATAAGAAATGATGATGTCGTGTTGCAATGTGAAGGTTCTTCCTTATTAAATGGTTTTTCTCTTAAGTTTGGAGAAGCTGTTTTTATAATTGTTCCACCACCTCAAAATGAAAAGGTTGAATTTATAAGCAATAATAAAAACTTGTTTTATTGTCCAAAAGAGCCATGCTGGGTGAAATTTGTATCGTATAATACTAACAAAAAGGATATACGATTAATCAATGATAATATAGATTTATTCAAGAAACAGGGTATTTTCCAATTTTGTCCAGTTAAGATTTCTCAAAAGGATATTGACAAATTGGATGGTGGAGATATCCGTCTGATGAACATATTGTTATGTAGATTGAAGAATGAGAATTTTATAGAACTGAATTTGATTGGTTTAGCAGATGATTCTATTGAAAGGGTTATTAACTACATAATATATGATATATCATGTCATCGTGTAGCTTATGTGATTATAATGTATATGTATGCAGATATTGAAATCAAAAATTTTAACCCTATATTTGTTTCGAGTAAAAATATTTATGATCTATTGAATATAATTAATAAATTGAGACCTGAAGGAAATCATGGGGACTGGTGAGAAATCATGGCGATTGGTAATTGATTTAAAATTTTTTACATATTAATATACATGAAGGCATTTCTTTATTTTGCAATTAGAAAAAATGGATTAGGCGAGAAAAGAAAGGAAAAAGGATGTAATCAAGTACCAGTCCCCTGATTTACCAAAGATCGTTTTGATAGGATTATTTTAAATCCAATAAGGGCAAATCATTTTTATAGATAAAAAAACTGTGAATTACAATAATGGAGGAATTTTATTATGGGAACGAAGAAAATGATTCTTTATTTATTTATTATATTATCATTAAACGTTTTGAAAACATATAGTCAAAATGGCTATACAGAAAAAATAAAATGGGAATGTAAGTATTGTATAGATTATAGAAATATTGTTAACAGTGATACTTGTGAACTGAAAGATTCATTCAAAATACATGGATATGACTCGCATCTCTACACAAAGAGTATGACAATAGAAAACGTATGTTATTTCTTTGAGTTTGTCCCTTATGGCTCAGGAGAATGTCTTTGGTATATCGGAATTTACAAACAGGAAGATAACTTGTGGAGAATGGTGGCAAGAGGTGAAGTGGCAAAACCCGTTTCTTATATAACAGTAGATTTTAATGCAAGCAGGAATTCTTTTGTATTCTCTACTCTAAATGCTACATATGATTCTTCTAAAAATAAATCTATAATAAAAGTGGAGGATAATATTGGAGAGATTTCTATATCTGATTTATAGCGATATCATATTCAAGGATGCCGATGGTTTACCTTTCATTGTTTCGCTTAATACTGATAAATTTTAATCGGACACCAATAAATGCTAACATACCAAATCATGTCTTCAAAAATTAAGATAGTCATACTGATGTTGCTTCTCGCAATTACCGGACTCTGCGTTTCTTGCATAAGTCTGGTACAATATTTTCCGACAACCTGTAAGTTTGGAATCATGAGAGAGTATCAGTATGTCGAAGGTGAAAATGAGATGATAATCACTTTTTGCAGAAATAGTGAATCAGGCCAGTTGGGCATTATTGATTTTTTTACAACAGGGAAGATCGTAATGAAAAATGAGGTTGAAAAAGATAGCAAAGGAGAACATGTATTCGTTGTTGATCCTGAAGCTGCAGTTTTTCAGATAGATGATAAAAAAATACAGTTGAAAGAGAAAAGGCGTGATTCTCCCGATATTGATATGTATTATTCCATTGTGGATAGTCAAAGAGTCCAAATATTCATTGATGAGATAGCCCGGGACCATGTCAACCAGGAAAGAACCTTATGGATAATGCCATCGGATTTTATCCTAAATGATGGTAAAAGGGTCATCCGTGACACCATTGTCTTAAAGCAATTTGAGAAACCCGATTATAAGTGAATGATAAATGCAAGCTACGCTTATCATTGGAAACGAAAAGCTGACAAGCAAGTTCTCAGTCATTTCAGAAGATTCATTAAAAAACAGATAAATTATGATTTATTCAATAACTAAGATATTTAAGATGTTGTCGCTTCTTGCAATTTCACTGGTCTGCATTTCTTGTGTTGGTCACTACTATGAATATTATCCTACAACCTATAATAATTTTAGTATCATGAAAGAGTATCAGTATGCCAATAACGGATATGGTTTGGCAATTAATTTTTTCAGGAACATTGAAACCGGCCAGTTGAGAAGTATGGTGATTTCTACTAACGGAATGTTCGTGTTGAAAAGTGATCTCTTTGGAGACAGCATTGAAGATAACTTTTTCGTTGTTGATCCTGAGGCTGCAGAATTCAAGATAGATGGTGAAAAAATACAATTGAACCGAAAAAGACATGCTTTTCCAGACCTTGGATTATACTATTCCATAGATAGTCATAGAATAATTATAAATTTGGAGAATAAAACACCGTCTCCTGTCAACCTTGACAAAACAATCTTTATGATTCCTTCTGATTTTATTCAAAAAGATGGTGAAAGAGTTATTAAGGACACTATTTTCTTAAAACAATATGAGAAGACCAATTTTAAAAGGACAATCACAATGAAGAAGAAGAATGGATACCCACCATATTATGGATTAGATAATTAGGTGAGACAATTTAAAAAGCAAAAGACATGAGACATACCATCCTCTCCCTTCTCTTGGCCCTCACCGCCCTCACCGCCAGCGAACAGTGCCGCTACTGCAACACCTACGAGGAATTCCTCGAAGGGCGATGGGAACGGCAGACACTCCCCGCATCCATGGGGATGGCCGCATCTACGACCTGCAGGGCCGCCAGCTTGTGTCGCCTCCCCAAAAGGGTGTCTACATCAAGGACTGCGAGAAGTTTGTGGTGAGGTGAGAAAAAACGAATAAAAAAATCCGTCCCGATGATTCATTTTAGTTAACTTTGTACTGCAAATCAGCATGACTATGGAGAAATTGATGATGCATATTTCACGGAAGAGCGACTTGGCCAATAGGTCAGATTTCACCTGGGATTTGAGAAAAGGATCGTCTCATATCTTTATGAGAATGGCAATATGTTTCTTTTGGCCCTTCGTAATGGGCTCATGCATGTATGAGTATGTTGTTATTGAAAGAGCGTCTGATGCGATCAAATGGGAAGGTCATGATACCGGGATAAGGAAGCAGCTCAACATAGATGGTTTTTTTTATTGCGAATCCTTTTTAGGAGACAGCTGTGTTTTCAGGGGGGACCCACAAGACAGGAATGGAATCTGTTTTTTTGATGACGGAACCTTTGTGTATTTTGATGTCTTGAACCCGGAATTGCACAAACGGGACAAAGACATAATATGGCTCGATCACTCAGGTGTTTACACGCTCAGTCATGACACAATAATTGTGGAATCTTTTAACAGATTTGATTTCCCGAAGAATTTGTTTAAGGGGCTTAATGTAAGGACTCCAGATTTGTGGCGACTAAAAATCATTGACAGGAATACATTGGAGTTTATTGATAAATATGATTTAATAGATAGGGAATATTACAATGCACCGCTCATCCGGTCATTTGGGAAATATATCGATGATATCCCCATTGATGACAAGACAGTATACCATTTCTCCGACTCATATATTTTTCCGACATCCGACATCAAAATGAAAAAGAAGTACTGGTTGTGGGCCAATGAGGAAGACTGGAAAGAATGGATGCGTCATTGGAAAGAGCAGAAAAAAACAAAAAAATCATATAAGATAAAATATCACGATTAGTTCGCCGTGCCTGTATTTTTGACTCCCGGGGACGAGAACCTCGGAGATAAAAAAATGAATAAACGATGAAAAATAGACTCTTGATAATCGTACTGACTATCCTGTCGGTTGTTCCTATTCTGGCTCAACAGAAAGCTGGTACGTTCTCCATCACCCCGAGGGTAGGTGCGACATTAAGTTATCTCACAGGGAATCCATCAGCCTCATTCACGTATTACATTATCCCGATGGAATTAGAGAATTTTCCTGACAATGTTTCTGTTGTTGATGCTGGTAATAATTGGTCAGGAAGATATCATTTCTCTGATTGTAAGAGTAAATTTGACATTACTTTCGGCGTTGAGGGGCATTATCAGTTCACTTCTGTTTTTGGCTTGTCGCTCGGAGTGTTCTATACCCGGGAGGGAGTCAGGTATAAGACGATAGGAAAGGTGTTCGACATTAAACCATCTGAAAATCCAGCACCTATTCAGCCCGCTTCGACTTGAAGGATGATCCAAGAACCAACCTCAACTGTATCGTAGCGCCTGTCTTGGTAAACGTATACGTATGGAGAGGACTTGCGATGAAGGCTGGCCTCCAGCCTGAGTTTTCCGTCAGCAAAAAAACACAGGGCGATGTGGATATTACCTATAAAGGCTATTCGGAAGCATACTTTGATCACGACACCAGCCTGAGGTCGTTCGCCTTCTCCCTGCCATTAGGAGTCAGCTATGAATACGACCAATTCGTGGCCGATCTCAGATACTGTTTCGGTATCACCGACCTCAACAAGAATACGGGATCAAAAAAAAGCTATTCTGTTGAATCTGTCTATAACCGTGTGCTGTCACTCACAATCGGATATAAGTTCAAGTTTGGCAAATAGAAACTTTCTCTTAAAAAACCAAGAACAGAGAAATGAAAAAACATGATGGTGTCTTCTATTGGGGTCTGATAATGAAAGGAGACTTGCTTGTCACCCTTCTGTTGATTCTCAATGCCTGTACATGGAAAGGAAAATACGACGAGACGCTCGTGAGGGCTGACTCGTTGATGAACGAGTATCCCGACTCCGCCCTTCAGCTACTTGAGGCTATGAGCAGCGACTCCTCCTCATTCAACAAGAAGGATCGCATGCGATGGCTATTGCTGAAGGCGAAGGCACAAAACAAGGCCTTCGCTCCTATGCCCTCCGACAGCGCTTTTCTTGATGTGGTGAGGTATTATAACCAATACGGGAGACCAAATGACCGTGTCCTCGCACACTATTTGTACGGATGCATCGCACGCGACAGAAACGATGCCCCGCAAACCCTGGAACGCTATATGGAAGCTACTGCCCTCGCCGACACTACTTCGGCAGACTGTGATTACACTACACTGCTGGCAGTGTACAGCCAGATGGCGGACATCTACTACCAGCAGAACCTTCCGAAAGAAGAAATCCAAGCTTTGAAAAAGGCTGGGGAATGCTCGCTAAAAGCTGGAGACGTACGCAACTACATCAGAAGTGTCGAGTTGATGGTAAGACCGTATTACGCACTGGACGATACCGCCGGCATTCTCAATGTAACGTCTCACGCACACGACCTCTATCTGAAAAACGGTTTCCGACAGGAAGCAGCATCCGTCTATCCCTCTGCCATCTTCATTTATCTAAAACAAGGAAAATATAAGGAAGCCAAGGTGCTGATGGATGAGTTCGAACGGTATTCCGGACTTTTCAAAAATGGAGAAATCAAACAAGAACGGCGACAGTACGAATACAGTCGGGGGATGTATTATGAAGGAGTCGGACAGATGGACTCAGCAGAGTATCACTACAGGAAGGTGCTTTTCTATGGATATCCATTCGAGGGATACAAGGGTCTTCTCTCTCTATATAGTAAGAAGGGGATGACGGACTCCGTCAGAAAATATGCCCCTTTATATCTGCAAAGCGTCGATGACATGAACGCCAAACTGCAAACGGAGGCGGTGATGAACATGCGTTCGCTCTACGACTATACAAAAAGTAAAAAACTTGCTGAAGAACAGAAGCGTAAGACTGACAGACTCCGGTCTGTATTGCTCATGCTGCTCATGACTGCAAGTGTCATTTTCGTCACCGGCGTGTTGCTTTACAGATCTTACAAGAAGAGAAAGAATTTGGAAATCAGCAAACTCTCCTACCAATATGAACAGTCTCTGGAAAAGTTGGATGAGCGTGAAGAGGAGGTGATGGAACTGAAAGCATGGATTGAAGCGGCAGAAAGGGCACGAAAACAGGCCATGGCATTATTGATGGAGTATCCCAATACAGGTGAATCCGCCAGTCTTGCGGATGATGACGAAATGGTAAGGGATATCAGGCAGTTTGTCAAGGAAATGGGTGAGATGGCCAGGCAAAGAGAAAAAACTCTTTCTGAGAAGAGTAAAGAGATTGAAAAACTTACAAAGCAAAATAAATCGTATGAGAGACAGCTGAGAGAAAAGGGATGCGGTAATGCAATGATTAAACTGAAAGACAGTAAGATAGTGACTGTTTTCAAATCTTTCGCTTCGAAGCCTGATTCGAGAAAACCGACAGAAAAAGACTGGGAGGGATTGTACAAGACATTTGAAATGAATCTTCCTACATTCTTTATAGAGATAAAGGACATGTATGGCTTGTCACCATTGGAGCTACAGGCAACACTTCTGATGTGTCTTGGTTTTTCCAATGTCGAGTTGTGTGGCATTCTCGAAAAATCCAGCCAGCGTGTCACCAATATCAAGGCTGATGTCAATCAGAAAATCTTCAACGATAAAAAGGCAAGTTCTCTCCGTCGCAATCTGATGCAAAAACTGAACAGTTTATAAACAAAACGGAGTTATAAAACTAACCATGTTTGTTGGGTGTGAGACAGAAAAAGGTTTGCATTTTTGGCAGGTTCATATAATTGCACTACCTTTGCTCTGCGAGCGAAGATAGGCGGCACCTCGGAAATGAAAACAAAAACTTCGTCTTTTGCTTTGCATTCCACTCGGTTTGCACTACCTTTGCTCTGCGAGCGAAGATAGGCGGCACCTCGGAAATGAAAACAAAAACTTCGTCTTTTGCTTTGCATTCCACTCGGTTTGCACTACCTTTGTAGTCCAATTGTGATGGATGATGAATATCATCCATACCTCATTGATCATCAACTATCCCAATATCGGTAAAAAATGGAATATAATTTTAGAGAAATCGAGAAAAAATGGCAGAAAAGATGGGTAGAACAGAAAACCTATCAGGTCACTGAAGATGCGTCACGCAAAAAATTCTATGTCCTCAATATGTTTCCTTATCCCTCTGGTGCCGGACTACATGTAGGACATCCACTGGGTTACATCGCATCGGATATCTATGCCCGCTACAAGAGACAGATGGGATTTAATGTGCTCAATCCTATGGGATATGACGCCTATGGACTGCCAGCAGAACAATATGCCATCCAGACCGGACAACATCCTGCCATCACTACCGTCAACAATATCAACCGCTACCGCGAACAACTCGATAAAATAGGATTCTCTTTCGACTGGAACAGGGAAGTACGCACCTGTGACCCAAAATATTACAAATGGACACAGTGGGCCTTCCAGAAAATGTTTGACTCCTACTACGACAACCGTGAGCAACGTGCGCTGCCCATCGCAAAACTCGTAGAACAGATCAGCAGTTCAGGAACAGAAGGTATTGATGTCGCCTGCACAGAAGAACTTCATATCAGTGCGGAACAATGGAACGCCATGAGCGAGAAAGAACAGCAGCAAGTGCTCATGAACTACCGCATCGCCTATCTCGGTGAGACCATGGTGAACTGGTGTGCCGGACTGGGTACCGTGCTGGCTAATGACGAAGTAGTCGACGGCGTGAGTGTGCGTGGCGGATTCCCCGTCGTACAGAAGAAAATGCAACAGTGGTGCCTCCGCGTATCAGCCTACGCACAACGGTTGCTTGACGGTCTCGACACCATCGACTGGACTGACTCTCTGAAAGATACACAGCGCAATTGGATCGGTCGTTCGGAAGGTGCAGAGGTGGTCTTCCATGTCAAGGACAGCGACATCGATTTCACCATCTTCACCACTCGTGCCGACACCATGTTTGGCGTTACTTTTATGGTGCTCGCTCCAGAAAGTGAATATGTGGAAAAAGTGACGACAGAGGAACAGAAAAAAACCGTAGAGGATTACGTGGCTGCCACCAAGAAACGCACCGAACGGGAACGCATCGCTGACCGGAAGGTGACTGGTGTGTTTACTGGTTCCTATGCCATCAATCCTTTCACTGGCGAGGCAATCCCCATCTGGGTGAGTGATTATGTGTTGGCCGGTTATGGCACAGGTGCCATCATGGCTGTACCTGCCCATGACTCACGCGACTACACCTTCGCACGTCATTTCAACCTGCCTATCATACCGCTCATCGATGGTTGCGACATCAGCGAGGAGAGTTTCGATGCCAAGGAGGGTATCGTGTGCAACTCACCAAAAATAGATGTGAAACCCTATATTGACTTCTCCCTCAACGGACTAACTGTCAAAGAAGCTATCGCCGCTACCAAAAAATATGTGGCCGAACATCACTTAGGCCGGGTGAAGGTAAACTACCGTCTGCGTGATGCCATCTTCTCACGTCAACGTTATTGGGGAGAACCGTTCCCTGTCTATTACAAAAACGGGATGCCCTATATGATCCCTGAAGACAAACTGCCACTCGAACTGCCTGAGATTGATAAATACCAACCCACAGAGACTGGTGAGCCACCACTCGGAAGAGCCGTCAAATGGGCTTGGGACACCAAGAATGAAACTGTCGTCGACAAATCGTTGATCGATCACCAGACCGTATTCCCTCTTGAACTCAACACCATGCCTGGTTTCGCTGGATCATCCGCCTATTACCTGCGTTATATGGATCCTTATAACGATGAGGCGCTCGTCGATCAAAAAGTGGATGAATACTGGCAAAACGTAGACCTCTATGTGGGTGGTACCGAACATGCTACCGGTCACCTCATCTATTCACGGTTCTGGAATAAATTCCTCCACGACTATGGCTATTCCTGCAAGGAAGAACCTTTCCAGAAACTTGTCAACCAAGGAATGATCCAAGGACGCAGCAATTTCGTCTATCGCATCAATAATGATGATCACTCACAAAATCCTGTCTTCGTGAGCAAAGGTTTGAAAGACCAATACAACACGACAGAAATTCATGTGGACGTCAATATCGTCAATGCTGATGTACTCGACATCGACGCTTTCAAGGCATGGCGACCAGAATATGAGCATGCGGAGTTTATCCTTGAGGATGGAAAATACATCTGCGGTTTCGCTGTGGAAAAGATGTCGAAATCGATGTTCAATGTCGTCAATCCTGATATGATTGTAGAACGTTTCGGTGCTGACACGCTGCGGCTCTATGAGATGTTCCTCGGTCCTGTCGAACAGAGCAAACCTTGGGACACCAACGGTATTGACGGCTGCCACCGTTTCCTTAAGAAATTCTGGGCACTGTTCTATGGTTCTGGAAAAGACGCCAGCGACCAACTTCTTCCTCTCGATCAGCCTGCTACCCCTGAGATGTTGAAGAGTCTGCATAAACTGATCAAGAAAGTGAGCCAGGACATCGAGAATTTCTCTTACAACACATCTATTGCCGCTTTCATGATTGCAGTCAACGAACTGTCTCAGCAGAAGTGCAGAAATGCTGAAGTACTGCAACAGATGGTGCAGTTGATTGCGCCGTTTGCTCCTCATATCAGTGAAGAACTGTGGGAGGCTCTTGGCGGAGAAGGATCGGTTTGCGATGCTCCATGGCCTGTATACGATGAGAAATATCTTGTGGAAAACCAGATGCAACTCACCATATCTTTCAATGGAAAAGCCAGATTCCAGATGCAGTTCAATGTAGACACCAACCAAGCTGATATAGAAAAAGCCGTCTTGTCTGACGAACGCTCTAAAAAATATATCAATGATAAGAAAGTGGTAAAAGTCATCATCGTACCTAAAAAAATTGTCAATGTCGTTATTAAATAAATAGGAAGACAAATGACTTTTGAACGTCATCAAATTTATGGAGAAGCCAAGGACTATGTTTTCATAACCCTTGGTCTTCTTCTTTATACCGTAGGATGGACAGCTTTTCTGTTGCCCTATGAGATAGTGACAGGTGGCGTGACGGGTGTATCAGCCATCATTTTTTACGCCACCAATGCCAATGGTCATGGAATACCCATCATGTATTCCTATTTCATACTCAATGCCATCCTCCTTGTAGTAGCCTTGAAAGTACTTGGTTGGCGATTCCTCATCAAAACCATCTATGCCATTTTCGCCCTGTCGGCCATGTTGGGTATCGCCCAAGATATCATGACCAATCCCGATGGATCCATGATCCATCTGCTCAGCGACCAAGACTTCATGTCACTCATCATCGGATGTTGCATGACCGGCACGGCATTGGCTATCGTTTTTCTTCACAATGGCAGTACGGGCGGCACTGACATAGTGGCTGCCGTGGTCAACAAATACCATAACATGTCGCTGGGTACCGTGCTGATCCTCGTCGATCTGGTGATCATCGGTTCCAGTTTTCCCATGTTTATCTTCGCACGTGATTTCACCATCACAGAAGCCATCTACAAGATTGTCTTTGGTCTCTGCACCATGGTGGTGGAAAATTTCGTGCTCGACTATGTGATGAATTCCCGCAGGGAGTCCGTGCAATTTCTCATCTTCTCACGTAAATACCAGGAAATAGCCAATGCCATCGGAACCAATATGCAACATGGAGTGACCATTCTTGACGGTCATGGATGGTATACCGGACAAGAGATGAAGGTACTTTGCATCCTCGCCCGTAAACGGGAGAGCGTGAATATGTTCCGACTCATCAAATCCATCGATCCCAATGCTTTTGTAAGCCAGAGTAGTGTCATCGGTGTGTATGGAGAAGGCTTTGATGAGATGAAAGTGAAAATTAAAAAAGTCAAACAAAAGAAATGAAAATCGTTTTCGCCACCAACAATCAACATAAATTGTCGGAAATCCGGCAGATCATCGGCAATCAAATAGAGATATTGTCATTGTCTGATATCGGATGCCATGATGATATTCCTGAGACGGCAGACACCTTGGAAGGCAACGCTCTCCAAAAAGCACAATATGTGTATGATCATTATCACCTCAGTTGTTTTGCCGATGACACCGGCCTTGAGGTAGATGCACTGAATGGGGCTCCTGGCGTTTATTCCGCACGATATGCCGGTGAAGGTCACGACAGTGAGGCCAATATGAGCAAATTATTGAGAGAATTAGGAAATAATAACCATCGGAATGCAAGATTCCGCACAGTTATTGCGTTAATACTATCAGATGGTGAGCATGTCGAAAAGCATATTTTTGAAGGCATCGCTTCAGGAAGTATCATCAAGGAACGTCGCGGAACAGAGGGATTCGGATATGACCCGATTTTCTTGCCCGACGGCTATGAGATGACCTTCGCCGAACTGGGCAACGATGTGAAGAACAAAATATCCCATCGCGCAAAGGCTGTGGAAAAATTGGCGGCATTCCTCACCAATCAATAAATACGCACCCACCACACCAAAAGACATTGGAGATAATGAGAAAAGTATTTCTGACCATCTTATCCGTTCTATCCACACTGATCACCTATGGTGCATCCATCGGCACATGGACCAGTTATCTGGCCTATGGTGACATCACGGAGATAGAACCCGCAGGAAAAATGGTCTATGTGCTCAGTTCAAAAGGACTTTTCTCATATAATACCAATGATCATCATGTGGAGACCTATGACAAGATGAATGTGCTCAATGACTGCAATATCAAACACATCGCCTATTGCAAGTCAGCCAAACGCTTGGTCATCATCTATGAAAATCAGAATATAGATCTCTTGGATGAAAAGGGAAACGTGGTCAATATATCCGATTATCACAACAAATCGATGACGGTCGACAAGACCATCAATGAAGTCAAGATTATCGGGAAATGGGCCTATCTTTCCACCAATTTCGGCATTCTGAAAGTCAATGTCTCCAATGCGGAGATCAGCGCTACCTATAACCTTGGAAAAAGTGTCATGTCGACAGATGTGCTCAATGACCATATCTATGCCGCTTGTGGAAATAACGGCATCATCAAAGCCAATACGTCAGACAATCTCCTGGACAAGAGTTTCTGGAAAAAAGAATCTGATCTGGCTGTGGACCATCTTTTCCATTTCGACGGAAAACTGATCGGTGCCACCAACGGATATATCTACTATAAGGATGCTGACGAATGGAAAAAGGCTTATGACTTCAATTTCTCTTTCTGCAACAATATCAATGATCAGCTGATCCTCGGAAACCAATATTCTGTGTGGATCTTCAGTGATATGGATCACCTGACAACCGTCGACCAGCAGGATTTCACTTTCAAAGCGTTTGCTTATGACAGTGTCAACAAATGCTACTGGAGCAATCAGGCCGACAATAAACTGTATTCGCTACAGATAGAAGACCATCGTATCCTACCCGTGACCACGGACATCAATCCTGAAGGACCAAAATATAATTACTTCGGATTCATGACCTATACCAACCAGCGACTCTACAGTTGTGGTGGTGGGTATGACTCTTTTGCCGAACTCTTCAGAGAAGCCACCGTACAGACCTATCAAGACCAGAGCTGGACCATCTACCAAGATGATATCCAACCCATCGTCAACAACCGTTTTGAGGATATGACCTGCCTTGCAGTAGATCCTCAAAACAAAAACCATGTGTTTACTGGAAGCAGGGCGGGAATCTATGAATACCTTGACGGTAAATTCGTCAGGCATTATCATCCGGAAAACAGCCTGCTCATGTATTCCACTCCTGACAACAGTCCTGACTATATCCTGACCTTAGGCATCACCTTCGACAAGGAAGGCAATTTATGGTGCCTAAATAGTTTGGCTGAAGACCGATCGATCCTCTGCTTAAATAAGGACAACACATGGGAGGATCATCATCAGAAAAAATTGATGGATGATAATAACCGGAGTCTGCCAAACATGAAATGCCTCACGCTTGACAGCAGAGGATATCTGTGGTTTGTCAATAACCACTGGTCAATACCTTCTTTCTATTGCTACCGTCCGAAGACAGAGGCCTTCAACAGCTACACCTCCTTTATCAATGAAGATGGCACAAACGTCAGCACTACAGGAGTAAGATGTATCTGTGAGGATAAAAACGGGAATATGTGGATCGGAACGAATGTGGGTCCGCTGATGCTTCCCAGTACAGACATTGACAATGGTGACAACGCCATCTTGCAACAGATCAAGGTACCTCGCAATGATGGCACCAATTTCGCAGACTATCTGCTCAGCGGTGTCGACATCAGTTGCATCGCCGTGGATGGCGGCAACCGGAAATGGTTTGGCACCAATGGATATGGTGTCTATCTCATCAGTGACGACAACATGACGCAAGTGCAGCATTTCCTCACATCCAACAGTCCATTGCTGTCCGACTTCATCGAATCCATCACCATCAATGATCAGACAGGTGAGGTATTCTTCGGTACAGAGAATGGTTTATGCTCTTATATGAGTGATGCGAGTGCCACACAAGAGACGATGACATCTGATAACGTGTATGCCTATCCCAACCCCGTGGAACCCGGCTACACAGGTCTGATCACCGTGACCGGCTTGTCTATGAATGCAGACGTGAAGATCCTGACAGCCAACGGAGCCTTGGTAGCGCAAGGCACCAGTAATGGCGGGACATTTACCTGGGATGGGTGTGACCGCAGCGGGCATCGGGTGGCTTCTGGCGTCTATATGGTCCATACAGCCACCAGCGACGGCAATAAAGGTGCTGTATGCAAGATAGCCATTGTTAACTGATTGCTTCAATCCCATGATGGCCGAGAACAGAATTTCATGGGTGGATACGGCAAGAGGGCTGGGTATGATGGCCATCCTGCTCTTTCATTCCGACAAATATTTTGCGGGAAACGAGGTCTTGCCTTATGTCTTTTATGTGGAAAATGCACTCATCACGTTCTTCTTTGTGTCGGGTTATCTCTTCCAGCGTCCCGGAAAGGCCTTTTCCTTGCCCCGTAAGCTTCTTTCTATCCTCAGAGGGATAGTGATACCCTATTTTATATTTACAGCCGCTATGGCGCTTCCTAAGGCCTTTATCCATGATGACAGGACACTGGATGAGGTCTTCTTCGATATCCTCACTGGTCATGCTTCCTGGTTTGTCGCCGCTCTCATCACCGGTGAATGTCTTTTCTCGCTGCTGCTGCATATCACCAAAGGCAACTCCCGACAGTTGATGGTGGCTTCTGCCCTATCCTATCTTCTGGTGTCGGCGCTTTATTCTTTTGTGGACAACGATTGGTTGGTCAACATCAATTTCTGGTGTTGGCAGAATGCCTTTCTGATGCTGTGGGTCATCTGTCTCGGCCATCTATACCGGCAGAGGGAACATCAGTTACATAACATCCATGGAAAATGGTTCTTCATCATAGGGTTGTTATGCCTGTTCGTCATATTGAAATGGATGGAATACCATTATGAATGGCAACTTACTTTAGAACCCATTCATGTCTCTTCCTTCTTCCTTCTGCTGGTGGATGCCTGTATCGGAATATGGCTGATGGTCGTCTTCTGTCAATGGTTCCCTTCTGTAAGACTCATCCAATGGACAGGATCGCATTCGTTGGTCTACTACTTTATCTGTGGTGGTATACCGTTGTTGGTCTGCTTGTCGCTACAAAAGATGGGAATCACTTACCAGAACAACTATCTGCAGATTTTGATGGTCTTCGTGTTGGTTTACCTCTTTTCCACCATTTTCACCTGGATGATTTATTATTTTATGTTTTTCATTCAGAAAATTAAAAAATAAAAGAAGAATTATTGACTTGCAAAAGTGGAAAAGTATGCCCTTTCCACTTTATCCATCGTTTTCCACCCCAATACCCATCATCGTTGAATAATATATCATTGAGAATCATTGAATTATAAGGTTTTCCACTCTTTTAGAAAATGGTGGATAAATATGATGTGAATAATCCTACTTGTGGAAAACGTATGGAGAATGACCGTATAACTGGTCATTTAATGAGTGTTTTTTGCACACTTTCTTTCAACTTCTGGATGGGTGTGGAAAAAATTAAAGTTTTCCACACTTTTTCCACAATGTTGTGCATTTCTTTCAAAGATCATTTCAGTCAAAGGTGATATTGACCATGGTGTTTTCTAAAAAACAAGTAAAAATTTGCATGATTCTGCCGAATTGTCTATTTTTGCTTGATCATAAAAATACGTCAGTTATTATCTATTTTCATAATCAGATGGCAAAAAAGGAAAAAGGACTCACACCGATGATGCAACAGTTTTTCTCTTTGAAGGCTAAGCATCCCGACGCATTGATGCTCTTCAGGTGTGGTGACTTTTATGAGACCTATTGTGAGGATGCGGTAGCGGCTTCCAAAATACTCGGTATCACCCTTACCAAACGGAATAACGGAGGGTCTGCCGCTTCTACAGAGATGGCTGGTTTTCCTCACCATGCGCTTGATACTTATTTGCCTAAACTGATCAGAGCAGGACGGCGTGTGGCCATCTGCGACCAACTGGAAGATCCGAAACTCACCAAGACGTTGGTGAAACGAGGCATTACCGAACTGGTGACACCTGGTGTGGCCATGACTGATAATGTGCTTAATTACAAGGAGAATAACTTTCTGGCTGCCATCCATTTTGGAAAAACCGCCTGTGGTGTGGCTTTTCTTGACATCTCTACCGGTGAGTTTATCACCGGTGAGGGAACTTATGATTATGTGGAAAAACTGATTGGTAATTTCCAACCCAAGGAGGTGCTCTATGACCGGTCGAAAAAAAGTGATTTTGAACGATATTTCGGCACGAAAAACTGTGTTTTTGAACTTGATGACTGGGTATTTACCGAACAGACGGCACGACAGAAACTGATGCAACATTTTCATACCACTACCTTGAAAGGATTTGGTATCAGTCATTTGGTCAACGGTATTATTGCCGCCGGTGCGATCTTGCAGTATTTGGAACTGACCCAACATACTCAGATTGGGCATATCACCTCGATTTCACGGATTGAGGAGGAGAAATATGTAAGGTTGGATAAATTCACCATCCGTTCACTGGAGTTGATCAATACGATGCATGATGAGGGCTATTCCTTGCTCAATGTCATTGATAAGACAACGACCGCCATGGGCGGTCGAATGCTCCGGCGATGGGTGGTCTTTCCGCTGAAAGATATCAAACCCATCAACGAACGGTTGGATATCGTGGAATATTTCTATCGTCATCCCGATTTCCGCGAGTGTATTGATGAGCAGTTGCATCTGATCAATGACCTGGAACGTATCATCTCCAAGGTGGCGGTGGGTAGAGTGTCACCCCGTGAGATTGTGCAACTGAAAGTGGCATTGCAAGCCATCGAACCTATCAAGACAGCTTGTATGAGTGCGGATAATGACGTGTTGAAACGGTTGGGTGAGCAAATCAACCTTTGCCGAACGATCAGAGACCGCATTGCCCGCGAGATACAGAACGACGCACCCTTGCAGGTAAATAGGGGTAATGTGATCGGTCATGGGGTTAATCAGCAACTGGATGAGTTGCGTGAAATAGCCTACAGCGGAAAAGATTATCTGATTAAGATACAGGAAAGAGAAGCCGCCAATACGGGTATCTCTTCATTGAAAATAGGCTATAATAATGTCTTCGGATATTATCTTGAGGTTAGGAATACCTACAAGGATAAGGTACCTGCTGAATGGGTACGCAAACAGACACTCGCACAGGCGGAGCGCTATATCACGCAGGAACTGAAGGAATATGAGGAGAAAATCCTTGGTGCTGAGGATAAAATCATCTCTTTGGAAACCCAGTTGTTCAACGATCTGGTGATGGCGATTCAAGAGTATATTCCTGCCATACAGATCAATGCCAACCTTGTGGCACGCCTTGATTGCCTGTTGTCGTTTGCCATCGTGTCTGAAGAAAATCGCTATATCCGTCCTGTCATCGACCAGACGGATGTCATCGATATCAAGGCTGGCAGACACCCTGTTATCGAAAAACAATTACCTTTAGGGGAAAAATATATACCGAATGACATATTGCTCGATAGTGAGCGCCAGCAGATCATCATCATCACTGGTCCGAATATGGCTGGTAAATCGGCCCTGTTGCGACAGACAGCCTTGATCGTACTGATGTCGCAGATAGGTTGCTTCGTGCCGGCAGAGAGCGCGAAAATCGGTCTGGTGGACAAAATATTCACCCGTGTGGGTGCATCAGACAATATTTCCGTCGGAGAATCCACTTTTATGGTGGAAATGACAGAGGCAGCCAATATTCTCAATAATGTCACCCCAAAATCTCTGGTGCTTTTTGATGAGTTGGGACGTGGCACCTCCACCTATGACGGTATATCCATCGCCTGGGCGATCGTGGAATATCTGCATGAACATGCGAGAGCGCAGGCAAGAACATTGTTTGCCACTCATTATCATGAACTCAATGAGATGGAGAAGAATTTCTCACGCATCAAAAACTATAATGTGAGTGTGAAGGAAATCGATGGAAAGGTGATTTTTTTACGAAAATTGATGCGTGGCGGTTCCGAACACTCTTTTGGTATCCATGTGGCGGAGATATCAGGAATGCCCAAGAGCATTGTCAAGCGGGCTCATACGATTCTCAAACAGTTGGAGGCCGACAACAGCAATGTGGGTACGGTAGGCAAACCGTCCGCACAGACAATCAACCAGTCGAGAGAGGGTATGCAACTGAGTTTTTTCCAGTTGGATGACCCTGTGCTCTGTCAAGTAAGAGACGAGATCTTAGGTCTCGACATCAATCATCTGACACCTGTCGAGGCGCTCAATAAGTTGAATGAGATTAAAAAAATCGTCAGCGGAAGGTCATAGAGTAGAGGTCACTCCCCTACCCTATTTCTCCCCTATCCTATTTCTCTTTATCCTATTTCTCTTTATCCTATTTCTCTTTATCCTATTTTCTTCATCCATTTTCCACCTATCATACAGGCAACACCAAGGATGACAAATGGGATACTGAGAAGTTGTCCCATGTCGAGCGGCATGCCGTTTTCGAAGTCCACCTGATTGATCTTGGTGAACTCAATGAAAAATCTGGCGGTGAAGATCAAGGTCAGACACAGACCGAAAAAGAATCCCGAGCCTACTTTCTCCGGACGGTGGCGGTAAAAATACCAACCGATGAAGAAAAAGATGAAATAGGCGATAGCTTCATAGAGTTGACCTGGATGCCGAGGGTCCATATTCAGCGCCGGACCGGCATTTCTGAAGATAAAAGCCCAAGGCACATCTGTCACCTTACCGATGATTTCTGAGTTCATGAGATTGCCTAAACGGATGAAACATGCCGTCACTGGCGTGGCGATGGCAATGTTGTCGAGCACCTGCCACAGACTGAGATGTGTCTTCTTAAAATAGATGAAAAGGGCGATCATCAGTCCGAGAGTGCCTCCATGAGAGGCAAGACCTTCATATCCGGTGAATTTCCATGAGCCGTCCATCATCTTATGAATGGGCAAAAACATCTCTATGACATGATCCACACTGGTCAGAAAATAACCTGGCTCATAAAAAAGACAATGTCCTAGACGTGCTCCAACCAGGATACCTACAAAGCAATAGATGAAGAGCGGATCAAACAACTCTTCCTTGATTTTCTGTTCTTTGTAAAGTTTTCTTACTATCAAATAAGCAAGTATCAATCCAATCAACCAGCATAATGAATACCATCTGATGGCAAAACCACCTAATTGTATGGCTATCTCACTGGGTTCCCAAACGATATATAACAGATTGTTCATGGTCATGGATATACAGTTTATTTGATTCAGATGTCTCTATACTTTTGGTATATGGAAACAGATGATATGATTGATTGAAACAGATGGTATGATTGATTGAAACAGATTATACATTGAAACGGAAATGCATGATATCACCGTCTTGAACGACATAGTCTTTTCCTTCGACACCCAGTTTTCCGGCTTCTTTGACGGCTGCTTCTGATCCGTATTTGATATAATCATCATATTTGATGACTTCTGCCCGGATGAATCCTTTCTCAAAATCGGTGTGGATGACACCGGCGCACTGTGGTGCTTTCCATCCTTTCCGATAGGTCCAGGCTTTCACTTCCATCTCTCCGGCAGTGATGAAGGTTTCGAGGTTGAGCAATGAGTAGGCTTTTTTGATGAGTCGGTTGACACCGCTTTCCTCAAGTCCCAGTTCATCAAGAAACATTTTTTTATCCTCATAACTGTCGAAACTGGCGATGTCTTCCTCGGTTTTTGCGGCGATGACCAGCACTTCAGCGCCTTCTTCCAATGCTGCTTTTTCCACACGACGGGAATAGTCATTACCATCCTTAGCGGCTGTCTCATCTACGTTGCACACATAGAGCACCGGCTTTGCTGTGAGAAGAAAGAGGTCGTGTGCCACTTGTTGTTCTTCCTTGCTATCGAAACTGACGATACGGGCATTCTGTCCTTTCTCCAGCACTTCTTTGTAAGCCATCAGCACAGATACTTCCAATTTGGCATCCTTGTTACCGGCAGCCGCTGCTTTTTGTTGTTTTGACAAGCGTGATTCGATGGTTTCCAAATCTTTCAGCTGCAGTTCGGTATCGATGATTTCCTTGTCACGGATAGGGTCGATGGTTCCGTCGACATGGGTGATATTCTCATCGTCAAAACATCTGAGCACGTGTATGATGGCATCTGTCTCACGGATATTTCCAAGGAATTTATTGCCGAGTCCTTCTCCTTTCGAGGCGCCTTTTACCAGACCTGCTATGTCTACAATCTCACAGGTGGCAGGAACGATGCGTCCGGGATGCACCAGTTCGGCCAGTTTGTTGAGTCGTTCGTCAGGGACGGTGATCACACCTACATTTGGTTCGATCGTACAGAAAGGAAAGTTGGCTGCCTGTGCTTTAGCACTCGACAAACAATTGAAGAGCGTGGATTTTCCTACATTGGGTAATCCCACTATACCGCATTTTAATGACATATTTATATTAATTGATGAATATAAAAGGGGTGATTAGCGTGAAATGTGACTGCAAAGTTAATGGATGGTAGCAGCAAATCAAAATTTCGAGTATACTTTTTTGTATTTTCTGTTGATGAATAGACTGTTGTGGTGGCTGATTGGGAATTAATGGGCTTCCAACCAGTTGCTCCCCCACCCTGCGTCGGCGATTAATGGTACATTCAACTGATAAGCATTTTCCATCTCTTGCATGACAATGCTCTCCACTTGGTGTTTCTCTTCCGGATAGACACTGAAGTTGAGTTCGTCATGTACTTGCAGGATCATCTTTGATTTCAGATGATTCTTTTTGAATTGCTCATGGATACGGATCATGGCGATTTTGATGATGTCGGCGGCTGATCCCTGAATAGGTGCGTTGATGGCATTTCGCTCAGCAAATCCTCTGACGGTGGCATTCCGGCTATTGATGTCTGGCAGATATCTTCGACGTTTGAAGATTGTCTCCACATATCCTTTCTCACGGGCAGTCTCCTTGATGTTTTCCATATATTCGTGCACCTTTGGGAAGGTCTCAAAATATCCGTCGATGAGTTGTCGTGCCTCCGAGCGTTCGATATTCAGTCTTTCAGCCAATCCGAAGACAGTAATGCCGTAGATGATGCCGAAATTGGCTCTTTTTGCTTTTCTCCGCTGGTCGCTGCTCACTTGTTGGATATCTTCCTTATAGATGTTGGCAGCGGTGGCAGCATGAATGTCATGCCCTTCTTTAAATGCTTTGATCATGTTGTCATCACCGCTCAGATGAGCCATGACACGCAATTCGATCTGACTGTAGTCGGCTGAGAAAAACAGGCATCCTTCATCAGGAATGAAGGCTTTTCTGATTTCTTTTCCCTCTTCTCCTCTGACGGGAATGTTTTGCAGGTTGGGGTCACTTGATGACAGTCGGCCTGTGGCGGTGACCGTCTGATTGAATGAGGTATGGATATGCCCTGTGACGGGATTGATCAGTTTTGGAAGGGTGTCTATATAGGTGCCTAAAAGTTTTTTCAATCCTCTATGCTCCAGTATTTTCTCCACTATCTCGTGCTTTCCTTTCAGAACTTGCAACACTTCCTCCGAGGTGACGTATTGTCCTGTCTTGGTCTTTTTTGGTTTTTCTATGATCTTGAGTTTTTCAAAGAGTACTTCTCCCACTTGTTTGGGTGAGGCGATGTTGAATGTCTCTCCGGCCATCTCATAGATCTGTGCTTCTATCTCCATCATCCGTTCTGTGAGGATGCGCGAGGTTTCTGCCAGTGAGTCGGTGTCGATACATACTCCATTGCGTTCCATATCCGCCAGCACCCTGACCAATGGCATTTCAATCTGGTGGAAAAGCGTCTCTGCTCCTACCTCTGCGAGCAACGGCTGTAGTTTATTTTTGAGTTGCAGTGTGATGTCAGCATCTTCTGCCGCATATTCATATACTTCCTCTGGTGTGAGGTCCCGCATATTTTTTTGGTTTTTCCCTTTTGGTCCGATGAGTTCATCAATATGGATGGTTTTATAGTTGAGATAGGTTTCAGCCATGTAATCCATATTATGACGTTGTTCGGGTTGTATCAGATAATGGGCGATCATGGTATCCCACAACTGACCTCGTAGTTCCACTCCATAGTTGGCCAGCACCTGAAGGTCGTATTTGATATTCTGTCCGATTTTGAGGATTTGCTCATTTTCATAGACAGGTCTCAAAATTTCGACGATGGCTTGCGCTTGTGGTCTCTCTTTCGGCACAGCCACATAAAAAGCATGATTTTCTTCGACACAGAAGCTCAATCCCACCAATTCTGCCTCTATGGGCGAGGTGGAAGTGGTTTCGGTATCTAGACTCAAAAAATCTTTTGTCAATAAAAAATCACGTAATTTTAATATATCTTCTTGTTTTTCAATTAGTTGATATTCATGATGGATGGTTTTAACGCTCTCAAAACTCGAATTTTCTTCTTTTCCTTGCCCGTCGTCCGGAAAATTTCCAAATAAATCGAGTTGAACTTGTGGTTTGACCACACTTTTTTTCTGTTGACCGAGAAATTTTTCAGCCAATGACTTGAACTCCAACTGTTGGAAAATACTTCTGAGTTTTTTCTCGTCGGGTTGTTGGTAGCGCAATTCTTCTAATCGGAGTGTGATGGGGACATCTGTTTTGATGGTGGCGAGGAAATAAGACATGCGGATATCTTCTACATGTTCTTCTACTTTCTTTTTCAAAGCCCCTTTCAACTGGTCGGTGTTGGCGAGTAACGCTTCGATGGATCCGAATTCGTTGATGAGTTTGCTGGCTGTTTTCTCCCCTACCCCAGGACATCCTGGAAAATTGTCAGCAGAGTCACCCATCAGCGCCAATAAGTCAATCACCTGGTTTGGATGGCTGATTTGATATTTGTTGATGATTTCTGAAACGCCCATAATTTCATATCCCCCGCCGTGACGTGGGCGATACATTTTCACCTGTTCATTCACCAACTGTCCATAGTCTTTATCAGGCGTGAGCATATAGGTTTCTACCGGCATTGTTTTCGCTTGTGTCGCCAGACTGCCGATGATGTCGTCTGCCTCATAACCATCCATGATCAGCACTGGAATATGCATGGCCTCAAGGATTTGCTTGATCAGTGGCACAGCGATGAGAATATCTTCCGGTGTCTTCTCTCTCTGGGCTTTATAGGCAGGAAAGGCATCACTGCGGAAGGTGGGTCCGTGAGGGTCGAAAGCCACTCCGATATATTGTGGATGTTCCTTGGTAATGATTTCATGCAGGGTATTGCAAAACCCCAAAATGGCTGATGTGTTGACACCTTTGGAGTTGATTCTTGGATTCTTGATGAAGGCATAATATGACCTATAAATCAAGGCATAAGCGTCGATAAGGAATAATTTCTCCATATTCATATTTTTTAATGGGTAAAATTACGCATTTTTTTAATTTTTCCGAAATAAAATGCTTAATTTTGTATCAAAATTGGCATCATGATGGATGTACTATCTCAAATACGTAAACCTATTCAGTCGGAATTGACAGAATTTGTTCGTCTTTTTGATGAGTCTCTCTCTCAAACGGATGGACTGTTGTTTGATGCGCTTGACCATATTCGCAAGCGTGGTGGCAAACGTATGCGCCCGATTTTGACTTTATTGATTGCTAAGAATTTGGGTGCCATTAATCCCACTACCCAATATGCTGCGGTGGGTCTTGAACTGCTCCATACCGCCAGTCTGGTGCATGATGATGTGGTGGATGAGAGTAGTGAACGACGCGGACAACCGTCGGTCAATGCATCATTCAACAATAAAGTGGCTGTGCTGGTAGGAGATTATATTCTTTCTACCGCCTTGTATTATGTTTCTGAAACCTGCAACAAGGATATCATCACCAGTTTGGCTCAGTTGGGTCGCACACTGTCTCATGGAGAATTGCTCCAGATGAATAATTTCCAGCATGACGGCATTTCAGAAGAGGTGTATTATCAGGTCATCGACATGAAAACGGCCTCTCTTTTCGCCACCTGTGCACAAAACGGTGCTCTCTCGGTGGGTGCTTCTGCTGAGGAGGTGCGTGCAGCCATGGATTTTGGCCGTTCTGTAGGTATGATTTTCCAGATCAGGGATGATATCTTTGATTATTTTGATTCTAAAGAGATCGGAAAACCTACTGGAAATGACATGGCGGAGGGTAAGCTCACCTTGCCCGTGATATATGCTTTGCGTGAAACAAAATATGAGTCGATGCAAACACTCGCCAAAAAGGTGAAGAATGGCACGATCAACCATGATGAGATCGCGGTATTGGTGGAATTTGCTAAAACCAGCGGTGGTATTGATTATGCAGAGCAAAAAATGAACGAATTGAGTCTCAAAGCAAGGGAATATATCGATTTTCACGTGAAACAATCTGATATCCGTCAGGCTTTGATGACGTATTTGGAATTCGTTTCCAGCAGAAGTATTTAAGCGAATAGTTTTTAATAGATACAACAAAAAAGACTTCTCATTGCAGAGAAGTCTTTTTTGTTTCAATGTAATCTTTTAGAAGAATTTGACCTCTTCACCTGTGACTTCGCTGAGAAGCAAATTGGCCAGACGGCTGGTTCCCAGTCTGAACCATTTGTTGGTGAGCCATTGTTCACCTAAGATTTCCTTAACGATGGTGTAGTAAATGAGTGCGTCAGTGACAGTATTGAGGCCTCCAGCAGGCTTGAATCCGATCTGGATACCAGTCTCATCATAATACTCTTTGATGGCTTGGCACATCACATAGGCAGCCTCAGGTGTGGCGGCAGGATTGAGTTTTCCTGTTGATGTCTTGATGTAATCTGCTCCTGCATACATCGATAGGATAGAGGCAGTTTTGATATTTTTGGCTGTTTTCAGACATCCTGTCTCCAAGATCACCTTCATGGCCTTGTCGCCGCAGGCTTGTTTCATTTCGTTGATATCATCACAAACACCCTCATAGTCTCCGTCGAAGAATTTTCCCACTGGCATGACGATATCGATTTCGGTGGCACCGTCTTTCACTGCAAGGGCTGTCTCTGCCACTTTCACTTCAATGAGCGCTTGTGATGAGGGGAAGGAACCCGATACGCAGGCAATTTCCACACCATCTACCTCCAATGTGCTGCTCACCACACTGGCAAAACAGGGATACACACAGATGGTGGCCACGTGGGGTAGGTCAGGGTAGGCCTCGTCAAACTTGTTGACTTTCTCTGTGAATGCCATGATGCTGGTGTCGGAATCGGTGGTGCTGAGAGAGGTCAGTTCCACGGATCCCATCAGGAATTTCTTCACTTCCAAGGTGTCATTTTCTGGCACTTTTTCTGCAATGATTCTTTTCACTTCTTGGGCGACAAACTCATCGTTGATATCCAAGTTGTATTTGCCCAGGGCTTCTTCGTATTTGCTGACGGGCTTGTTGTCAATTTTCTTTAGTTCCATAATGAAATGATTTGAAGGTTTATGTTTTTAGTTTGGGATTCGCGATATGTCTCAGATGATCTCTGTTGGTCTTTTTTTCCATATTTTTATGAAACGCTTCTGTCAGGTCGACACCTGTCTGGTTGGCCAGACAAATGAGGACAAAGAGAATATCTGCCATTTCTTCATCCATATTGTCTTTCTCACCTAGTTTGAAACTCTGATCACCATATTTTCTGGCCATCAGACGGGCCAGTTCACCGACTTCCTCTGTCAGGCAAGCCATATTGGTGAGTTCAGAGAAGTATCTCACACCATATTCCCTGATCCAGTTGTCCACCCGACGTTGTATTTCTTTCAGCGTGATATTTTCCATTTTATTCTTTTATTTTTGAATCCATGGAGATGGTCACGGGACCGTCGTTGAGCAATTCCACCTGCATATTGGCACCAAATTCGCCGGTTTTCACCTGTTTTCCTAATTCTGCGCTCATTTTTTGGCAGAAATTCTCATAGAGCGGAATGGCTATATCTGGTTTGGAGGCGTGGATATAAGAGGGTCGGTTTCCTTTTTTACAAGAGGCGTAAAGGGTAAATTGACTGACGATCAGCATATCGCCGTTGATATCCATGATCGACCTATTCATAACCCCATTTTCATCATCGAAGATTCTCAGATGAGTGATTTTTTTCACCAGCCAGTCGATATCTTCTTGGTTGTCTTCATCACAGACCCCTACGAGGATGAGCATACCGTTTTGGATGGCAGCTTTTAGTTGTCCGTCGATGGTGACAGAAGCATGACTGACTCTTTGAATAATCGTTCTCATAGTAGTTGTCTTTCTTCGCAAAAGGTTTTGTTGCAAAGATAGTATTTTACTTTCATAGCACAAAGAAATTTGATTTCTTTTTTACTTTACCCACGTTTCGACCTCATGTTTCAGATGTCCGTCCGTCCACCATCATCTTTCATTTTTCATTTTTCATTTCCTATTCCCTCTTTCATTTTTCATTTTTCATCTTTCATTTCCAATTTTTCAGCATGAAAAAATTGGAACACGATGTTGGCTTTTGCTTTTCCGATGTTTTTTTCCAAATCTTCCAGTGATGCGTTTTTAATGTTTTTGACCGTTTTAAAGGTTTTCAGCAGACTTTCTTTTGTCTTGGGACCGATACCTTTAATCTCGTCAAGTTCGGAATGTAGCGCATGTTTACTGCGTTTATCTCGATGGAAGGAGATGGCATACCGGTGCACTTCATCTTGTATTTTCGTGAGAATATGAAACAGATCGCTGTCGGTTTTCATGCCGATGACCACGGGTGGAAATCCGAAGAGCAGTTCATTCGTGCGGTGCCGGTTGTCTTTTGCGAGTCCTGCGATAGGTATTTGCAGATGCAGTTCATCTTCCACCACTTGTCTGACGACTTCCATCTGTCCTTTTCCGCCGTCGGTGATGATGAGGTCGGGTAGGGGAGTGTTTTCCTCTTTCATTCTCATATATCTTCTTCTCACCACTTCTTTCATCGAGGCATAGTCGTCGGGTCCCGCCACGGTCTTGATGTTGTATTTCCGGTAATCTTTCTTGCTAGGTTTCATCCCCTTGAACACCACGCATCCTGCCACGGCATCCGTCCCGCTGATGTTGGAGTTGTCGAAGCATTCGATCTGGTAGGGCATTTTTGTGAGTTGCAGCGCTACTTGCAGTTCTTTCATCAGTCGTGTCTGCCGCTGTTCGGGATTCAGCTTTTCGGTTTGTTTCAACCGGTCAATCTTATATTGTTTGGCATTCATTTCCGACAGTTCCAGCAGATGTTTTTTATCCCCTCTTTGAGGAATGGTGAAGTCCACGCCTTCGAGTTTCCATTCGATTTCCATGGGTAGTATAATTTCTTTCGCGTCGCTGTTGAATCTTGATCTGATTTCTGGTATGGCCATGGCGAGCAGTTCTTCATCGCTTTCAGCCAGTTTTCTTTTGTATTCGATGGTGAACGCCTGGTTGATGCTGCCGTTGGTGACGTGCAGATAGTTGATGAAGGCGGTTTGTTGATGCTCATCATTGATGATGCTGAACACGTCGATGTTGTGCAAGCTATGGCTGACCACCTCGCTTTTGGCGCAATAACCTTCGATGAGGATGATTTGTTGTTTGATGTATTCTGCCTCCTCAAATTTCATGAATTCAGCTTTCTGCATCATGAGTTGCGTTAGTTGGTTGAGGATTTCCCGTGTATTGCCTTTGAGGATTTCTTTTGCTTTACGGATGTTTTCTTGGTAATCTTCCCAACTTTGTTTTCCTACGCAGGGAGCGTCGCAGAGATGCAGGTGGTATTTCAGGCAGGTTTTATATTTTCCCTCTTCGATTTTCTCCTTGGTCAGCGGCAGGTGACAGGCGCGGGGTTTGAAGAGTTTTTTGATGAGATCCATCACGGCGATCATGGGTCCCATGTTGCTGTATGGTCCGTAGTAGGTTCCCCATTTCCGGTTGATGTTTCTCGTCTTGAAGATGCGTGGATAGGGTTCGTTGGTGACGCAGATGCTGGGGTAGGTTTTGCCGTCTTTGAGCAGCACGTTATACCGTGGTTTATATTTTTTGATCAGACTGTTTTCCAGCAGCAGTGCGTCTTCTTCCGATTTCACCACGGTGTAGGTGATATCGCATATTTTGCTCACCAGCACTTTTGTCTTGAATCGGTCTACTTCTTTATGGAAATAGGATGCCACCCGTTTCTTGAGGTTTTTTGCTTTGCCGACGTAGATGATGGTTCCGTTCTCATCCCAATATTGGTAACTGCCCGGTTGTTCCGGCATATTGGCGACGATGTTTTTGAGATGCTGTAGGCGTTGTTGTTTCTCCTCGTTTTTCATAGTTGTCAGGCTTGTGTCTTTGTTTCACGTGAAACGGGTGCAGGTGGTGGTGCAGGTAAAAAACATCCTGGGAAGGCGGAGGTGTTCTTTGCCGGCCGTATATGGTCAGTGTGAACTATGGCCTTCCCAGGATGATGGATTAGAGTTCCATGAGGGTGGTGATGTCCACTTCGTTTCCGAAGGCTTCTCTTCCGTTGAGTCCCTCGTTGACGAGTTCGATGAGGAAGTTCATGTAGACCTGTTTGGGGTTGAACTTCTTGACCAGGTTGAGGGCGGCCTTCATGGTGCCTCCCGTGGCGAGCAGGTCATCATGCAGGAGCACCACGTCGTCTGAGGTGATGGCGTCCTCATGTATCTCGATGGTGTCTTCACCATACTCTTTGGTGTAGGTCTCCTGCACGGTCTTGGCAGGCAACTTACCCGGTTTGCGGCACAGCACGACACCTGCACCGAGTTTCACTGCCAGGGCGGAGGCCATGACAAATCCTCGGCTCTCGATGCCCACGATCTTGGTGATGCCTTTGTCCTTGTAGAGCTCGTAGAGCTCATCGAGCATGATGTGTAGACACTCGGCGTCCTTGAACAGGGTGGTGACGTCTCTGAAATTGACTCCTTTGACGGGGAAGTCTGGAATGCACCTGAGGTGCTCAATCAGCGTTTGGTTATTCATATTTTTATGTGTTTGGTGTTGATGTGTTTCACGTGAAACAATACGAAATTAATAAAATTCTTTTACATTTTTATCTACCCATCAGAACCAGCATGGCATTGATGTCACTGGGTGACACGCCCGGTATCCTACTGGCCTGGGCCAACGTCTCGGGATTGATGCGCGCCAGTTTCTGCCGTGCCTCGATAGAGATCTGGGTCATGTTCATATAGTCGAAATGTCCTTTGATTTTGATGTCTTCCAAGCGCCGCATCTTGTCAGCGATGACACGCTCACGGTCGATATATCCCTTGTATTTCATGAGCACCTCGGCGGCCTCGGTGATCTCTTCCTTTCTGTTGGGGAGGGTCTCGATGGCTTCTTTCAGCCGCGGTACCATCTCCATGAGAGCAGACATGTCGACCTGCGGACGTCCCAACAGATCGACGGCCTTGCAGCCATAGTGGAGTGGGGTAGTGCCCAGGTGCTCGAGCATGCCGTTCACATCCTTGGGATGGATGGCCGTCTGCTGACAGATCTGGAGGATTCTCTGGATGCCTTCCTTTTTCTCCAGCCACCAGTCATACCGCTCTCTGGTGGCCAGTCCCAACTCATAGGCTCTCTCGGTGAGACGTGCGTCGGCATCATCCTGCCGCAACAAGATACGGTATTCTGCGCGTGAGGTGAACATACGGTAAGGCTCGTCCACACCTTTTGTGACGAGGTCATCGATCAGCACGCCGATATAGCTCTCGTCGCGTTGCATGAGAAAGGGCTGTCCACCGCCACACAGGAGGGCGGCATTGATACCCGCCACGGTGCCCTGTCCTCCTGCCTCCTCATAACCGGTTGTGCCGTTCACCTGACCAGCCATGAACAGATGGGCGATTACCTTCGACTCCAGGGAGTGCTTCAGTTGGGTGGGGTCAAAAAAGTCATATTCGATGGCATAGCCCGGACGGTATACTTTCAGGTCGCGGAAGGCGGGAATCCTGCGCAGCGCCTCGATCTGCACATCCATCGGCATACTGGATGAGAATCCGTTGAGATACATCTCGTTGGTATTCTCTCCCTCTGGTTCCAGAAAGAGCATGTGCTGTGTGCGGTCGGGGAAGGTCACCAGTTTGGTCTCTATCGACGGACAGTATCGCGGTCCGATACTCTGTATCTGTCCATTATAAAGTGGTGAGTCAGCCAGTCCGCTCAAGAGCACCTGATGCACCTCCGGGTTGGTATAGCAGATCCAACAGGTGAGTTGCTGGAGTGGCCGTGGTTTGCTGATGAAACTGAATTGGTGGAAATCGTGCTCGCCGTCTTGCACCTCGAGGTCTTCGAAGTGCACCGACCGCTTGTCGATCCTCACGGGTGTGCCGGTCTTCATTCTCGCCGTGGTGATGCCGTGTCGGGTGATGCTCTCTGTGAGTTTGGCGACGGCAGGTTCCGCAATGCGTCCACCAGCCACTTGTTTGCGCCCGATGTGCAATAGTCCGTTGAGAAAGGTGCCGGCGGTGATGATGACGCAGTTGGCACGGATCTCCATGCCCCAGATGGTGGTCACCCCGACAGCGGTACCCTCTTCCACGATAAGCCCATCCACCTGGTCTTGCCAGATATCCAGATGAGGGGTGCTGTCGAGCACCTCGCGCCATTTCCAGATAAATTTGCCTCTGTCACATTGTGCCCTGGGACTCCACACGGCAGGTCCCTTCGATCGGTTGAGCATGCGGAATTGGATGGCGGTGGCATCGGTGACGATACCCATCTGTCCGCCCAAAGCATCGATCTCTCGCACAATCTGTCCTTTGGCGATGCCACCCACGGCGGGGTTGCAACTCATCTGGGCAATTTTGTTCATGTCCATGGTCACGAGCAAGGTGGCGGCACCCATATTGGCGGCTGCCGTGGCGGCCTCACATCCAGCGTGGCCACCGCCCACGACCACTACATCGTAATGCAATCTGTAGCTCATCTTTTGTGGTTGATGGTTGGGAAAGAACGTTGCCATTTATTCGGCAACACTTTATTCATCGGCAAAAGTAAGCATAATAATCCGATTTTTTATTAAATAAATTTGAATTATCATAAAAATATATTATTTTTGCAATCTAAAAGTGGTCTTTCACATACCTATTTTAAGGTATTTATGGCCTTATTAACCCTTTCAGAAATACTATAACAGAGAATCAAACCAGGACTTCTATTTTTTATCATTTTTAAATAATTAAATTTCAATCATTTATGTGGTTATTAAATTCTTCTATCGGTAGGAAGGTGGTGATGTCGGTCACTGGCGTTGCCCTTATCCTCTTCCTGACGTTCCACTGCTGTATGAACGTTGCGGCGTTGTTCTCAGGAGAAGCCTATAACACGATCTGTGAGCTGCTGGGTGCCAACTGGTATGCCATAGTAGCTACGCTCGGTTTGGCTGCTCTTGCTGTGATTCACATCGTCTTTGCTTTCATACTCACGGCGCAAAACCGCCGTGCTCGTGGAAATGAGCGCTATGCAGTCACCGATAAACCAGCCAAGGTGGAGTGGGCATCACAAAACATGTTGGTGCTTGGTATCATCATTTTGTTGGGACTGCTGCTGCACTTGTTCAATTTCTGGTACAACATGATGTTTGCAGAACTCATGGATCTGGACGTGAATCCTGGTCCAACAGATGGTTTTGGATGGATCATCGCCACCTTCTCCAATCCTGTCTATGTGGTCCTCTACATCATCTGGCTGGTGGCCATCTGGTTCCATCTCACCCATGGCTTCTGGAGTGCCATGCAGACTTTCGGATGGAGTGGCAAGATATGGTTCAACCGCTGGAGAATCATCGGTTTTGTCTATGTGACCATCCTGATGGCTTGCTTCCTCATTGTGGTGCTGGCATTCTTCTTCAAGATTGCTCCAAGCCTCTGCTGCACCTTATAACTTAAATCTTCAACATTGACTTAAATCTCGATTGATCATGACTAAGAAAATAGATTCAAGAATTCCTGAAGGACCAGTAGCAGAGAAATGGACCAACTACAAGGCCCATCAGCGTTTGGTGAACCCGAAGAACAAGTTGAAGCTCGATGTGATCGTGGTAGGTACAGGTCTGGCTGGTGCCAGTGCTGCTGCCAGTCTTGGTGAGATGGGTTTCAACGTCATCAACTTGTGTATCCAAGACTCTCCTCGCCGTGCACACTCTATCGCCGCTCAAGGTGGTATCAATGCAGCCAAATGCTATCAGAACGACGGTGACTCCGTCTACCGCCTGTTCTATGATACCGTGAAAGGTGGCGACTACCGTGCCCGTGAGGCCAATGTCTACCGTCTGGCAGAGGTTTCCAACAATATCATCGACCAGTGTGTGGCTCAGGGCGTGCCCTTCGCCCGTGAGTATGGTGGCATGCTCGCCAACCGTTCATTCGGTGGTGCTCAGGTGTCACGTACATTCTATGCCAAAGGACAGACCGGACAGCAGCTGCTCCTCGGTGCTTACTCCTCACTCAGCGCACAGGTGCAGGCCGGCAAGGTGAAACTCTATACCCGTTATGAGATGGAGGATGTGGTGATCGTCAACGGCCGTGCCCGTGGCATCATCGCCAAAAACCTCGTCACCGGAAAACTCGAGCGCTTCTCCGCCAATGCCGTGGTGATCGCTACCGGTGGATACGGCAACGCCTATTTCCTCTCCACCAACGCCATGGGCTGCAACTGTACCGCAGCAGTGCAGTGCTATCGCAAAGGTGCTTATTTTGCTAATCCTTCCTATGTGCAGATTCACCCCACCTGTATCCCCGTGCATGGTGACAAACAGTCAAAACTGACCTTGATGTCTGAGTCACTGCGTAACGACGGACGTATCTGGGTGCCCAAGAAGTTGGAGGATGCCAAAGCATTGCAGGCAGGTACCAAACAGGGTTATGAGATTCCTGAGGAAGACCGCGACTACTATCTGGAGCGCCGTTATCCTGCCTTCGGTAACCTCGTGCCGCGTGATGTCGCTTCACGTGCCGCCAAAGAGCGCTGTGATAAAGGATTTGGTGTGAACAACACCGGCCTGGCTGTGTTCCTCGACTTCTCAGAGTCCATCAACCGTCTGGGTCTGGATGTCATCATGCAGCGCTACGGCAACCTCTTTGAGATGTATGAGGAGATCACCGATGTGTTCCCCGGCAAGAAAGCTTGTGAGATCAACGGCATGACCTATTATCACCCGATGATGATCTTCCCCGCCGTCCACTATACCATGGGCGGTATCTGGGTCGACTATGAGTTGCAGACCTCCATCAAGGGTCTCTTTGCCATCGGTGAGTGCAATTTCTCCGACCATGGTGCCAACCGTCTGGGTGCTTCCGCACTCATGCAGGGTCTCGCCGACGGTTACTTCGTATTGCCTTACACCATTCAGAATTACCTGGCCGATCAGGAGATCTGGCCACGCGTATCCACCGACCTGCCCGAGTTTGAGGAGGCAGAGAAGGCTGTGGAGGCAGAGATCGACCGTCTGATGAACATCAAGGGCAAGCGCAGTGTCGACTCCATCCATAAGGAACTGGGTCACATCATGTGGGAGCATGTCGGTATGGGACGCACCGCTGAGGGTCTGAAGGAAGGTATCGAACTGATCAAGAAGCTCCGCAAGGAATTTGATACCAACCTCTTCATTCCTGGATCGAAAGAGGGACTCAATATCGAGCTCGACAAAGCCATTCACCTGCGCGACTTCTTCACCATGGGCCAGTTGGTGGCCTACGATGCCCTCTCACGCAATGAGAGCTGTGGTGGACACTTCCGCGAGGAATACCAGACGGAAGAGGGTGAAGCAAAGCGCGACGACGAGAACTTCTTCTATGTGGGTTGCTGGGAGTATCAGGGCAGCGAAGACAAAGCACCTGAACTCATCAAGGAGCCACTTGAGTATGAGGCTATCAAGGTTCAGACAAGAAATTATAAGAACTAGTTCTTCACAAAAAAACTTACCAATCAAATTATGGCAAAAAATATTTCATTTACGATAAAATTCTGGCGCCAGAACGGGCCCAGAGAGAAGGGATATTTTGACACTCACGAGATGAAGGATATTCCTGATGATACCTCTTTCCTCGAGATGCTCGATATCCTGAATGAGGAACTTATCAATGAGGGGCGTGAACCTTTCGTGTTCGATCATGACTGCCGCGAGGGTATCTGTGGTATGTGCTCGCTCTACATCAACGGTACACCGCATGGAAAGACAGAGCGCGGAGCTACTACCTGCCAGCTCTACATGCGCCGTTTCAATGATGGTGATGTCATCACCGTCGAACCGTGGCGCTCGGCAGGCTTCCCTGTCATCAAGGATTGTATGGTCGACCGTGGCGCTTTCGATAAGATCATCCAGGCTGGTGGCTATACCAGTGTGCGCACCGGACAGGCTCAGGATGCCAACGCGATCCTCATCCCCAAGCAGGATGCCGACGAGGCCATGGACTGCGCTTCATGCATCGGCTGCGGCGCTTGCGTGGCTGCCTGCAAGAACGGTTCTGCTATGCTCTTTGTCAGTTCCAAGGTGAGCCAGCTCGCCCTTCTGCCGCAAGGCCGTCCAGAGGCTGCCAAGCGTGCTAAGGCCATGATGGCGAAGATGGAGGAACTGGGCTTTGGTAACTGCACCAACACCCGTGCCTGTGAGGCTGTATGTCCCAAGAATGAGACCATCGCCAACATCGCACGCCTCAACCGTGAGTTTATCAAGGCCAAACTCGCTGATTAATCTGACACAACTTTTTATGCATCAAAACGCTCTGCCCCAGATGATGGGGTGGGGCGTTTTGCTACCTATCTTCCACCATACAGTGGAAAAAGCCATACCTTCATCTTGTTCCATACATATTTTTGCACTATCTTTGCAGCATGATAAACCACCATGTTTCCGACTTTGAGATAATGGCTCCCGTGGGATCCCGGGAATCACTGACCGCTGCGATACAGGCAGGGGCCGACTCCGTGTATTTTGGTATCGGACAACTCAATATGCGCGCCCATTCCGCCAATGAGTTTTCTGTCGCCGATTTGAGGCATATCGCCAGTGAATGCCAGTTGCATGGCATCAAGACTTATCTCACGGTCAATACCATCATCTATGACGAGGATATCGCCACCATGCATGCCATTGTCGATGCGGCTCATGAGGCAGGCATCACCGCCGTCATCGCCAGTGATGTGGCTGTGATGACCTATTGTGCCCGGATAGGACAAGAGGTGCACCTCTCCACACAATTGAATATCAGCAACGCCGAGGCGCTGAAGTTCTATGCGCAGTTTGCCGATGTCGTGGTGCTGGCAAGAGAGCTGAATCTTCAACAGGTGGCAGAGATCTACAGACAGATCGAGGAGGAGGATATCCGCGGACCAAAAGGAGAGCGGGTGCGCATCGAGATGTTTTGCCATGGCGCCCTCTGCATGGCCATCAGCGGCAAGTGCTACCTGAGCCTTGACAATGCCAACCGCTCAGCCAACCGGGGTGAATGCATCCAGATCTGCCGCCGGTCGTATACCGTGACCGACAATGAGACCGGCACCCAACTCGAGATCGACAACAAGTATGTGATGAGTCCCAAAGACCTGAAGACCATCCGTTTCATCGACCGCATGATGAAGGCCGGTGTCAGGGTGTTCAAGATCGAAGGACGCGCACGAGGACCCGAATATGTCTACAACGTGGTGCGATGCTACAAGGAGGCTATCGCCAGTGTCATCGACGGCACCTTTGACGAACAGCGGAAAGACGACTGGGACCAGCGGTTGGCCTCCGTGTTTAACCGTGGCTTCTGGGATGGCTATTATCTCGGACAGCGGTTGGGAGAGTGGAACAAGAATTACGGCAGCAATGCCACCGTCAGAAAAGTATACGTCGGCCGGGGAGTGAAATATTACTCACGGCTGGGCGTGGCTGAGTTCACCTGCGATGCGGCAGAGTTCAGCGTGGGCGACCATCTGCTGATCACCGGTCCCACCACTGGGGTGATGTATGTCGATGCCACCGAGATCAGGTATGAGTTGCAACCCGTGGAGACCGCCCGCAAGGGAACCCACATCTCGATTCCCGTGCCCGGCAAGGTGCGGCCGAGCGATAAACTGTTCCTGTTGGTGAACGACCAGTAAAAAACACCATTTATAAATTATAATAAGGTGGGCATTAGGGTGCTGCACTCTTAAGAAATATCAGATTTCATTGATAAAAACATAAAGAAAATGACCATCAACGAACTGCAAGACGAGGTGATCGAGGAGTTTTCCGACTTCACCGATTGGATGGATAAATATCAGTTGCTCATCGATCTGGGCAACGACCTCGAACCGCTTGACGACCGTTATAAGACGGAGAGCAATCTCATCAACGGCTGTCAGAGCCGGGTGTGGATCCATGCGGATTACCATGACGGAGTGGTGACGTTCTCGGCAGAGAGCGACGCACTCATTGTGAAAGGACTCATTGCTTTGCTGCTCAGGGTGCTCAGCGGACATACACCCGAGGAAATCCTTGAGGCAGACCTCTATTTTATTGACCGTATCGGACTGAAAGACCACCTCAGTCCCACCCGCAGCAATGGTTTGCTGGCCATGGTCAAACAGATCCGTGTCTACGCGCTCGCCTTTAAATCGATGGGGAATGCGTAAACTGAGAACCATCGAGATGCAGCGGCTGACGCTCGAGGAGTTTAAGTCTGCCGATAAGTTGCCGCTTGTCGTGGTGCTCGATGATGTGAGAAGTCTTTATAATGTGGGCAGCGTCTTCCGCACATGTGACGCCTTTCGTGTGGAGGCGGTGTTCCTCTGTGGCATCACCGCCTGTCCGCCGCATCCTGAGATCCACAAGACAGCCCTCGGGGGCGAGGATAGTGTCGACTGGCGCTATTTCAAGACTGCGGAAGAAGCCGTGATGACGCTCCATTCCGACGGCTATGTGGTCTATGCCGTGGAACAGGCGGAGGGCAGCACCAAACTGCAGCAGTTGCGCCTGGAGGAAGGGAAAAGATATGCCGTGGTCTTCGGTAATGAGGTGAAAGGGGTGCATCAGGAGGTGATCGACAAGTGTGATGGTTGCCTTGAGATACCGCAGCATGGCACAAAACACTCGATGAATGTCTCGGTGACGGCTGGCATCGTCATCTGGGAGTTTGGCAAGAATCGTTGATTGAAAAAGAAAAATTACACTTCATGAGAAATTGGATGATCTGGTGCTGTCTGTTGCCTGTGACGGCAATGGCTCACGTGACCTTATCGGCAAAGAAACAACCTGTCAAACAGGTGAGGATCCTTGTTGACGCACCACGGCAGACCATACGCCATTTTGGTGCTTCTGACGCCTGGTCGATGCAGAATATAGGCCTTTGGGAAGAGAAGGAGGAACAGGAAAAAATCGCCGATTGGCTGTTCTCCTCCGAAAATGATGCGAATGGACAACCCAAAGGCATTGCGCTTTCACTCTGGCGCTTCAACTTAGGGGCAGGAAGCGCCGCCCAGGGAGATGCCGCCCAGATCAACCGCGGTACACGGACAGAATGCTTCCTGAATGACGATGGCACCTACGACTGGTCACGGCAACAGGGACAGCGACAATTCCTGCAGATGGCCAAGGAGAGAGGAGTGCCGCATTTTCTCGCTTTTCTCAATTCATCACCCGTATATTTCACCCAAAACGGCCTGGCCACCAATACCGGCAGGGATGGAACCCTCAACTTGCGTGAGGAGTGCTATGACGATTTCGCCCGTTTTATGGTCACTGCGCTCAAAGGCATTGAGGAGCACGACGGCATCCATTTTGACTATGTGTGTCCTGTCAATGAGCCCGACGGCCATTGGAATTGGCAAGGACCCAAACAGGAAGGGTCGCCAGCCACCAACCGTGAGACAGCACGCATCGCAAGACTCACGGCCGATGAATTCCGCCGGCAGGGTATGACGACACAGGTAATGGTCAATGAGTCGAGCGATTTGAAATGCTTGTTGGGCATCTATCAGACCACCTGGGAGAGAGGCAACACCATCCGCACGTTCTTCTCTCCCGACAGCACACAGACCTATCTCGGCGACACACAGGGCGTGCCACGCCTGATCCTCGGACATAGTTATTGGACCAACACCCCAATACCTTATATGCGGAAGATTCGCGAACAGTTGCGTGATACGCTGAAGCGATATGGCGCCCGGTTCTGGCAGTCGGAGATCTGCATCATGCAGAATGACCAGGAAATCGGCGGTGGCGGCGGTTATGACTTCACGATGAAGACGGCCTTGTATGTGGCGCGTGTCATTCATCATGACCTGCGCTATGCAGATGCGGAGAGTTGGTCGTGGTGGAGAGCCTGCGGAGGCAATTATAAGGACGGTCTGATCCGTGTCTTTGACCGGCGGCATCAGGCACGTGACTCCAAACTCCTTTGGGCTATGGGCAACTATAGCCGTTTTGTGCGGCCAGGAGCCATCCGTTATGCGACCGATGATACCGATGAGCCTACGGGGCTGATGCTGACGGCCTACCGCAATACTGATGGCGGATGGGTGGTCGTGGTGATCAACTATGCTGAGGAGGAGCGCCCGCTGCAACTGAAGATGTCGGACCGGAAATCTCACCGTTGGCAACTCTATCGCACTTCCGACATCGAGGGAGAAAACCTCAAACCAGTGGGGAATAGCGACGGCCGTGCTGTGATGGCTCCGCGGAGCGTCACCACATGGGTGGAACTATCTGGCCGATAACCTTCAGCCGGTGATTTTTTGTCAGTGAAATTCCGTCAAAAAAATCCTATAGGGCGTTTGTGCTGACGATTTCCCAGATGTCAGCGAAATCGTCGATGATGACATCAGCCCCTGCGGCTTCCATTTCCTCGCGTGAGCCATTGCCGTAGGTGACACCGACGGTGTGGCATCCCGCACCTTTCCCCATCAGGATATCGTACTTCGTGTCACCCACCACGATAGCTTCTTCTGCCTTGAACCCCGTTCTTTCCAAGATCTTTTCCACCATCTCGGGATGAGGCTTGGCATGGGTGATGTCATCACAGCTCATCACCAGTTGGATCATCTCTTCAAGGTGCATGCTCTTGACAAAAGCCATCAGTGAGGCACTTGCGCGGCTGCTGGCGATGGTGAGTGTCTGTCCGGCGGCATGCAACCGCTGCAACGTATCCATCACATGAGGAAAGACGGGGACGGCCCCCGGATGGTTGTCCTCATCGAAGATCCGACGGTAGGTGACCACACATTCGTCACCCATCTCATCCGTCATGTCGATGAGGTCGGTGAAGGTTTGTTTCAAGGGCAGACCGATCATCTTCGCACATTGTTCACGGGTGCGCGAGGGCAGGTGAAGGGCAGCGATCGTCTTCTGCATCGTGTTGATGATCAGTGTCTGGGTGTCACCGATGGTTCCGTCGAAATCAAGGATAATCAGTCGTATCATGGAAAGGAAAGTTTTTTTAAATCTGCGTCAGAGAGGGAAAAAAGCAGGTTGTATGCGTCAGAGCGGGGAAAAAAGCTGGTCGAAAGCATCAGCGGGTGGGGGAGCGAGCACCTGCATTGGCGGCAGCGTGATGGCGGGCAATATCACGGCGATGGTCTTGGCTTTCACATAATCCTCCTCCAGATACATCCATCCGTGATAGGGATTGTTCTTGCCATGGGAGTTTTTGCAGATGAAGTATTTACGGCCTTGTTTGTCATGGGCAATACCGATCATCTCCATGCAATGGTCATCGGTGGTGATATGGTGGTCAAAATCTTCCTGTCTGGTCTGTTGTGTCACCTGTCGGTGGCCGTCTTCCAGCCTTGCTGTTCCCTTCGAGGCATCATAACAGGGTTCGGTGATGTCACCTTCCCAACAGACGGGATGCCCTGAGCGCAGCGAATACTCCACATACTTCATCAGAGAGTCGATAGGCACATTGAGGAAAGCGTCGTGATACCGGTTGTCGGGCACCTCCAGGACAAAAGGTTCTCCGAAGGGATGATGGCTGAAACTGGTCAGCGCGGCATATTCACCTTTGCTGCATACGCTCCGTGCGAATTCCTTCGGGGTGTATTGACAGCCAAACATAAACACCCAGTTGGGTTGGCTGCCTATGTTGTCGTCGAGCACGTCTCTGACGGACGCATCGAGAGAACTGATGCCCTTGAGGTGACTGCGGCACTGGTCAGCCAGACGTGTGAGGAGCTTACTGACGCGTTGGAATTGGTAGTCTTCCGCCATGCGGTAAGAGGTGAAAGGCATGGCGCCATAGAGTTCGAGCAGACGCAGTGTCATGGTGGCCATCCCGCGTTCTCTGATCGTGTAATGGGCATCCACATACCGTTTTCGGGTCTCCTCGGTCAACAGCGCCCGTGTAGCAAAGGCCGGCGAGAGATCGATGGAGTCGCCTTCCATGATATGTTCTGTCTCAATGGTGGCCAGCATGGCATAGATCCAACACAGATTGCCGCTGCCTTGGTTTTTCACAGGTGTGGTGCGCAGCAGCACCTCTGTCGTGAACTGTTCGCTGTCATCATCAGATGGCGGTGGTGACTGGCGGAGTGAACAGGATGCGCAGAGGCAGCCAGCCACCAGCCAGCAGAGGAAGGAAAAAGACGGAAAAACTTCCGTCTTTTTCATATCATGGTTTGTCGTATGTGGCCTGTCGTATGCCATGGGGTAAAGGATTATTTCAAGACCTCCAGCGCCTTCAGCACGATGTCGTTGGTCTCGTTCATCACCTGGAAATACTCGTTCATATCCCATAGGTCACGGGCCACCAGCGCCTTCAGTTGGGTGCGCAGGTAGGGCAAGGTAGTGGCCAGCTCCTCATCATCTTTGGGCTTGACGTTGGCCTCTGCTCCTTTCGCGATGACATCATCGATAAGACTCTGCGGCACCTCGTATTTGGCGTTGAAATCCTCAAAGGTGGCATATTTCTTCTTTAGCGACTTCCGGTTTTTGTCGATATACTTCAAGTTGGCGTTGATGATGGCGCTCTTGGCCGACAGCTGCCGGTGGAATTTCGTATACTTGGTCGTGTCGAGGGGTACGAAATGGTCGGGCATGATACCACCACCGCCATACACCGTGCGGTGCTCCCGCAAGGTCTGGAATTTCAGGGAGTCGGCGAAGTGGATACTGTCGGCACTGGTCAGTTCTCCGTTCTTCAGCCGGTTGTCGATATCAAGGGCATAGTCTTTCTTGCCGCCCTTCACATAAGGTTTTTGGATGCATCGTCCCGAAGGGGTGTAGTAGTGGGCGATGGTGAGGCGTATCATCGAACCGTCGGAGAAATCGATGGGCCGCTGCACCAGACCTTTACCAAACGAGCGCCGTCCCACGATGATGCCGCGGTCTTGGTCCTGGAAAGCGCCGGCAACGATTTCCGATGCCGAGGCGCTGAACTCATTGACCAGCACCACCACCCGGCCGGAGAAGGGATTTGACCCACCGTCGGAGTGATAGACATGTTTGGGAGCACTGCGCCCTTCTGTATAGACGATGATGTCGCCTTTCTGCAGAAATTCATTGACCAGTTTCACGGCAGACTGGAGGTATCCGCCACCATTGTCCTGCAGGTCGATGATGAGGTTGTCGATGCCTTTTGCCTTCAGTTTCTCGAGGGCAGTCATGAACTCATCGTAGGTGGTGGCTCCGAAATTGCCCACCCGGATATAGCCTGTGCGCGGGCGGATCATGTAGGAGGCGTCGAGAGAGTGCACCGGTATCTTGTCGCGCACCACGGTGAAGGGTAATTGCTCCTTGATACCCTGACGGACGATTTTCAGATGGGCCTTTGTCCCCTTCGGACCACGTAGTCGCTTCATGATCTCCTCTTTCGACATCTTGACACCGGCGATGGCCGTGTCGTTGACGGCCACAATGCGGTCGCCAGGGATGATACCCACCTTCTCAGAGGGACCGTTGGTGATGGTCTGGATCACCACCAGGGTGTCCTCCATCATATTGAATTGCACGCCGATACCCTCGAAGCTGCCCTCCAGCGACTCTGTCATGGCTTTCACCTCCTTGGCGGTGGAGTAGGTGGAGTGGGGGTCGAGTTTCTCAAGCATGCCACGGATGGCATCCTCTACCAGTTTTTTCTCATCGACGGTGTCGACGTAGAGGTTCAGGATGGCCAGTTCAGCCATGTGGAGTTTGTTCTTCGGATTCTTGCCGTCGAGAGGCATTTGGGCACATGCCATCAGTGGCAACAGCAAGAATAAGACGGATGAAAGAAATTTTCTCATGATGCGTAGTTCTCCTTTTCGGGGATATCTTCTTCTATGACAAGATTGTTGATGATAAAATTCTGCCGCTCCATGGTGTTTTTGCCCATATAGTATTCGAGCAACTGCTGCACCTGGTCGTTTTTATGGAGTGTCACCTGTTCGAGTCGCATGTCTGGCCCGATGAAATGCACAAACTCATCGGGAGAGATCTCACCCAGTCCTTTGAAACGTGTGATTTCCGGATCTGGTCCCAGGTCGTGGATGGCTCTGAGCCGTTCCTCATCGCTGTAACAGTAGCGGGTCACATAATCACTCTTCCGCTCATTGGGCGCCTTTTGCTTGTCGGCCTCTGCCAGCACCTGCTTGTTCTTGATCTTGGTGCGGCGTGCGCGCACGCGGAAGAGCGGTGTCTGCAGCACATAGACATGGCCTTTCTTGATGAGGTCGGGGAAGAACTGCAGGAAGAACGTGATGATGAGCAGCCGGATGTGCATGCCGTCGACATCCGCATCCGTGGCCACGATGACTTTGTTGTAGCGCAGGGTATCCAGTCCCTCCTCGATATCGAGCGCCGCTTGCAGCAGATTGAACTCCTCGTTCTCATACACCACTTTTTTGGTCAGTCCGAAGGAGTTGAGAGGTTTTCCCCGCAGTGAGAACACGGCCTGTGTGTTCACGTCGCGGCTCTTGGTGATGCTTCCGCTGGCGGAGTCACCCTCGGTGATGAAGATGCAGCTTTCCTCCTTGCGGTCGTTTTTGGTATCGCTGTAGTGGATACGGCAGTCACGCAACTTGCGGTTGTGCAGGTTGGCTTTCTTGGCACGCTCCCGGGCAAGTTTGGTCACACCGGCCATCGCCTTGCGCTCTTTCTCACTCTCAGCGATTTTCTGCAGCATGGTCTCAGCCACGTCGGGGTTGCGGTGCAGGTAGTTGTCCACCTCCTGCTTGATGAAGTCGCCCACATATTTGTTGACGGACACGCCGTCGGGACTCATGGTCAGCGAACCCAGTTTGATTTTCGTCTGACTTTCAAACATCGGTTCCTCGATGTTGACGGCGATGGCCGCCACCAGTCCGTTGCGGATGTCGCCATACTCAAATCCCTTTCCAGAGAATTCTTTGATGGTCTTGGCGATATGTTCTTTGAAGGCACTCTGATGGGTACCGCCCTGGGTGGTATGCTGGCCGTTGACGAAAGAGTGGTATTCCTCACCATATTGGTTGGTGTGGGTGAAAGCGATCTCGATATCCTCCCCTTTCATGTGGATGATGGGATAGATGCCCTGACTGGTCATGGTGTCGTTGAGCAGGTCTTCCAGTCCGTTGCGGCTGAGGATGCGCCGGCCGTTATACATGATGGTCAGGCCGGTATTGAGGTAGGTATAGTTGCGGAGCATCGTCTCCACGATGTCGTCGTGGAAACGGTAGTTTTTAAACATCGTGTTGTCGGGCTCAAACCAGATATAGGTGCCGTTCTCGTCGCTGGTGGGCTCGGTGGTGTCGCTTTGCAGCTTACCGAGAGCGAAGGTGGCTTTTCTCACCTGTCCGTCACGGTAGGAGCGCACCTCGAATCGTGTGCTGAGTGCATTGACGGCCTTCACGCCCACGCCGTTGAGTCCCACGCTCTTCTTGAAGGCTTTGGAGTCATATTTACCGCCGGTGTTGAGCACGCTGACCGCATCGATGAGTTTGCCTTGCGGTATGCCGCGGCCATAGTCGCGCACCCTTACCCGCATATTGTCTTCGATATCGATCTCTATGCGTTTGCCCGCGTTCATCTTGAATTCATCGATGGAATTGTCGATGACTTCTTTGAGGAGCACATAAATGCCATCTTCAGGTAGTGAACCGTCACCCAGGCGTCCGATATACATGCCGGGACGGGTGCGGATATGTTCGATACCGCTTAGGGTACGGATATTATCATCAGTATATTCTGTCTGTTCCAGGTTGGGATCAAATAATTCTTTATCTTCTTGCATCTAAAATAGTGTTGTGTGGATGGATGGATCCTGTGATCAACTTATAATTTCTTCTTGTAGCATCTTCTTCGTTTGTGTAGCTCAGAATCGAGCACGCTCCATTGGCTCTGCACGTTGGCGTTGGTCTCCATCTCCACGTTGGTCTCTCCCCATTCAAACCCATATTTGATGTAGTGTGGGATGAGGTCGGAGAAGAGCAGTGCGTTGGCACCTTTCTTGCGGTACTCTGGCAGGATGCCCACCAGGTAGAGGTCCACGATCTTTGTCTTGTGCCATTTGATGGCTTTGAGCATATGCCACCATCCGAAGGGCAGCAACCGTCCTTTCCGGCACTTCTGCAGGGCCTTTGAGAGGGAAGGAAGTGTCAGTCCCACGCCCACCACCTTATGCGGCTCCTCGTTCCAGTCTTCTATCACGGTGAAGAGGTTGAGGTCAGCCATGGGCATATACATGTTGATATATTGTTGGATCTGCCGGTCGGTCAACTCAGAGTAGAGGTAGATATCTCTGAAACTTTCGTTGAGCACGTTGAACACCTTTTTTCCGTATCCCTCTTTAAACACCTCGTGGCGGGTGAGTTTCTTGACGTGCAGGTTGTAGCGTTTCTCGATCATGCTCGAGATTTTGGCATATCTTTCGGGCACTTCTTTCGGGATGAAGAGTTTATACTCCACATAGTCGTTGTCTTTCTCGAAACCGCCCAACTGCTCGATGTGCTGAGGGTAATAGGGGTAGTTGTAGATGGTGGCCAGGGTGCCGAGTTGGTCGAAACCATGGATGAGCATACCTTCCGGATCCATGTCGGTGAAGCCGAGAGGTCCGACGATCTCTTCCATCCCCTTTTTGCGGCCATAGTCTTCCACAGCCTGGAGCAGAGCCCGTGTCACGTTGATGTCGTCGATGAAGTCAATCCATCCGAACCTCACGCACCGGCGCTTCCATCTTTCATTGGCTTTGTTGTTGATGATGGCAGCCACTCTGCCCACGATCTTGCCGTCTTTGTAGGCAAGATAATATTCAGATTCACAAAATTCGAAGGCCGCGTTTTTGTCTTTGCTCAGTGTGGCCCAATCGTCACTGAAGAGCACGGGTGCGTCGTATTCATTGCCTTTGTAGAGGTCGTAATGGAATTCGATAAACCGCTTGAGATCCTTTGGTGTCTCAACTTTTTTGATGGTAATGGCAGACATATCGAAAAAAGAAAGTTATTAATATACAATCGACAAAAATACTTTTTTTTTTCGATATGACAAAATTTATGTCATTTTTTTAGATTTTTGAACAGACAAAAATCAAATGTTCATGTTTTCCTATGGTAGAGGCGATGAGATAGATGTCGCCTCCGTCGGCCAGCCGCAGGCGCTTGCGCAGTTCTGCCACCGTCATGGGGAAGTTGCGCACGGTGATATTGGCTTGCCGGATACCCAGAAGGCAGTCGCTCAGTTGCCGTTTGTTGAGGGTGGTGGTGCGCAGGATGCGCCATTGCCTGCCAGGGAACCCGTCGAGCGGTTGCTGGGCCACGAACAGATGGCTGTTGTCCGACAGCGCCTTGATGGGGTAGCGTCGTGCCAAGGTGGCAAAACAACCGGCTTTCATGATGGTGGCATTGGGTTCGAGGAGACAGGCCGCGGTCTTGGCCTCTTCCGCTTGCGCGACGACAGCGAGGAGCGGCGGTTGCTGCTCTGCCTGCAGGTCGGTGACGAAGATGTCGTCATCGTTGACGCAGGTGATGGTGACGGGTTGTGTGGCGCCTTTTCGGAGCACCACGAGCAGTTCCTTGCACTCATTGCCCGTAGCCACGATATGCAGTTCCCTGACGCTATGCGGACAGGCGTTCTCAAGACTTCTGATGGTCTGGTGCCAATCCAGCATGGGCGACAGTTTGACCATCAGGTAATCCGTCTTGTCGAGCAGTTGCGGCAGGATGGGCAGGATATCAGGTGTGCAGTCGCTGATGGCATAGGTGCGGCTGCCATGAAGGTCGCGGCGTGCCGGGTCGATAAACAGCAGGGTAGCGTGTGGCAACAGGTGTAGTTGCTCGAGGGCATCGCCGCAGATCACCTCGGCATGGTCAAGCCCGAGCACGCTGAAATTATGTCTGGCGCATTGGCACAGCTGTTCTTGCCGTTCGATATAGATACGCTGTTGGAAGAGGGGAGCCATCATGAAGAAGTCGACCCCCAGTCCGCCGGTCAGGTCGGCGATCAGGGAGGTCGGCTGTGGATGGGGTGGGGTAGCGGCGGTCTCCTCCTGTTGCTGGAGCAGCCGCCGGCAGATCTGCGCCTTGTAGCGTGCTGTCCTCTCCGAGGAACATTGCTCGAGAGCCAGGTGTGGCGGATAGCGCACTTGGTCGCACGCCGCCCATGTCGGCAGTTTCACCTGTGCCTTCTGCCATCCCGCGATCTGCTGGATGGCAAGGCTCATGTCAACATCCGGGTAGCGGTGGGTTTGCAGCGCCAAAGCGCGCACGTCATCAAACCGGTGGAAGTTGATAAACTGCCGTGTGGCGTCGTCGTAGGTCATTTGATGAGTTTGTAATGTGCCTTGGCTTCCTTACGGGTACAGAGGTTGAAATGCCACCACTCGGTGCGCAAGGGCATGAACCCGCCTGCCGCCATCACCTCACGGAGCAGTTGTCGGTTGGCCTGCGCCTCTTTGGTCATCCGGTGGTTTTTCACCAGTTGGTCTTCTTTGTCGATGTGTGAGAGGTCGCCCATGAAATCGACGGTGGCCCCCATGGGGATGGTGTCACCCCCCACCCGGCAGATGGAGATGTCGACCGCCATGCCGTAGTTGTGCATGCCGCCACCACGGTCAGGGTTGCTCACATAGAAATATTTGGGCGTGTCCTTTACCACATTCCACATCTTCCTTTGGATGCTGATAGGCCGTGTGGCGTCGAAGATGATCAGGCTGAGGTCGGGCCGTAGCTCATGGAGCCGGCGCTGTGCGATGGCCAGTGCTTTGGCGGCCTTGGGATGCAGATACCCTTCCCGCAGGTCATCATAGAGCACCTGACCGGTGAAGTTGTCAGGACGAGAATACATCAGACTGACCTCGATGGTAGGGTCGACAGACTTCACATTGACCATTCCCTGTTTCTCCATCGACCGTGCGGTGGCGCTGAGGCTGTCTTTGGGTTGGTTGCTCTCAGCGGTCTTGTCAGCCACTGCGGGGTTGGTCGTCACCGTGGTCTTGGCCGTCTCTTCGGGCAGGTCGGTGGTCTTGGTGTTGCTGGTATCTGACTTCTGGCTGGTGGTGCATGCCAGCAGAAGGATGATGGTCAGAAAAAATTTCATAATCAGAAAGATTGGTTTCATCGTCAAAAAACCCCTCCATGATGAGGAGGGGCATGATATGGTTTTCTAATGATGTTTAGAATTTCACGTTAGGAGCCTTTTGTGCACCTTCTTCAGCAGCGAATTTCTCCATGGTGCGGAAACCGAAGATCCCGGCGAAGAGGGTATTGGGGAACGTACGGATCTGCTTGTTGTATTCAGTGACGGCTTTATTGAAATTGTCACGGGCGAAGTTGATGCGGTTTTCCGTACCCTCCAACTGTTTTTGAAGATCCATGAATTGCTCGTTGGCCTTCAGTTCCGGATAGTTTTCAGAGACGGCGATCAGTTTGCCGAGGGCAGCACCCAGTTCTCCTTGAGCATCTTGGTAGGCTTTCAACTGCTCAGGTGTGCAGTTGCTGGGGTCGATGGTCACCTGTGTGGCTTTTGCACGAGCCTCGATGACTTCCTTGAAAGTGTTTTCCTCGTGTTGGGCATAGCCTTTCACGGTCTCCACCAGGTTGGGGATGAGGTCTGCTCTGCGCTGGTAGGCAGACTGCACTTGTGCTGCAGCGTTGGTCGCATCTTCTTGGATTCCCACCATGCCGTTGTAAGCACTGATGACCCATAAGACCAATACGCCAAGAACAATGAGGATAATAGTTGTTTTTTTCATGTTTTATGGATTTTAAAATGATGATATGCTAAGATGATATGGATATACGATGATGGAGGTTACCAACTGCCTCCGGCGCCACCGCCACCGAAACTTCCTCCTCCGAAGCTGCCACCGCCGAAGCCTCCTCCGCCACCGCCACCGAAGCTGCCCCCGATATAGCCGCCGCCGAAGCCTCCTCCGAAGCTGCCGCCCGAGTAGTTGCCTCCACCTTTTCTCCAGGTATAGAGGATGATGACAATGATGACGATGAGGACGATGAGGTCTACCAGTGAGTCATCATCGTCGGCCACGATGGTCGTGGCCGGTGGCAGTTCACCACTCTTGAGGAGTGTGTAGACAGCCTTGCTGGTCTGCGCCACGGCCATGTCGGGATTGTTGGCCCGCATATTCGGCTTGATGAAGTTCATGGCGATGCGGTTGCAGGAGAGGTCGGTGAGATAGCTCTCCAATCCTCTTCCCGGTGCGATGAAGTATTGCCGGTCTTCCACGGCGATGACGATCACCAGTCCGGTGTGTGTGTCTTTATATCCTACACCGTATTTGTTGCCCACCCCATGTGCCATCCGGAAGGCGTCGCCGTTTTCCACATGTCTGACGATGATGAACACCGACTGCACGTCGAGTTCACGATGTAGCTTTCCGAGAAAATAATTGGCGGAGTCTCTGTATTCTGTCGAGAGGATGTGATCGGGGTCGCAGACGAATTGCGTGGAGTCTTGCAGATAGACCATCTGGATGTTGTCGGCACTCCAGATAGGATATCCGTCATCAGCCTTGTCGATGTTGGCGGCCACCACAGAGAGGTGGCCGGTCATCAGGAGGATGATGAACAGCAGGATGCTGAAATATTTGTTATGAGGTGCAACCGTCATTTTATTGTCATAAAGCGTGCTGCCAGATAAGGTTGGCGGCACATGATGATGCAAATTTATGAAATAATCTGTTGATAGCGATAGTTTTTGTTGAAAAAACGAAAAAAATCGTTCTCTTTGCCCCCAAAACCCTCAAGATTGCTGTGGCAGCATGGCGAGGGCTTTGTTTTCCGCGGCCTCCATGATTTCCCGTTCGCCCGGCCCCTTGTCATTGATGCCGCAGAGGTGGAGGATGCCATGGATGATCACGCGGAGCAGTTCCTCATCGCTGTCGGTACCCTGTGCGATGGCGTTGGTGGCCACCGTCTCGAGAGAGATGACGATGTCGCCATTGATGGTGTCCTCTTCGGAGTAGTCGAAGGTGATGATGTCGGTGTAATAGTCATGCCCTAAGTATTCACGGTTGACTTCCAATATTTTCTCGTCACCGACGAACAGGTATCCTATCTCTCCGGTTTTCTTGCCATAACTGGCAGCCACGGCCTTGATCCATGCAGTGATGTCTCGGCGCTTGATTTTGGGCATTTTCACGCCCTCTGTGTTGTAAGTGATCATGGTTTTTTGGGTAGATATTGGTCTGTGTCCATGCCGAAATGGAACAGTTCCCTGACCATACTCGAACTGATGCATGCCAGTTGAGGTCGGGCACAAAGGAGGATGGTCTCCAGGCCGCTGAGGAGCTGGTTGATATCGGCTTGTTCACGTTCATATTCATAGTCTTTGACGCTTCTGACCCCTTTGATGACAAATTGCGCACCCTCGCGCCGTGCGAAGTCGATGGTCAGGTCGCTGAAAGCCTTGACGGTGATCCGCGGCTCGTCGTCATATAACTGTTGTATGGTGCGCAGGCGTTCTTCGGCAGGCCGGTCATAGTGCTTGTGCTCATTGATGCCCACCCCGATGACCAGATGGTCTACCAGGGTCAGCGCGCGTCTTACGATATCATCATGTCCGATGGTGAAGGGGTCGAAGCTTCCCACGAAGATAGCAGTGCGTGTCATAGGCAAAGGAAGGGATTATCCGAAGAGGTCGGGTTGGTATGGCGGTCGGTTGAAGGGGTCGCGGCCGAGATGCTTGTAAGCCAGTTCGGTGACCATTCGCCCCCGTGGTGTGCGCTTGATGAAGCCCTCCATGATGAGGAAGGGCTCGTAGACCTCCTCCACGGTGCCTGCATCCTCACCGATGGCGGTGGCGATGGTGGAGATACCCACCGGTCCGCCCCGGAATTTGTCGATGATGGTGAGCAGGATCTTGTTGTCGATCTCATCGAGGCCAAACTGGTCGATGTTGAGGGCAGTGAGTGCGATACGCGCGATATTGATGTCGATACTTCCGTTGCCCTTTACTTGTGCGAAGTCGCGCACCCGTCTGAGCAATGCGTTGGCGATACGGGGTGTCCCGCGGCTGCGCCGGGCGATCTCCATGGCCGCCTCGTCGCTGATAGGCACGGAGAGGATCCCTGCCGACCGCCTGATGATCTTGGCGATGGTGTCAGGGTCGTAGTACTCCAAGTGCATGTTGATGCCGAATCGGGCGCGCAACGGTGCGGTGAGCAGTCCGCTGCGGGTGGTGGCGCCGACGAGGGTAAACGGGTTGAGGCCTATCTGTATGGAGCGTGCCGATGGTCCCTTGTCGATCATGATGTCGATGCGGTAGTCCTCCATGGCAGAGTAGAGGTATTCCTCGACCACAGGAGAGAGCCGGTGGATCTCATCGATGAACAAGACGTCGTTGGGCTCCAGCGACGTGAGGATACCCGCCAGGTCACCGGGCTTGTCGAGCACCGGTCCGCTGGTGAGTTTAAACCCAACCCCCAATTCGTTGGCAATGATATTGCTCAGCGTGGTCTTTCCCAGTCCGGGAGGGCCATGGAGCAGCGTATGGTCAAGAGGTTCTCCGCGGTATTTGGCCGCCTCGACAAACACCTGCAGGTTGGCGACGACGCTCTGCTGACCGCTGAAGTCTTGGAAGCGTAGTGGCCGGAGGGCATTCTCGAAGTCTTTCTCGGCGGGAGTCCCCTGTTGGTTGCGGATATCAAACTGGCTGTCGCTCATTTCATTTTTTTCCTATCATGCAAAGGTAGTCAAACCGCTTCAAATACGCAAATTTTTTGTGAACATTAAAAAATTCGCTCAAAAATTTGCTGTTTTGCTGCAAAATGTTTACTTTTGCACTTCCAAATAACAGCCATATTTTATGGAGGTTTTTCAGGACTTGTAGCTCAGTTGGTTAGAGCAACAGACTCATAATCTGGAGGTCACAGGTTCAAGCCCTGTCTGGTCCACATTGAAAATCAAGGAGTTACATCAAAAATGTAGCTCCTTTTTCTTTTGTTTGCGAACACCATGCGAACACCGAACACAATCTTAGACATCCCATGAACACGGAGAAATTCTGCGAACACGCTTTTGGTGTTCGCAAAATACTCTATTATCATCTTCTGAGAATTATTTTTGTCCTCCAATCTCATTTTTTCTACTCTATCTATCATTTTTGAGGTCCAAACCCCATTTTGGTGTTCGCAAATGGTGTTCGCAAGGTGTATTATTCAGTAATTTCAGTAATACAAGTAAGTTACTTTTGAATAATGACCCAATGTTCGGCACTTGTGTTGCCCTCGCGTATCAAAACGTCCATTTTCTGCATGACAGCAAGGTCGCGCTTTATAGTTTTCAACTAGGGATAAAACTAGTGACATTTCTTTCACGGAAATATGTGAATCCTTTTTATCATTTTACATATTTAACAATTTTCTTATCCCGAACTGACGTATAGGTGGAATAATTGACACCAGCATCATGCGGGTATTCTTTGATAGACTAACCACTCTGCTGCAAGTCCAACTGCAAAACTTCAAACTCTTCTTTTGTCATGATACAATAACAGTTGTAGTTATGTGCACTATTGCAATTGCAAAGGTACAACTTAGCTACAACTGCTACAACGTGTATTTTATAGGATGTTTACGAAGCCGGCCCATGCCAACTCCACATCTTCCATTACTTCAGTCTTCATACATCATCCTTTCTTCAGTTCTTCATTCATCACCAATCCTACAGGCATACCTTTCCCATATCCCAGAAAACCTCCGAACCCATAGTCCATGAGGTAAGCCAGTATTCTCATGTATTTCGAATTATAGAGCTGTCTCACTTCTGTTTTTCTTCTTGTTTTGTTCACCGCTATGCCATAGAGGTCTTGGTTCCATATGCTGCGATATTATCGCGGCCAGCCACTGTTCCCTGCGGTTTTCCGCAGGGTCTTTCTTCTTGTTCCGTTTATCTACCAACACCAATATTAACTAATAATCCAACTTTGCAATTGTGGCCAGAACATTCATTTCCTTTGCCATCCCTTTGTATTGCTCAGAGAGGTCACCAAAGACTTTCGCCACATGCGGATATAACAACTGGCATTTCTTTCTCAAATCATCAAAGTACTCTGCATAATTGCATTATATCTTGCTATCCACTTCTCTTCTTGTGTCATAACTAGAAAGGCAAATTATCATCCACAATCTCAGGTGTTGCGGTTGTCTGATTAATGCCCACAGACAGAAGTTTATTATCAGTAAACAATTTATTTATTGAATACAGATTACTTTTGCTTATAAGATTCACAACATCTGACACATGAGAATTCAAGTATTCCAAATCTGCACGCTCAACCGTTTCAATACGCAGCAGCACTGAAATCCACTGATTTATCAGTCCTTCATTCTTGTTGTTCAAAATTAGATTCATTAGCGTATGCGTATAGTCTGCTCGTGATTTGTCGTTGTCCACAATCGCCTCAAACACGCTCTCCGCTATCTGCTGTGCATTCTTACCTTCCGACTTGATGGCCTGAATCTTTCCAAACATACCGTAAGGTAATTGGCCTTTATCTATTGGAATCGTCAATACATTCCTACCAAAGGCGTAACCACATTCTTGGTCACACCAACAGCTTTCATTAAAATCTGGTGTGAGTATAGCACACAATGCATTCATGGAAAATAACGCCTTTTCTATCTCCACTTCCCATTCTTTGGATGGTTTAATGTCCTCATGTGCTACGAAAGCACTGATACCATAGGGTTCTAACATCAGTTTCAGGTTTGATGCAGACTCTTTGTATTTTGACACATGACTGATAAACACCTTATAGTAGCCCACCTTCCAATAACTCGATGGTTCTGCTATCTTTCGTTCATCGAAAGTTGCCATCGAAGAAGGTGTCAGAGATACGCTTCTCACAGAGTCTGGGATGTTATTCATAGAGACATTGAATGCCTCCGCTATTTGGCCGCACACTTCTTCGATAATTCCCCGTTTCCGCAGATCTACATATGTCTTCACATCAATCGTTATCTCTACTGAATAGAAGTCCATGCCTCCATTCCAGTTGTCGTGGTCCACAGCAAAACTGGACACATCGCCTCCTGTAAAGATACGAAGGGCTTCCGTATGCTTCTCTTCTCTTAGAAGTTCCGTAACCGTAGTGTAATATCCTTTTAGTTCTTGATTCATATATTATTTTTTAAAATTTCTAAATATGCCCCACTCCAATGTACTGCGAATTGACATATAGATTTTCGCCACATAGTTTCCTATCGTCATCGTTCCGTGAGGCATGAAGATGAATCTGGTTTCCGAAAGACCACCATAGTAGTCCTTAAGTATCAACTCTAACACCTCATGGTTCTGATACGCCTTGTATTTTACCTTGCTCGGTCAATATGCATAATGCTCTTCTGTTACAACAAACTCGTATAAAGGTCATAGTAGTCACTCGTCCTCTCATGCCCTCCGTAATATCTTTCACCAGGATCCCAGTCATCATATTCTTGTTCCGGCTCGGCAAATTTGGTTTTGGCATCGTCAATAGCCTCTCCCCAGCCCTCTGGGTTTATCGGATAGTGTTTTGCCAGTTCTTGCACATCATCCCTAACGTATTCACATTCTTCTTCACTGTCAGCAGATTCCAACTCATATTCCAGCGTTTCTTCCATCTTTCTCACAAAGGCATCGTCCTTCATCAACTGTTTTCCCTTGGTGGTCTTTTCCATCAGCGATACAGTGTTCACGTAGTCATAACCACTTTCCAGTTCGGGCAACACAGCATCCACCATATCCTCCAGATTCAATCCATAAACTTCCGCCTCTATATGATCCAGTAGATTCATTCTGTCATCCAACCCATAATCGGTATCCGAGAATAGCTCTTGCTCGACCACATCCTTCAGCAGCTCTGGTCTTTGTCGGAACAACACAGGGAAGTAAACCATCATATCATTGATATAGCTCAGCATATTCACACGAGCTTTATTCCACGTTGAATTTCTATTTTCCAACTTCGCAGTCATCGGTTTTTCAAGCTGCCGTTTGAACGTAGCGGCTACATTGTCGGCTAGGTCATCTGATATTTGTATACGACCATAATCCCAGCTTTCAACGCCTCTATCCGTAAAGGTCTCAGTTAGTTGATTTACGAAAAGGGCATGAATGATAAGTTTTCTTTGTAGTTTTTCGTTCTTCCTTATGGTGTCAATCAAAAAATCATACACCGACGGATTATGATACTTCACCAAATCCTTTCTTCCAACCCTTTCGGTCGAAATAAACGTACCCAGCAGGTCTTTGAGTATGTTCTGCCATTCTTCTTCAAACTCATTGGTCTGCGCTGCCCCAAACTGACAATTCATGTAATAGTAACTTGCTTCATACCAATCGTCTAAATAAACAGGTTTTGAACCCATAGTGGCCCTCACGTACATGGCATATTGTTCCAGTTTGGTCATTTTGGCAAAGGCATACTCCCAAACAGAATAAGGTCTGTCAAAGAAGTCAAGAAATCTCTTTACAAACCCTTCTGACTTTTCTTTTGTATAGATTTTTTGTTTCAGGAAATCTTCTATAATACGTGGATTGAAATTATCATGCTTAATAAGTTTCAGATAACGTTTCCCCTCCAATAAAGCCCTAATATATTCAATTGGCAACTCAGCATCTGCCAAATGGTTATAGAGTATGCAAGCTCGTATCTCTTCAGTATAGCTCGACAGGTCTATGGTACATTTGGCTATATCTATCTTGCTCAGCGCCAACTTCTCATACTGCCTTTTAGCAGCGGCAAGGATATACTCACGAGTTGCGAGAATAAACAGTTTGTCCGGCTCTCGCTTCACCTTCTCAATGAACGAAAGCAGTTTGTTCTCAAACCCTATTTCTTTGATGTCGAGAAAACTGCTCCCCATGAAATCATCATAGAAGAACACTTGTTTCTTGCCTTTCTGTAACTTTTGCGAAGCATCGTCCATCGAATTCACCTTGATGAACTCATCATAGTCTTTCGCTAAAATGTGATAGGCCAACATCCTCGAAAGCGTGGTTTTTCCTATCCCTGGAATTCCGGATATAATCACATAGCGATTCTCTTTCAAAATAGTCAAGGCACGTTCAAAGCTGTCGTTCATTACATACAGCGACACATCTTTTCGCGCCTCTTCAAGCGTCATCTCCGACCAATTGTTTATCCGTTTATTCAGGATGTCATCCAGTACTGCGGTACTACCCAGCCAAAGTTTATAGTATTGTTTCTCTACATCGGAATATTGCCCAAGTAGATTGTTCAAGTCATCCCTGCCCAGGATGTCCTTTGTGTTCTTTATATACGGAGAGAACATCGTCATTATCTCTGACTTATTCTCTGGCGTCAAGCCAACTGAAGTCGAGAGGATATAGCGGTTGGGGTTCAACTTATGAACTTTCGCCACTTCGTCTTTAAGCACACCCTTCAGTTTGGCATAGTCCTTATATCGCTTGGCTTGTACTATCACTTTCCTCTTGCCCTTCGGCGAGGTGAAACGCAGGTCTATACCACCGTCTCTTCCGATGGTAAAACTCTCAATGAAGACACCTTCTCGTTTCTGAAGAAGGTCTCTCGTCAGATTCTCAAACTCGTTGGGCTGAAGTATATGAAAATCGTATTCTGCCATATTACGAATTCTTGGCGCTGTTTTTCGATCTCCTCACCAACTCCTGCATTACTTCTCTATGGGCTATACCGTTATTAGCATTCATATATGGCAAGAAGAATTGCTCTATCACATCATCCTTGAAAATGTTAGTATGCGTCAGAATTTCCATCTTTCGGTTCTCCACATTTTCTGATACGTCTTTCACTCCTTCTATCGCACCCTGTCCAAACAAAGCATCCATTCCAATAATCTTCTTCCAGTCGGTCTTAGGCATATATTTTACGGCATCATCGCCACCAGCAACTACGTTCAATACTCTGCCCAGACGCATTGGAATATGCGCATTCCAATCATAGTCCGGACGCACAATACTTCCCGTTAATATCAAGGAGTCAATCTGTATCGGCAGAAAACCTTCCGCAGAAGCAAAACCTTCGATGTATTTAGTTATGATGTAAGTACCAAAAGAATGACAAATCACCGACATTGTCAAAGGTTCATACTTCTTTATTAGGGCATAAATCCACTCCCTGAATTGCTCTATCACTTTCTGCCGCCCTCCTTTATCAAAAAGAAGTGTTGGCGGATTGTCATATATAAAAGGTGCCACTATCCATCCTTGACTATTTGCAGCTGGCGTAAGGTTCGACAACCATTCTGCATTTGTCATCAGCCCGTGAATCACCACCAACAATCCACGTCTTTTGTTTCGTTCTATGATATTCCTTTCACAATAAACCCTACTGATAATCTTCATCTCCTCGGAATTTGGCTCATATACAATCTCCCATGGCTGTACTTTATCATGGAGTCTCACTTCCACAACTCCCTTATCTGGGAATCCCTGAATATCTGTTGACATCAGTTTTATGTAAGTATCCACAGTATTGCGCATTTGTTCAGACGAATAGATAATATCATACTCTAGATTCTCCATTTGAGCACAGTCCACAAAGGTAGGTATATGACATTCATCCGCAAATACCATCATACAATCCAAGTCATTGGGAGCCTCTGTTTGGGTTATGAACGAGCCTCCTATTATCAGCCTTGTTGCGCCGTTACCCTTGGCAAAGTCAAATATATTTGTAACAGCATGTTCATAATCCGCCCTGTTGCCATTCTTGCAAAAGGCATCTATAAACTCATTTGCTGTTATCGAATGAAGTCCTGGTTCCAAATATCCATCCCCTGTGTATTTCATATTCGCTATTTATAAAATTTGCTTGATACATGTTTATTTCTTTCGCAGGATGTATTTTCCGTCAAACTGTTCTATCTCTGATATCGTCTTGATAATAGCTTCTACCTCGTCCTCTTTAATAACCGACCTCCAAGCCGTTCTGCTGATGGTTCTAGCTATATCTCTGATATTGGCTGGCACTCTAAAATATTCCATCGCACGGAGAACAGCTTGCCTTCTAACAGCATATAGTGGACTCCTTTTGATTTCTGATGTCTCTCTGTCCAACTTCGTGCGATTGTCTGCCATGATGGTCTTCTTTGAAGAATCTGTGATGGAATTGCCATTATAGCTAAACCAAACGCCTCTAACTCTTAATTTACAATCCTCAAAATCAGGACTATCAACTATGTCCTCCACCTCTTTACAATAATCAGCCGCGTCTATAATCATCCGGTATAATTCAGATTGAGGATATGCAACTATTTTCTTTGTCCCTTTTATCCATACGGAGCCATTAAAAACCATACCCTTCAAAGTGAAACATTCACGTTTGAGGTTCAGCCGATACAGTTTATTACGCAAATATTTCAACTTGCCATCTGTAATAAATACACGCTTTCCGTCTTTGTCCAAGATGGAGGCTTTGTCAGATAAATTCTCGATGTCAAACTCACTTTCGTCAGTTTGACTCCTTGCGCCTTGGACTGTCTGAGTTGACACGTCATTCTCTTGCCCATAGGTGTATTCTATGAAACCAAGCTTTGCAAGACGAGATTTAATAGCAACCTCTGTACGACCAATGAGAGACGCAATTGTGATGAAGTCCTTACCTTGTTGGTAATACAGTTTTATTAAATTTTCCTCATCTTCCGTCCAAGTCTTACCCTTTCTGCTCTCCGTTGTATTATTTAGTCCAGGAGCAATCTCAGTTTTAGTCTCGATGACTTTCCCACGTTCATCCAAATAGACATGCTCAACTTTCAAACCATCCAAAGAAGTATCCACAACTTCGACAGGAGCATCTTCTTCTGAATATCTGATGGGCGAAATGGGCTGACTCTCTTCATGTTCCTTGGAATTATTACCACGCAAGATTTCAATCGCTTCTCCTATCTTGTCAACAAGTTCTATAGAGCCATCTTCACTCAATAGAGCCACTTTCAAGTCTGAAAGGAAGTTGTCATAAACGAAAGCAAATGATGGCGCTATTTCGCCCTGTTTAATAGGATGGTTGACTATCTTATCAAGCAAATCATATACAGTAGGGCACACCTCCTTGAACATCTCCCTCTCGTTACGATGCTTCTTCAGGAAAGTGAAATACACTATGTTTAGCGCTAACTGAACATCTTCATTCAGGCTAAGGAATTGACTTACAAGTTCATCGTCCACTTTTGTTGATACCATCCTCTTCTCAACAGTATTCTTTGACAGAATCCTTTCATAATCAGAAAGAGCGGTGGCAGAGTAGTCGATGGTGTTGTCCTTACTTTCAGCCAACCTTTCAATCTGTCTATTGGAAAGAGTCGTATAGGTTTCCAACAAGGCTCTTTTTAGAGAAGAACGTCCAGACGGTAAAGTCATCAGGAAATACAAATCTTCATCAAGCTCCGCATATTTCACGGAATCGATAAGTTTTGCTTCTGAGGGTTTGATATTGGTGTCGCGCATCAAGGAGAGAATATCTTCCTTTCCTCTGATGGGGACAATATGCCAGAAGTTATCACTCTGCAAATACCAAAAAGGCAGGTAGGCTTCAGGATGGAAGAGTGGCTCGTCTGGCAATACTCTATTCCAAACGTTCAAAAACGTTGACTTCAAAGTCTCGTCATAACGAATTTCGTTGTCCATTAAGATGTTCTTTTCATACAGTTCGATAACTGTTAACATAAGAACAGCCTTATGGGGAGATTTTCGTCCCCACTTATTATTCGTTTTTAGATTTTTGACGGCTTCTATGTAGTCCATAAGATAATGGTGTTACAGTTCTTCTGGTTCTTCGTCTTCAGTGAATATTTTAGATTGCTTGTTTGTTAGTTGCAGGAAGATGTCGAGGAACGATCTGTGTGAGAAAAAATAGCTGGGATCCGCTTTCAGCTTCTCTTCCATCACAGAGAATCCGTAATTGGCATATTCTTCCATAGCCTCAATGAGGCTTGTCACGACAGTGCTGACCTTTATGTCACCCTTATCAAGGGCAATCCAGTCAACTTCTGTCCTTGCTACCAAGGCGATGAAGATATAAGAACGAAGACCGGAATAGGCGTGTCTGAATTTCTTTGAGTCCAGATTTCCCCATTTGTCAATGGGCTGGCCCAAGACTTTCAGGTCTTCACCAGACTCTGAGAGCTGCAGCTTCCTATTAGAGTACAGGCCAATGAAAAAAGCCATGATATAAGGTTCATAGCCTGCACCGAGAACTTTACCTTTAGCACCAGTATTCTCAGAAGCGCCTACACCGTAGTCTGAAATGACTCGTAATACGCTTTGCTCGTATTTCTTCTCAAATCGGGGATTTCTGCGTCCCCAGATATCTATCAACTTTTCGTCCTTACCGACGAGATCTTCTATATTATTCAGTTCTGACATACTTACTTGATTTTTGAGATTACAGTTTGGATAGTACCGAGTTTCTTGTCATCGAACGGCTTTTTCTTCTCGATACGGAAGACACTACCGTTCACCTCGTCAACCTTGGTCTGATCAAGGACAGCTTCACCATTCTTTTCCCTCAGGAAGCTCTTCGTGACAATGATGACTTGTTTTTTCAGTTTGCTTATCACATTAAAGAACTCGCTCTCCTTGGCATCTGTAAATGAAGAAGTTGGTGCATCAAACAATAACGGAAACTCCGTTTTGTCCTTTTCACTCGACAGCTTACCAATAGCGAAGAGTACAGACATCAAGTAGGTTGTGCGAAGTGCTGTGTTAGGTGTGAAGATTCTCGTGTTGTCATTATTCATCAGCACGGCTTCGCCCTGACCGTTGGCTTTCTCTATAATCCGAATCGTACCTTTAAAGTCATTGGAGTTAAGCTTCTCCAAGAACTCGTTTGATTCATCCTCGATAGCATGGAGTAACCTTTTCTTATTGGTTTCCTTTGCAGACTTAAAGGCTTCTGAAATCTGGCGAATAATAAGTGCCGTTTTGGCGTAGATAGCAGCAGAAGTGCCTTCGGCTAGTTTACTGAGAGCGTCCTGCGCTTCGTCAAGGGCTGCACGGTGCTGCGCCCTTTGCCTTTTCAGGAAGTCAATCCGATGTTCGGCCTTGTTCTTCTGCTCAACCCAATTTGAGATATTTTCATAGTTGGCAAGCAGTTGTTCTTCAGTAAGACCGTCAGTCTGGGCGAGAATGCGCTTCTTCTGCTCAAACTCCACATTCAGGTTCGCATCAATTTTCTTTACCTCATCATGCATTCGATTGTTGAAAGCGATAGCTTCCTGAATCTTATGACGGAGTCTGGTAATCTCCGAAAGATTATCATTGAGTGTCGTGTCACGCTTCTGAAGCTCGACAATATAATTGTTCATATAGAATGGTGCTATCTCCTCGTCCTCTGGAACCTTTAAGGATTCCATGTATTCTTCAAGGCGATGAAGCATAAACTCCCATGCCTCAGAATGCTTCTTAGCAGGACGACCACAGATTTTACATACTTCCTCATCCAACATTTCCTGCATGACCTTCTGACCAGGAATATGGACTGGTAGCGGAACAAAGTCCGTCTGCATCTTCTTAATGGCTTTTTCTTGTCCTGCCGTGAAGAGATAATTCTGCTCCAACTTCCTTCGTTTCTTATCTACCTCACTGACTTTGCTGGAATACTCTTCAGCAATATCGGCAAAACCCATAAGGATCCACATATCATCAAGAAGGTTGATAGTATAGTTCTCGTCAATGCGGGCCTGCATCTGAGAACGTTTTTGTGAAAGTGTTTCTATTCTGCGATTAACGGCAATGAGCAGTTTTGATGCCTCTTTGCTTTGTTCAATGCTTTTCAGAAGGCTGTCAAAGTTTACCGCCTCGTTTTCCTTGTTCTTTATCTCTCTTTCAATATCGGAAAGGGTGCCAGTCTCAAACTCAATGGTCCTGTTAAGTTGCTTAATCCTGTCAGTATTCTTTTTATCCAGCTTTTGGGCATTGTCTCGAGCTTGATCTGCCTTCTTGGTTGCATACTCCATAAATGAGAAGTAAGCTTCGAAATCCTTCACGTCACTGAAGGTTTCGACGAGCATCTTCAATGCGTTGGAGTTCTGGAATACATCAAGG
>JAEEGL014102031.1_pt1 | contig 77660 bp, 49 predicted proteins | sample 9134231 | NCBI WGS metagenome assembly JAEEGL01 (sample SAMN16246548, study PRJNA631951) | gut metagenome | biome: gut microbiome; feature: rumen; material: fiber-attached | host: Bos | place: Iran: Karaj | collected 2018-10 | reverse complement strand
AGGAAGAATCGTCTGAATTTTGTTTTCCAATGGTGTAGTCATAGTGCATAAACCCCCGAAAGATGTCTATGCTTATTATATCAATAATTACACCTTAAAAAAATACCTTATGCACAAGTTATTTATAGACTATTCCTAAGAACTGAGAGACAACGAGAGGATATTACGGACTCACATGCGTAAAACACAGGTACTTTCACGGAGTCCAGCAGAAAACAGAATGCACACAAAATAGAAACCCGGCATAAAACCGGGTTTCTGTCTGATTTAACAATACGGCATAAACCGCATTATCACCGTACTAGCGACGGAGGTTAAGCTTAACACGAAGATCGTTGTAACGTTCTTCACTCTTACGCTTGAGGTAGTCGAGAAGTTTACGTCTTTCAGCAACCATACGAAGAAGACCGCGACGACCGTGGAAATCCTTCTTATGAATAGCAAAGTGATCCTGGAGGTGGTTAATCTGAGCAGTTAATAAAGCGATCTGAACTTCTGGTGAGCCAGTATCATCCTTTGAACGTGCATATTCAGCAACAATCTGCTTCTTAGCTTCAGTACTTAGTGACATTATGTAATCTCCAATAGATTATATTAACATTCGCCCTTGGCCGATCACTAACTCAGCCCGGGTACCTAAAAAGATGCGCGAATTCTATCACAAAACATTAAAGATAACAAGCATTATTAAAACAGAAGTTTTTGTAATACTGGATGTAAAAAATGATTCTTGTTCTCTTTATAACCATGAAAGCCGTGCAGCATTTACCTTTCACCGGTCTCTTCCGGCATTTACGGTGCATACCATACCATCCATGCCCGTCAAAAGATATTTATCAGTAGATTCTCCCCTTGGACATTCCTTTTGTCTGTTTAAGACCGCCGATCTCCATTCCGATAAGAGATGTAATGGCATGAGCATGACAGATAGCACCGGCCAGAGCATCCGCGGCATCAGCCATGGGACATTTATTCAGCTTTAAAATATTCACCACCATAGCCTGTACCTGTTCCTTCTGGGCATTACCATACCCTACAACAGACTGTTTAATCTGTCTGGCGGTATATTCATAAACAGGTATACCGTTTTTCACTCCGGCAACAATGGCCACCCCTCTCGCCTGACCGAGCTTAAGGGCACTTGAAGCATTCTTTGCAAGAAAAACCTCTTCTATTGAAAGATAGTCAGGATGGAACTGGCTGATTATTTCACACAGGCCGTCATATATCTGTCCGAGTTTCGGAGGCAGACGATCACCAGAAGTCCGGATACAGCCTGAACCAAGATATCTGATTTTCTGTCCCACACTTTCAATAATGCCGTAACCTGTAACTCTGGACCCCGGGTCCACTCCTAAAATAATAGACAATTCCTTCCACCTGTATGCAAATTCATATAATTAAAAGTGTCATCCTAATAATTATATCATTGTAATCACTGCCGCACGGCAACAATTATAAACAAGGTTAAAAAAAGGATACGGAAATCAGAGGAATACACAGGATACACACGTCAGCCAAAATAAAAACAAATGGACAAACGAAGTAAATGAAAAAGAGATACAATCTTAAACCAGGATTTGATGATGGGATAAAGGGAGTTCATACGGATTTCATGGTGGGTCCTCAGGGACTCGAACCCTGGACCAATTGATTAAGAGTCAACTGCTCTACCAACTGAGCTAAGGACCCGTATGAAATAATAGATTGTCATCGAATGGTGGGTCCTCAGGGACTCGAACCCTGGACCAATTGATTAAGAGTCAACTGCTCTACCAACTGAGCTAAGGACCCATCGATGGTGGTCGCTACAGGGATCGAACCTGTGACCTCCTCCTTGTAAGGGAGATGCTCTCCCAGCTGAGCTAAGCGACCATATAAGTGCATCATTTATTTAATGGTGGTCGCTACAGGGATCGAACCTGTGACCTCCTCCTTGTAAGGGAGATGCTCTCCCAGCTGAGCTAAGCGACCATTTAAATAAAAGACACTTTATACTGGTGGTCGCTACAGGGATCGAACCTGTGACCTCCTCCTTGTAAGGGAGATGCTCTCCCAGCTGAGCTAAGCGACCACTGGGTATTTTTAGTAATGGTGGGTCCTCAGGGACTCGAACCCTGGACCAATTGATTAAGAGTCAACTGCTCTACCAACTGAGCTAAGGACCCGCGCCTTACTATCATCGAGTGGTGGGTCGTGACGGATTCGAACCGTCGACCAACGGATTAAAAGTCCGCTGCTCTACCGACTGAGCTAACGACCCATTCAAAGCAACTCTTTAAACTTTCAAGCTTTTCAACCTTTCAGCTTCAAGCTTTTTGTTTTTCGAGGTAACCTTGTCTCGATGGGTGCTATGATACAGTATTTAAAAAACTATGCAAGCATTTATTTTAACTTTTTTCAAAAAAAGCCTATTTTTATCGTTTTTTGATGATTATTTGTTCTTTTTGTTTATTATTAAACCAACTTCCAATTATCCGTAAGGCTTAATATGCATTTTTTTGTTAAAACCGCCATTATTTTGCCGGAAAACCCCTATTATTGTCTCATTTTTGTACTTCTGATGTTGAATTCAACAAAAGCCTGTCATTTTCTGCATGTCTTATCTGTCTTTACCTGATTATTTCTCAAGGCGGAATGTTCTTTTCTATGTTTCAGATGTAGGCAGGTATTATCTTTGCAGAAGCCGCTTCTCTATTCAGTCAGTTCTATTCAGTCAGTTCTATTCAGTCAGTTCTATTCAGTCAGTTCTATTCAGTCAGTTCTATTCAGTCAGTTCTATTCAGTCAGTTCTATTCAGTCAGTTCTATTCAGTCAGTCCTATTCAGTCAGTATAGTCAGTGATTCATATTTCTTAGTACTTTAATCACTATATAAACCGTACAAAAAGCAAAAACCTAACTGTTATCTTATACTGTAGATAGGCAGTTAGGTTTTTTAGTAATCTTCAACGATCTAAGTTGCAGCAGCTAAAAATCGAAATGATTCATAAACTCCTCTCTTCTTTTCCGCTGTTTAGCCAGTTCCTGTTCCTGTTTCACAACAAACTTGGGATAGTCCTTATCATAGTACTTTTCTATTTCTTCGTAAGACATACCGTCGAATCTGGAGATTCTCTGCAGAGCCTGACCCTGTATTTTTTCTTTAGTAGCGGTATTAAACTCCCTGGCAAGACATGCCGGACAGAGCATATATCTTTCCCCGAGAGAATAAAATCGTACAATTTTATCAAACTTTAACTGCTTGTCCTCTTTCAGACTCCTTCTGATATCTGAAATAGATGTTTCCGCAGCTTCAAAAGAGGATGTATCCAATGTGGGGGTACAACCATACAGACCGGCAGTGCATAAAAAAACAGTTAAATATTTTAACTTTTTCATTCTGCAACCTTTTTTATTATTATTTTATATTTTTTTAAAGATTTTCTTGTTTTAAATACCATCACATCCTTACTTTTTATGGACAGATGTTATGTGATCGTATTAACAAAATATTAACATATTTTAAACAGACATTCTACAATATAAATATACCAATAACCGTAAAACATGCTTTTTATGTCGGGTTACAGACTGGCATGCCGTTAAAAAATGTTAAAACAGTTGCAAAACTGCCGGTATAATAAAAAAGATCCTGACGTAAACCACCTGTAAGTTTGGAGTGTCCGAGAAAGTTGAACAAACTTATGGTGGCGTTTTTATTCAGGTGAACTCACAGGAGTGGTACTGACGCTACACCCGGACAGTCTACCGGAGTCTCTCCAATCCCTCACAACCTTCCCTGGATTTTAAATCACAGGCCTTTCTGTAATAATCCGCTGCTTTCTGCAGATTCTGCCCAACCTCCTGTCCCAGCTCGTAAACTGCGCCGGCCATAAAACATCCCTTATCAAGTTTGAGATTACATGATTTGTCGAAATATTGAAGTGCCTTGTTTTGATCAGGTTCGACATCAAGGCCCTTGAAATACATTACACCTATCTCGACACAGCCCTCAGCACAGTTTAGTTCACAGCTTTTTTCCATGTAGCCTCGCGCCTTGCCATAATCCGGAGTACCGCCAATAACGAGAATTTCACCGAAAGTATAACAGCCTATACCACTGTTCAATTTACACGCCTTCTCTGCATATTCTGAAGCCTTAGCATAGTCAGATTCCGCCAGAGCCTTATTCTGAAGAATCAGCAGTTCATTAACATCATCCTGCTCTGAACATGCAGCCAGAACCGGAATAATCAAACCAAGAGAGACAATGAGAGCGGATTTCATCATTTTTGCCTTACCTTTACTACAAAATAATCTGCCTTATGCTGATAGGCATAACGGACATCACAAACATTTTAAGAAAACATGTGTTCAGTTTATACGTTATGTGCAGAAAGTTACTCACAAACTCTTTATATACCAAAATCAAATGTTTCCATATATCAATCAGGTAATTTTATTATCACATTCTGATATATTAAAAACAACTTCCAGCAGTAAAAAATTCCACACTGCCAACACCGTAAAAAATTGAAGGTAGCAGATGAATTATCAGATGCACAGCAAAAGAACCGAATGGAGATTCTTCTGCCTAGAAACGTAAAAATACCGGTCAAAGCATAGTCTAACCGGTATTTTAATTAAAAGAACAGGCATTCAGGCACTTATAGAGTAGCGATATACTATCTTAGTGATTCGAGAGCTCTTGATGCCATTACAGCTTCAGTGGTATTTGGATAACTCTTAATTACCAGCTGGTAGAATTTTTTAGCCTTTTCGTTATCCTTGGACTTTTGAGCCACCTGTCCAAGTTTAAAGATGGAATCAGCCCGCTTCGATGAATCAGGGTACTGGGTTACCCTCAGAAAATTCTGTTTAGCTTCGTCATAACGGCCCTGCTTTAAAGCCATCTGCCCCATCCAGTAATAACAGTTAGGCACCAGTTTGGAATCAGAATATTCCTCAATAAAGCTGTTAAATGCGGTTTTTGCTCCGGAAAAATCATTACTGCTGACCTTGGCAAACGCCAGATCATATTTTCTCTGCTCTTCACTACTTATGGCTGCCGAGCTTGAACTCTTCTTCTGAGTTCCTTTGGATACAGGATCCTGCTCCTTCACTGACGGCTGTTTATCCTTGGATATGGTAACGGTATCTGTCCGGGACTCATTATTAGTATTATCAGCCTGAGATGCTTTAACGGCTGAAGCTGTAGCCTCGGCACGGATTTTTTCTTGAGCCATGCTGTCAGCAAGCATTTTTTCAAGGCTGTTGACCTTCATCTTCAGGTCATCCATTTCCCCCTGCAGACTGCGAATTGTTCTCTCATTAACATCAATTCTGTTCTGCATATCCAGAATTGCCGCATCTCTTGCCCTAAGCTGGTGCTGAAGAGTTTCGATAGAATCGGCATAAACCGGCACACTTGCCAGCAGACCGATAACCACAGAAATTTTCTTTAACATGAAACCTTTCCTATTCAGAAGTCTGATAAAAATATACTAAAATAAACTGCCTCACCGTAAAAACAGGACATCCGCTTATTCCATATACCGGTTGATACCTTCCTGTAATTTATACTCCGGATTCATTCAGTACACATTACTGGGACTTGGAAAAACACTGGAGAAAATTACTACAAAGAACTATTCCGGTCATACATTCACCCGAGACTGTATAACCTTGCAGACTGCAGTCCGGGAAAACATCCCGTTCCGCCGTACATCTGAATGCAGATGAATAATAAAAGTGCAGACTGCCGGTTTAAAAGGCCTTGTTCCTTTGTCAAATGACATTCAGGCTTATAATCGCAAAACGGTATTTTTCTGTCATCTGACCGGAAAAATACCGTTACGTTAAAAAATTAATAAGAAATTACTGCTCGGCGGTTCTTTGACCAGGCACTTTCACCATGACCGAAATTCTGAGGCTTTTCCTCACCGTAACTCACAATGGAAATCTGATCCGGAGTAACACCGAGATTCAAAAGATAACGGGCAACAGAACGGGCACGGCGTTCACCAAGGGCAATATTATATTCAGGGGTACCGCGTTCGTCTGTATGACCTTCAACAATAATTTTAACCTGCGGAGCACTCACCAGAAAATCGGCGTGAGCCTGCAGTAATGACACATAGTTTGACGGAATGGCGTCACTGTCATAGGAGAAGTATATTGTAGAATCCTGCTTTAACGCCTGAAGCTTCGCCCTCTGTACATCAGTAAGATGCAGACCGTCATTGTATGAATCGTAATTCTCTCCGACGATAATTGCGCCGTCTTCAAGAACTCCGCTGTCTGTACCGTCACCGTTTAATGGATCTTCAACCAAAGCATTATTGCGATCACTTGTGGCACAGCCGTTTAATACTACAACAAAAGCCCCGAGCATTACGTACTTAAAAAAATTCTTAAACATTTTTCTTTACCTTTTTTCTACGCTGTTAAATCTTTATTACTTAAATAATCCTTAATAGACAGCAGATATAAGTTCTGAGAATAAAGCCTTTGCAATCTGCTGCCATAACCTTACCTATTTACGGAGAAAATAAGACCATGAAGGCTGGGACATTTCACCTCTGCCCTTATCAAGCTGAGTCTTACTTCTGCCGTCGGATGAAACAATGGTAAGTCCCTTTCTGCCGCCGCTTACGGTACTGTATATAATCATTGTTCCGTTAGGTGCAACGCTTGGAGACTCATCAAGTCCGGTATTAGATAATGAGTAAAAACCGCCGTTGTTATCCTGTCTGCCTACAGAGAAGCCGCCGTTCTGACTTATCATAACCAGTCCTGAACCGTCAGGCATAGCTGCCGGAGACAGATTTTTGCTGCCGTGACCGGTCACCTTGCTGACACTGCCGGAATTCATGCTGTACTTGTATATCTGTGCTCTGCCGCCTCTTTCTGAGACAAAGTAGAGACCATCACCGGAAGCACTCCAGGCAGGTTCAGTATCAATTGCCGGATTGTTGGTTATACGTGAAAGACCTTTGGTAGCCAGATTGAGAACATATATCTCAGGATTTCCGTCCTTGGAGAGAACCATAGCCATTCTCTGTCCGTCAGGAGACCATTTAGGATTACCGTTTAAACCTGGAAGAGAGGTTATCTTGGTAATATTCTTGGTGCTGACATCTATTGAATATATCTCAGCCTTGCGGTTCTGGAATGATACATAGGCGACATGTCTGCCGTCCGGTGACCAGTTAGGACTCATCAGAGGCTGTGTGGAAACCAGAAGACGAACTTCATTAGCCCCGTCATAATCAGATATGCACAATTCATACGGATACTTTGAGCCGAACAGCGTTCTGATATACGCAATCTTAGTGTTGAAGGCCCCTTTTATACCTGTAAGCTTCTCAAAAATAGCATCACTTATAATATGAGCATATTCACGCATTTTTGAAGCCGGAACCTCAGCACGGAAACCGAATTTTTTACGGGCCTCTGACCCCACCAGTTCAGACACGGTATAGTTAACAACAAACTTACCGCCACTTCCGGCACTTATTTCACCCACAACCACAGCTTCAGTACCGACTTCAAAATCGGCAGCTCTGACCTCCTCTGCACGATGTGGCAGTGATCGGAAATTCTTATTGGTGGAAGGTGCGAATATTCCTGTTCTTGAGAGGTCATTTCTGACAATGTCGGATAAATTAACTGATGACAGATTCTGTCCTCCGAACGGAACAATAGTTATCTTTCTGCCTGAATCAATACCGCCGGTGATTTCAAGATTCAATTCTGCGTGGGCATTGACACATACGCATGCCAGCACTGCTCCGGCTATTCCTTTTAATAAATTCATCTGCTGTCCTTTGTCTTTCCGGTTTCTGTATTCATCAAGGAACCGACTTGCAAAAATATAAAAAACTACAATCCGCCCCGTATGGCGAACCGCAATGTCTCGGTTATTTCCGGAACTTTACCGGCATCTCTGTTTTCAGGAGAAATGTTCCGGTTAAATCTGCGGTTTCATGGTTAAATTCATCTTAAGGCATTCTGCTGACGGAGGCTTAGGCAGAGAACCGATTACTGAAACAGCTCTCAGCGACGCTGCACAAACATTAGCGTCACCGCTGCAGCTCTTGCTTAAAATCTTACCATTAAGATCAATATTCAGAGTCACCACACCCTTTTTCCCCTTCATGGAACGGTCCACGTGCCAGTACCGTTCAATAAGACTTCTCACCTGTTCGCCGTACTGAATTTCCTTACTGTTATCTGCGCCGTTAGGACTTCCGCCGCCTGAACGGACATCGTCATCACCGTCACCAAGTTCCTTGAAGAGATCATCTTCAGCCTGCTGAGCCAGTTTTTTCTGTCTTTCAGCCTCAGCTTTCTGCTTAGCCTCAGCAGCCCGTCGTTTATCCTCTTCGGCTTTCTTTTTAGCTTCCTCAGCCTTGCGCTTCTCCTCTTCAGCCTTCTTCTTGGCCTCTTCCTTCTTAGCCTCTTCGGCCTTACGCTTTTCCTCAGCAGCCTTCTTCTTAGCCTCTTCGGCCTTACGCTTCTCCTCTTCGGCCTTCTTCTTAGCCTCTTCGGCCTTGCGCTTCTCCTCTTCGGCCTTCTTCTTAGCCTCTTCGGCCTTGCGCTTTTCCTCAGCAGCCTTCTTCTTAGCCTCCTCGGCCTTGCGCTTTTCCTCAGCAGCCTTCTTCTTAGCCTCCTCGGCCTTGCGCTTCTCCTCTTCGGCCTTCTTCTTTTCTAAAGCAAGCTTTTTCTTAGCCTCTTCAGCCTTTCTCTGTTCTTCAGCCTGTTTTTTAGCTTCCTCGGCCTTCTTCTGTTCCTCGACCTGCTTTTTAGCCTCTTCAGCCTTTTTCTGTTCCTCAGCCTGTTTTTTAGCTTCCTCGGCCTTTTTCTGTTCCTCAGCCTGTTTTTTAGCTTCCTCGACCTTCTTCTGTTCTTCAGCCTGCTTCTTAGCTTCTTCAGCCTTCCTCTGTTCCTCAATACGCTTTATATCGGCAATACGCTTCTGCTCTTCAGCCTGTCTTTTAGCCTCTTCAGCCTTTTTCTGTTCAAGCTCTCTACGACGGGCTTCTTCAGCCGCATGTTTTTTAGCTTCAGCTATCTCATTGGCACGTCTGCTTCCTCTCTTATTTCCGGGAAGCTGGCTCGGGCTGATTACCGTGGCATGAATTAAACTTTTTGCCGGTGGCGTCTTCTCTTCGCGGGTACAACCGAATCCCACAAATAATATCAAAAATAACAATCCGTGCAAAAGCACTGATGCCGTGACCGCCAGAGTTAAATTTGATTTCACTGTCTATACCTGTATACTGCTCATCCTGCTACCGGCTCAGTTGCCGATAGGCTGAGTTACCAATCCAACGCTTTCAACCCCGGCCTTTTTAAGGGCGTTCATAAGCTGTACGACACTGTCGTATGATGCTTTGGCATCGCCCTGAACCACCACCGGACTGCCTGGTCTGGTCATCAAATAATCAGACACCAGTGCTGTTAACTCATTAAGTTCGCGAACTTCGGTATGAGAATCCCCCAGATCAACAAAATATCTGCCGTTGGCATCTGCCGTGCAGACTATGGGGGTCTTAAGATCCTCACTCATCTTTTCTGATTCAGCCTGAGGCAAATCCACTGTAACCCCCTGCATAACAACCGGGGCAGTGGCAATAAAAATAACCAGAAGCACCATCATTACGTCAATGTAGGGAACCACATTGATTTCTGCAACCGGTCTGTTTTTGGATCTACTTCTTCTCATACTGATGCTCCGCTTCTGCTACTGTTGATTGCCCGCATTGGAGGCTGCAGTATTTCTGTTCAGAATAGTTGAAAACTCATCTATAAAATTAAGATACTGATTTTCCAGCTTTTCCACTTTTGTTGCATATCTGTTGTAGAAAAGAACAGCTGGAATAGCGGCAAAAAGGCCCATCGCTGTCGCAATCAGAGCTTCCGCAATCGGAGGTGCCACCATCGCCAGAGTTGCATTCTTTACAGCAGAAAGAGCTATAAACGCACTCATAATACCCCATACTGTACCGAACAGACCTATGTACGGACTTATTGAACCGATGGTCGCCAGTGTAGGAAGATGGTTTTCTAGTGATTCAATCTCTCTTGAGCACGATACCTTCATAGCCCGGTAGGTACCGTCCATCAGTGTATCCTTGTTTTTTACACCCTGCTTGTGCATTCTGGCAAACTCTGTAAAACCTGCGGTAAAAATCTTTTCCATGGCGGAAAGCGATTTTTTACTCTTGCAGTTCTGATACAGCTGATTAAGGTCGATATTCCCCCAGAATTCATTTTCAAACTGCTTGGCCATACGACTGCAGTAACTCAGATATCTGCCGCGCTGTATAATCACTGTCCAGCTTACTACACTGAGCAGCAGCAGGAACAGCATAACACCCTGCACCAGCGGACTGGCATCAACAATAAGCTGGGTAATTGACAGATTACCGTCTGACATAACCTTGGCTGTCTCTTGGCCAACAACTTCTGTTACTTCATTCACTTGCAGAAAACCTCTTTAAGTACCGGAGGAAACATTACCGGACGCATTTTCCTTAAATCTACACAGGCAATCTTCACCTGTGCCGTAATATAAACATTTCCGTCTTTGTCTGTAATTTCCTGATTGAAAACTGCAGATGCACCTTTCATGGAATCAAGCACCGAACTGACAATAAGTTCATCGTCAAGTCTGGCGCCCTTTCTGAACTCCACATTCATACTGGCGACGACAAGACCAACGCCCTGCTCCAGCAGAGCCCTCTGTTCTACGCCTTTGTGCCTGAGCCATTCTGTTCTTGCTCTTTCCAAAAACTTAACGTAGTTCGCATTATACACTACTCCGCCGGCATCTGTATCCTCATAATATACTCTCACATTAAAATTAAATACTTCACTCATCTGCCGGCATCTCCATGTCAAAATAATCGTAAGTCTCTCTGGTTGCTGTTCTGCCCCTAGGGGTTCTCTGAATATACCCCTCCTGCATCATGTACGGTTCTAGAACATCCTCGAGAGTGTCCCTGTCTTCACCCAGTATTGCAGCCAGTGTGTCTACACCCACCGGACCGCCGTTGAATCTGTCAATAATAGTCCTTAAATAACGTCTATCCAAATCATCGAAGCCACAGTCGTCTATCTTCAGCATCTCAAGTGAAAGAGAGGCAACGTCTCTGGTGATCACTCCGTTGTTCTTAACATCCGCATAATCCCTTACTCTTCTTAACAGGCGGTTGGCTATACGCGGGGTTCCTCTGCTGCGGCAGGCTATTTCCCTGGCCCCGTCCTCATGAAGCTCCAGACCGAGAACACTCGCAGATCGCTGGACAATTTTGGTTAAATCATCTGTATCATAATACTGAAGACGGTGAACTATACCGAAGCGGTCATGGAGTGGCGAAGTGAGAGAACCGGCCTTGGTAGTTGCTCCTATCAGCGTAAACGGGGCGATATCAAGCTTAATGGAAGCAGCTGACGGTCCTTCACCGATAATGATATCCGCCTGATAATCCTCCATTACCGGATAAAGAAACTCCTCAATAATCGGATTGAGACGATGTATTTCGTCAATAAACAGAACATCATTTTCTTCAAGTTTAGTGAGCAGTGCAGCGAGATCGGCTTTCTTCTCCAGCACAGGACCGGAGGTTTCAATAATATTCACCCCCATTTCATTGGCAATTATTTTTGCAATGGTGGTTTTCCCCAGTCCAGGAGGCCCGAAAATCAGTGTATGATCCAGCGGTTCACGACGTTTTCTGGCGGCAGCTATGGATATTTCAAGCTGTTCGCGCATATCCTTCTGCCCTACATAATCTCTTAGCTTTTTAGGACGGAGAGCCCTGTCGATACTTTCCTCCTCCATTCCTCCGGATGAGGTGCTTACCAGTCTGTCAGGTTCTATTGCCATTTTATTTTTACCTTTTAATCACGGGAACAATAACAGGTCTTCTGTACATCTGAGATCAGAACCGCCTGTACTCCCTTTATGAATTCTCTTTTCCATGCTGTTATAGATTCTTTAATCCGCTTTTCACACATATGGAAGTTCCGCAATGTCTTCCGTACCGCATCCGGGCCTTTCTGTTTTTCTGTACTCTTCTAATCTAACACCTGACAAAACATCAAGATTCTATTAAATTTTCAAAACATTATATTAAAAAATATAGAGGAGTACATAATTAAACTTAAAATATAAAATCTTTATCAAGTTTAAGGAACAGACATACCTGAGACAGGCTGTTGTCATTATACGCAGTCAGGAGAGCCAAACCTCCGGACGGAAGGACATTTTATCATATGCTCTTCAAAGCATTCTTAATTACATCCTGAACAGTCATACCATCCTTATATAGCTTGTGTACTGATGAGGCAGCCTGATTCGGTTTGTATCCGAGAGCCACCAGAGCCTGCACCGCCTGACTTTCCACGTCGGAATCCATAATAAGCTCGGATCCCCCTGAATCTGTTCCGGATGCTGTACTGTCTTTGTCTTCGCTTACCGTACCGTTATCATTAATCTTCCAGCTGCTTACCCTGTCCTTTATTTCAATAACGAGCCTTTCAGCTGTCTTTTTACCGATACCCGGCACCTTGACAATGGAATTTATGCTGTCATTTTTCACTGCGCTGACAAACTGACCGGGACTGAAAGATGAAAGGATGGCAAGAGCTGTCTTCGGACCTATGCCGCTGACCTTGATAAGCTCTTTGAAAAGAATCTTGGATTCCTTGCTGGTAAAACCGAAAAGAAGCTGGGCATCCTCTCTTACAACAAAACAGGTATATACAAAAACCTCCCCGCCTACAGCCGGTAAATCGTAGAAGCTGCTCATCGGCATAGCCAGTTCATAACCTACTCCGTTAACTTCGATCAACACTTCCGGAGCGTTTTTTTCTAAAAGCTTTCCTCTCAATGAACCAATCATCGTTAATATCTCTCTCATGTTTCATCAGCAGCCGGTACGCCGTTTTAACACAGGACCGGAACCTTTACGCCGTTCTGAAAAAATGATTCCGGCTACTGTCAGAACTTTTTTCACAGTATGGTATTAAAGTGAATATAACACCTTTTTTTTATCCATTCCGGCGGGTACGGAACAGGATTATACCCCAAATAGATATAATTTTTAATTTTAAAATTTAAAAATTGTCATGCGATTTTTTGAGATGTAATATAAAAAGTATTAGACAAAAGTTCAACATAATGGTAAATTTGAGCATGATTACAGGATAGGTTATCTAATAAAACTTTATCCATAATCATAATCACATATTGAATAATCCAGTTTTTCATTTTCCGATGCATTCGGCATTCTTTTCACAGCCCTTCTGCATAATTCAGCATTGCATGATTTCTGTACGTATGCCTAATGTTTTTCTGTATGAATCATCTCCGGTACTTCTATTCAATATGTACTGAATGTCGCTTTTACATCCGTTTTAGCTGTATTGTGTAAACTGTAAGGGCACGTAGTAATTTCAACTAAGTCTTCAAAATTCTATGAATTTATCAGATCTAAAAAAAATACAAATAGCTGACCTTATCAGCATGGGCGAAGAAATGGGGTTGGAAAACCTCGCCCGCATGTCAAGAAAGGATATCATTTATAACATTCTCCGTGCCAAGGCTAAAAACGGAGAGGATATCTTCGGTGAAGGTGTACTGCAGATTATTGAAGGTGAAAAAGGCGGTTACGGCTTCCTGCGTGATGCAGACTGTTCATACCAGCCTAGTCCTATCGATATTTATGTATCTCAGAGCCAGATCAGAAAATCAAATCTGAGAAACGGTGATACCGTATTCGGTAAAATCAAACCTCCAAAGGCAGATAACGAAAAATACTTTGCTCTTCTCAGAGCCGATACCATCAACCAGGAAGATCCTGCTGTAAACAAGCATAAGATCCTTTTTGAAAATCTTACCCCTATTCATCCTAATGAAAGACTTAGACTTGAAAGAGGTAACGGATCTACTGAAGATATCACTGCCAGAACCATCGATTTGCTCTCACCTATTGGTAAAGGTCAGCGCGGTCTGATTGTTGCACCTCCGAAAGCCGGTAAAACCATGATTCTCCAGAATATTGCCCAGAGTATTCATGCCAACAATCCTGAATGTGATTTAATCGTTCTGCTTATCGATGAACGTCCTGAAGAAGTTACTGAAATGCAGCGCATGGTTCAGGGTGAAGTATTTGCCTCAACCTTTGACGAAGATCCTAAGAGACACGTTCAGGTTGCTGAAATGGTCATTGAAAAGGCCAAACGTCTTGTTGAACACAAGCATGACGTGGTTATCCTTCTCGACTCCATTACCCGTCTTGCCAGAGCGTACAACATCACCAAGGAATCATCAGGCCGTGTGCTCACAGGTGGTGTGGATGCCGGCGCTCTTCAGGGTCCAAAAGCCCTGTTCGGTGCTGCCAGAAATATTGAAGAAGGCGGTTCTCTCACTATCATCGGTACAGCACTTATCGAAACCGGTTCAAAAATGGATGACGTAATCTATGAGGAATTCAAAGGTACCGGTAACATGGAACTTCACCTGGTTCGCAAACTTGCTGAAAAGCGCATTTTCCCTGCAATCAGTGTCAACCGCTCAAGTACCCGTCACGATGAACTGCTGACCTCTCAGGATGAACTTTCAAAAATGTGGATTATCCGTAAATTCATCAACAGCATGAATTCAAACGATGAGGATGAATCAAAGGGAACAGAATTCCTGATTCAGCATCTCGCCATGACCAAGACTAATGAAGATTTCTTCGATGCCATGAAAAAATCCTAATACTCTGTTTTCAGAAAGTTGTTAAGACTGACAAAACAGCAGTCTTAACATAAACATTAGCAGAAAAGGTTCCGTAAAACGGAACCTTTCTTTTTTTTCTTCCATTCTGCTTTTTTTCTTCCATTCTGCTTTTTTTCTTTCTTTTTCCTTTTTTTCATCTTTTCCATTATTTATCAAATGCTGTCTTCAGTGCTGTATTTTCAGTTCCGGCAGTTTCTCGGAAATGTCATCAAAAACTCTTTTTAAATTATAAATAAGTTTTTATTTAACATTCTTTTAACATTATTAATTCAGAAATATAACAAAGGTATCTTTTTTTACATAAAATTCCAAAAATTGTTATATTTACGTTATACTTGTTAATTTGTAAAAATTATATTAAAAAATTAAAAATTTTTTACAAAAATGTTAATACATCAACAAAAAAAGCAAACAAAAATAGAGGAGTCTTCACATGAAATTCACCTTTACTGGACTTATGGGATTGTCCGCGACATTTGTAATGGCCGGTTGCATAAGCGGCTGCAGTGTAGGTAATTCTGGGGCAGATGAAAAAATAAGTCTATACGATCAAATGTGTAATCAGGGCGATGGTATTATCTGTACCGAACTTGGGCATATCTATCTTGAAGGAAAGTCGACTGCACCCGACATCAATAAGGCAAATGTCAGCTTCCAAAAGGCATGCGAACAATCCAATGGTACCGGCTGTTTTAATTTAGGAGTGTCATACGCTAACGGCAGAGGTGTCCAAAAGGATTTACAGATAGCAAATTCATATTATGAAAAGGCATGCAACCTCAACAACGGGGAGGCTTGTTTCAATCTCGGCAGCAACTATGTCAATTCAGACGGGGTTATGAAGGACTACCATAAAGCCAATGCCTACTATGAGAAGGCATGTACACTTGACATCCCTGACGGATGTGTCAGCCTTGGAGTCTCCACGGAGGAAGGCCGTGGAATGGACCAGGATTTTATCAAAGCTCTGTCTTTATACAACCATGCATGTGATCTGAAGGACGGTATTGGCTGTTTTAATGCCGGTGTCATGTTTGATAACGGCAGAGGCGTAAAGCAAGACTACCGTCTTGCCAACAACTACTTTGAAACAGCATGCAGTCTTGGTGAAGGATCCGCCTGTTTTAATCTGGGTATAGCCAATATTCAGGGAAAAGGAACAACCCCGAACAACTATGAAAAGGCCAATGCCTACTATGAAAAGGCCTGCGACCTCAAAGTAGGTTCCGGCTGTGCCAACATAGGTTATTCCTATGAAAAAGGACTTGGAGTCCCCCAGGATTTCGTAACAGCGTACGCCTTTTATGACAGAGGATGTAACTTAAAAAATGAAGAAAGCTGCATGAATATGGCAGCAGCCTTTGCCAACGGCAGCGGAGTAACCCAGGATCTCGGAACCGCCAAAACATATTTCAGAAAGGCGTGTAACATCGGTGCAATTCACGGATGCGAACATTTTGAGGAATTACGTCAGCAGGGCTACTAATATCAATTATTTGAGGTGATATCAGTTATTTCAGGTACGATAAGACGTATGTAATTATCATTAACAGAATAACAATATAACAATCATAAAAAACTTTCCCGGTATTCGGGAAAGTTTTTTTATTTTCATGTTTTATGAGAAGCTTATAGTCCTGTAATTCGAAAAAGTGTTAATGAGACAAATCAGTCCTGCCAGTTTTTTAAAAGTCTGACAAACTGGATATCACATTCATCCCATGGCAGTTTCATAAGTTCCTCATAGGTAAGCCACTGCTGTTCTGTGTGTTCGTGAGATTCAGGCTCACCTTCATCAGGATGACAGATAAAAACATAAAGCCTTATCCGGAAATCCTCATAATCATGCTCAACCACCGTAAGAAATTTAATAACCGAGGCCTTTACCCCCAGCTCCTCATAGAGCTCCCTGACTACACATTTCTCCGGAGTCTCACCGGGTTCTATTTTGCCGCCGGGAAACTCCCATTTTCCTGCCATGGACAGGTTGGCAGCTCTTCTGCCGCAGAAAAATCTGCCGTTCCGGAAAAGTACTCCGGTAGTTACATTCAAAACGGGTAGTTCTCTGTTACTCATAATATGCCGGTCACCAGAAAAAAATAATTAAATAAATACCGCGAAACTCACGGGGAGATACTTCCACGGTCTTTCTGCTCCGGCAGAATTATACAGCCAAAGCATCAGTCTGATAAATTATTTATCGAAGCTTTGTCAAAACATAATTCCTGTAAAAGATACCTTTCTGCACAGGAAATAAAGATGTTAAACCTTCTCTACGATAACAAATAACGATGATAGATGGTACAATAGCGCTCGGCAGTCCACAGAATTATCATTTCAGGATCAGGCATTGAAATCTGAGTAAGCAGTCTGTCCTGATTACATTAAGCATTTTCCCCGAAACTGCCGGAAAAGTCTCTGACGTCGCATTCACAAAAGGACGACAGCCGGACATACAGATTTATATATAATTGTAAAGAACCAGTACGCAGGTATAATCATGGAGAATATTTTCGATATCAATCTGGAATTCACCAATAATACAAGCAAAAAAAACATTAAAGGAATCACCTCAGGTACATGTTCTTTACTGATTCAGCAGATAATTACCGGATGTGAGGAAAACACCCTGATCGTAACCTCAGATGTTCAGGAGGCGCTTAATCTCGAGCAGGATCTTATTTATCTCCTGGGAAAGGAGAAAGTCTGGTATTTTCCGGATCTGGAAACACTCCCCTATGACAGCTTCTCTCCGCACAAGGACATCATATCCCGCCGACTGGAGATAATGTACCAGCTTACCTGTCACAAGGGAATCACAGTGATTGTCTCCGCCACAACCCTGATGGGCAGGCTACCGCCTTTAAACTTTATTCTACAAAACACCTTTATCATGAAAAAAGGTGACAGCATAGATATCCAGTCCCTTAAGGAAAAACTCATATCAGCAGGTTACTACTCCGTTCAGCAGGTGCTCGAGCACGGAGAGTTCTCCACCAGAGGATCAATTATTGATCTCTATCCCATGGGCAGTAACCATCCTTACAGAATAGATTTTTTCGACAATGAAATCGACAGCATCAGCATCTTTGACATTGAAACCCAGCGTTCAGTGAAAAAAGTTGATGAAATAAAAATGCTTCCGGCACACGAATTCCCGTTTGATGAAAACTCCATCACCACATTCAGAACTAAATACCGGCAGCATTTCAATAACCGGAATCTTCCGGAGCACCATATATATCAAAGTATCAGTAAACACCAGATACCTTCAGGCATAGAATACTATCTTCCGCTCTTCTTCGAAGAGGATACCGTCACCCTGCTTTCATATCTGCCGAAACAGGCCAGGGTAATTGTTATGGAGGATATCACCTCTGTCGGCGAGAGTTTCTACAAGGACATTACAGACAGAGCAGGAAGATTCATTGACTATCCGCTCCACCCGAGCTTAAGCCCGGAAATGCTCTTTACAGACATCATCTCCCTGAGAGCCGAAATCAACAGCTTTAAAAACTATCACCTGTATGTTAATCAGGAGACCGCCCCTAAAAATGCTACTAATGCCGGCTGCACCCACCTGCCGCCGATAGCGGCTGATCATACCAAAGCCGAACCTTTTGCCAGACTGCTTGATTTTGTTGAAAACTTCAAGGGCAGAATACTGCTGACCGTAGATTCCGAGGGGCGTAAATCCATCGTCTACGATTTACTGCACAAAAAACTCAAATATGAGGAATGTGCGGATTTTGCCGAATTCCGGCATTCTGATGTCAAAATGGCCGTCACCGTCGCCCCTTTCATTTCCGGAGCAGTCATTAATGAGCATTTTGCCATTATCTCCGAAAATGATATATTCGGTGTTGCCGGAACCGGAATCCAGAGAAAACGCCGTACCGTCCGCAACAGTAATTTCAATCAGGACGCCATTATCAAGAACCTGGCAGAATTAAAGCTTGGGGATAAAGTGGTTCACGAACAGTACGGTATAGGAGAATATGACGGTCTCTCAGTACTTACCATTGACGGCGTCAAAATGGATTTCGTATCCGTAAAGTATGCCAACAATGCCAAAATGTATGTTCCAATCACTTCTCTGTACCTGCTCTCAAGATACAGCGGAGCTGAAAACGTCAAGCTGAGTATTCTGGGCTCTGACAAATGGAAAAAAGCCAGAGACAAGGCAGCCTCAAAAATAAAAGACATTGCCGCCTCCCTGCTGGAAATATACGCCAGCCGCAGTCTCAAAAAAGGCTATAAATATCCGCTGAACCGTGATGAGTATGCCGCATTTGCCTCAGAATTCAAATTTGACCCGACAGACGATCAGCAGAAAGCTATCGATGCGGTGATTGAGGACATGACCTCGGATAAACCGATGGACAGATTAATATGCGGAGACGTAGGCTTCGGAAAAACCGAGGTAGCCATGCGGGCTGCCTACATTGCCGCCTGTGCCGGCAAACAGGTGGTGATTCTGGTTCCAACAACCATACTTGCGGATCAGCATTATGAAAGCTTCAGGGATCGTTTCGCCCGCACACCGATTGTTATTGAGTGTCTAAGCCGTTTTAACAGTGCCAAAGAGGAAAAAAATATCATCAGCCGTATTTCCGAAGGCAAGGTTGATATTATCATCGGCACTCATAAACTGCTCAACAAATCCATCAGCTATCCGAATCTCGGTCTGCTGATTATCGACGAGGAGCACCGTTTCGGGGTAAGTCAGAAGGAAAAAATCAAATCACTGCGCTCAGAGATAGATATCCTCACCATGACAGCCACTCCTATACCGCGAACACTTAACATGTCTCTTAGCGGTATCCGCGATTTATCCATAATCGCCACCCCTCCGGCTAAGCGTCTGGCTGTAAAAACCTTTGTTAATGAAGCCGGTGACGGCATTGTAACAGAGGCAATACAGAGAGAGCTCAAACGCGGAGGACAGTGCTATTATCTGCATAATGATGTAAGTACCATAAACAGCACTGCCGAACATTTAAAAGAACTGCTTCCGGAGGCACGCATAGCCATAGCTCATGCCCAGATGCCCCAGAGAGAGCTTTCCAGAATCATGCATGACTTCTACAGGCAGAAAATAAATCTGCTTATCTGCTCCACCATCATTGAAACCGGTCTGGATGTTCCGGGGGCAAACACCATTATTATCGAGAGGGCCGATCTCTTCGGTCTTGCTCAGCTCCACCAGTTACGCGGCCGTGTCGGACGTTCCCATCATCAGGCATATGCCTACCTGCTGACACCGCCTCCAAGCACTCTCAGCAATGATGCCAAAAAGAGACTCGAAGCCATCGCCTCTTTAGAGGAACTTGGCTCAGGATTTATTCTGGCAAATCAGGATCTGGAAATAAGGGGAGCCGGTGAAATTCTTGGTTCAGAACAGTCCGGACAGATTGAGGATATCGGCTTCAACCTCTACATGGATATGCTTGATGCCGCTGTTGAACAGCTTAAACAGGGAAAAATACCGAACCTTGAGAATATGAGCCGTCACGAAGTAACTATCGAACTGCACATACCAACTCTGTTCCCGGAAAACTACATTTTTGACATCAGCAGCCGTCTGCAACTCTATAAAAGGCTGGCATCATGTAAAAATTACGATGAAATAGATGACATCAAGGCGGAAATAATTGACCGCTACGGACCGCTTAAACCTGAAGCAAATAATGTAATCACTGTTAACAAACTCAAACTTACGTCTCAGAAACTGGGAATAAACGCCATTGAAATGAACAGTAAATACGGCTCCATTGAATTTGGTGATAGAATACACGTTAACTTTGATTATCTCCGTTCTCTGGTCATAGAACACAGCGATACCTTCCGTTTGGAGGGAACCTCAAAACTGCGTATCGTCAACAGTTCTGCTGAAGCCGAAAAAAGACTGGAAATAATTAAAAACATACTTACTGAAATGGAACAGCATTATGAACAGTAAATTTATCAAGACACTTTTATCAGGCCTCATTCTGACCGTATCCTGCGGTATGTTCTCCCCGACAGTAGCAGATGAAGTACCGGCAAAGCTCACAATGGAAAAGGACATCAAAATTGCCGAAGGTCACTGTATGCTTATGGTAAGCCTGAGACTCGGAGATGGCTTTGAGCCGACAGTCACCGATAGACGTGAGGGAATGAACAGTGAAAACATCCCGACCTTCACCTATGTCGGAACTGCTGAAAACAAGGATTCAGGTGAAGAACTGTCATTCATATGTAAATTTGCTCTGGAAAACGGCAATTATAATATTACCGAATTCAAGATTATGAAGGTAGTACCTCAGGCTGACGGTGGAGAAATGACTGTGGAAAAGAGAGTTCCTATGCCGGCTCTTCCTCCGGAAGTTACCGGTCAGTAACCATCTTTTTAAGTATTGCAGAAGCCTTTTATTCCGGTACCGGATTGAACTCCGGTCCGGATTTTGTTTTTTTTGAGAGGTAATTGAATACTTACAAAATCTTTCACCAGCTTCCCGTACGATGGTCTAACGTTTTACCGGTAGACCATATGACAGTCTAACAGTCTCAACTTACCTCTGCTGATTCCTAACAGGAAAATGAGTTTGATTCGCCTGTTTTTTTAATTTCATCATTTACATACCAATTTTTGAGTATTCTTCTCAAAAGTTTTTACTGTTTCTTTATTTCCTGCAGTTCAACTTTTCAAAACAGCAGCCGGCCATAGTTCCGGCATTATTGTTCTTCATGATTTTTGGAATCGCCGGCGCAATAAATCCGGATTGTATCAGCCGGAATCCGCAGATGTTAGGCATGTATCTGTCACAAACCTTAACTTTACCACGGAGAATTATTTATTGTTTTTCAACTCAGTTAACAATAAAAAGCTATTCAAAAACATATAATGAATAGAGTCTCCCCTTTTTACTTATACAGCTAAAAGGACATTCCTATGAATAAACTGACATGCGAATCGTGCGGAAGTGTAGATGTGGTAAAGTCAGACGATTTCTTTGTCTGTCAAAGCTGCGGTAAAGAATACACCAAGGAAGATGCCCAGAGACTGATTAACGTTAAGGTTAATGTCAGTTCAGATTCTATTTCACTTGATAAAAGAATCTCTAATTATCTAGAACTTGCCCGGAATGCCCTTAAAAACAATAATTATCAGGAGGCTAATACTTATGCCCACAAGATTCTGGATTTTGAGGACAAAAATCCTGATGCCTGGTATATAAAAGCACTGGTTGCCGGTTATAATAACCCCCTCACCGGCAATTACGATATTACCGAATGCATCAATTCATTCCAGAATTCCTACATGTTCAGTCCGGCAGAGACGCAGAAGTCTCTTCAGGAAAAAATCAATGGTGAGCTCACTAAAATAATCCCCTTCTATATGACCAACATCAGTCATATCTTTGATGTATGCGGTATTGAACATCTGTCAGATCATATCTCCGTACTGTGCAAATTCGCCAATGATTTCAATGAAACCTGCATGCCCTGGTATGAACGTCAGGATGAAAATGAGAAGCATAAAATCATCAATCTGATGGCCTTAAGTCTCAGCACAGCCATCGGCAAAGCCTGGAACAGTAAAATATTTCCGGCTTTACCGCAGAATGACCATATCAGTCTTGGCGAAAAAAAGATGAACCTGTGTCTTCTTTATGCCGAATCAATTATAGAAGTCTATAAGATGGCCATAACTATGGGGGCAGATGACCGGGATAATAATATTTTAAGATATAAAAGCATCGTCGACATATGTCATAAAATGATCGTCGCCCTCACCTACGGTTTAAATAAAAACACCTTCCAGTGGCATCCCGGATATACCAAAAACAAGAAACTTATAAAGGAATTGCTGACTAAAATATCTGAATACAACCTGAAGATAAAGGAACTGGATCCAACCTATGTAATTCCTGGAAACAAGTATTATCTGAGAGGCACTCCTTTTGCAAAAAGCAGTATCGGCTGTATCGTGTTACTCCTTCTTATCATAGTGATAGCAGCCGTTGCATTCTTTTTAACCAAAGTACCTACAACTGACCTGTCACCTGGTTAAAAAGACTGGAATTCAGATATTCCCGGCAGAACTGACTGATTCATTATCAGGAATACGTACCGTCAGAAAATCGTCTGACAGAAAAATAAGTAAAAAAGGGGGAACTCCAATTATGTCCCCCCTTTTTTATCATCTGTTTAAAGTTTTTGTATTACATTACGATGTTTGTAATCATTAAGTTAAGAGTTTTGTAATCATTATAATGTCCTATTGGAATCATCGTAATTATAATAGGCGCCGCCTTCATTACTAACGACAGGAATTTCATCATTATATATGTAGTCACCAGCCTTAGCCCAGAAACATTGTACGGCATAAAAAAACGGCATTACAACTCCTATACAAAGCAAAATTAAATATGAATTAACAAATGCTCCGTCTAAAGAATTAGTTACGTCTTCTATAAACTGTAAATGAGTTCCGGTAAGGTTAATATTCGTAAAAATATAGTAAATCACAGGAAGCATAAAAACGGCTGCTATCAGTATATTAATCAAAGCAAGTGCTATCATTGTAAAAACTATAGACATATTTTTTTCTACAGTCTGTACACCTTTGATTAAACCTGATAATGCACCGTCATTCTCCCCCTTAGGACATATACAATAAGAACCTAAATTAACTCCGGCAACCACCATCAACAGGACAAAAAAAGCCAGAACAAACAGTACAGCACCGCATATAACCATTAGAGGTCCGGGAACACCTATATAATTCGCGACATAACCGAGTCCGGCAATCGCGAGAGCTCCCACTAAACACATTCCGGCAATAAACAGTGATGACAGAATAACAAATAAAATTATTCTCAATAAGAAACGGATATCAGCAAAAACTTTAATAAAACTGTTCCATCTTAACTTTTCATCAAATTTAACCTGACTGCAGGCGGCATTGAGCACCCCGAACATCACAATAGATTCAAGTAAATTTGCTACTAAACGTATAATAATTTCAGTATACCGAGATGCGAGAAAGATAGCATCAAAACCGGTCATTACACTGGCAAAAATCGTATCGCACACCAATGCGCATAATACAATCACGATGAATAAGAAAATAAATAAAACGATATTTGCCAGAAACAATCTTAAAAAAGAGGAATAAGCCAGTTTCAACGATTCTCCATAAAAGCTCATCCCGTCACTAAAACTTAAAGTTCTCATAAAATATAAAAAACTCCGAAAAACGATATGTATAAATAATTACGATAAGGTTAATCTCTATTATTGTTATAGCTATATTAAATAATATTTTTAACAGAAATATTGTAACGTACTTTACCGGCTCTTCAAGAAATATCGGAATACAGCCGGTCGGTACAACACTTGCAAAAGAAAGGAAAAATCGATTTTTACGACAAAATAAATCAACATACTATTCATAGTGATTTTATTTTTGGTTTTATATTAATAGAATAAATATACATATAATAAACATTCATATACACACCTGATTATCGATATAATCACTGTCAATAAATTATTTAGAATTATTGGACGAATATCAAACTTTTTGTTTTTTTTGTCTTTTTAAATGCCGGGATAAATTTCAACTGAAATACTGATATTAATAAGCTGATAATTTAATCTAATTTACGGGAACCGGTGCTCTTTCCACCGTATTGTTCTATATGATTATTTTTTAATCAACAACCGGTATAAAAAAACATGAAATTCAATGGATAACGATAAACGATAAAAAAGCGATAAAAACAAACTTAAATTACCTCTATTTAAGGCATAAAGCTTTATGGTAACCTAAAATAACTTCATATATCGCAATCAGCCTCTTTTTATTAGACTGTTGCTGTCAGACATTACAAAACAGATGAAGAAAAGAAGATTAACCTACATTTTCCGGAATAACGCCAAACATAATAAATACGTCTGAATCAAGATTCTTTCATATGAGGATGTTAACATTTATATCGGTACACTACCGAATTTCGATTTCAGCATTTTTCAAAAAACTGCGACGCAGCGGCAATGAGTTTATTGATGCCAAGGGTTGCTGTCAAAGTTGTCCTAATACAGAATTTTTAAAGAAGAGTTTAACAAGTATCAGACGGATATGTTCTGCAGCAGAACACTGATTTCTCCTGAACCATATAACTCTTTTTTGGCTCATTAAAAAGAAAAAGGCTATCAAAAAATACTCACAGCTCATTAGAGAGTATTAGGATCCACATCCAGACAATTATATTCTGTGGCACATTGGGACGATGCCGAGGCTCTCCATTCAAATCCATCCTTTGGACTCTCTCTGTACAACGGCGTGATAATGTAGTTCGTGTCAACGATTCCATTAAAGGTTACTGTAATAGTTCCTTCATCATCAACTGAATAAGTAATATTTTCATTGTCGTATTTAACGTATCTGACCTTACATGTTTCGTTCTTATCCAGCCATATGACTTTACCTGGAAGAAAATGGTTCATCGCTCCTTTATCCAGCAGACATTTTTCGATCTGCGATTTAATATAACCTACTTTGGGAAGATATTTATCGTTAAAAGAGGCTTTGTTATAAAACATAAATGTTCCGATAATTATAGACGTATTTGATATTAGACATATCGCAACTACACAAAAGATAAACATATTTATCAGGAATTTTTTCTGGAATCTTTTCATGATTTCCTCTCTAGGTTTCATCATTGTTTTCCCAATAAATAATATTCCGTCCATAATATGTACTATTTGTAGTATTCTCAGGATGACAACTAAATCACCCAAATTTCCGCAATTATCACCCTCAACACCATTTTCAATGTCGTTAACATTATCATTAAATCCGAAGAATCCTCCCCCAAACTCACTGAGGTCACTGTCAGGCAGCTTGTACCTAAATTCTCCGAGAATTACTACAATATTTTTACATACGTACAAGGACATACAGAGAATCAGAATAAATACACACAGATTCACGTATGCATGAAAATCAGGTAATGAAATTATATCGACGCATAGTAAAACCAAAAAGGTGATGATAATTAGGATACTCACTATTAGGTTTCTTTGAATCTTTCTGCTCAAAAGAGTTACTGCTTTATCTTTGAAGTACCTGTATGCCCTGTAATGCAGAATAGAAAGATATATTAACAACCCAAAATAATATACAGCCATAACAGGCAAAATAATTGCCGTTAGCAAACCATAACTTAAAAATCTATACAGCTTATAAAATTTATTTCCAAGATTTTCAAATTTTTCATCTGTTTTGTATGAGCTATACATTTTTTACTCTGAGAATCACATAAGAAGGGAAAACATAGCTTTTTTTTCAAAAAGCATCATTAACATGAGGTAAACATCAGTGAAGATTCTAAACCAGTCTATATCATTATTTCAGAATTACGCAAATGATCTGAAATAACCGCTTCAGCTCTTAATATCATGCCATACTGCACGACATGGATTTCTTTGAGACACCAGACATTCTGCTATAAGTAGTTATTCGTACTATAACCTCAATAATCCACATTATGCTGCATGCATGCCTATCGGCAGGCGGATGCAACAGCTCAAAAAGTTATTTCAGTCCATTTCAAAAAAAAAGGAGGATTAATATCCTCCCCCAGACATATGCAGGCCGCACTAAGTACGGCCATCTCTAAAACATACTGTACAGGATTAACCTAAAGTAGCGGCTACTTCATCACTCATAACGCCGTTATGGTAAACTTCCTGAACATCATCAAGATCTTCAAGGTAGTCAACCAGCTTCATGAAGGTTTCAGCATGGTCGGCATCAACATCAGCATCAGTTGAAGCAATCATAGTAACCTGAGCACTGGCTGGCTTGAGACCGGCAGCTTCGATAGCATCGAGAACAGCACCGAATGCTTCAGGAGTAGTGTTAACTTCAATTGAACCGTCATCATTTGTAATAACGTCATCAGCACCGGCTTCAAGAGCAATTTCCATAATCTGGTCTTCATCGCCGTTTTCAATGGTAATAATACCCTTCTTGGTGAAGAGGTAGGAAACAGAACCGCTGGTACCGAGGTTGCCGCCGAACTTGGTAAAGCCATGGCGGACATCTGATACAGTACGGTTACGGTTATCAGTCATACATTCAACCATGAATGCACTGCCGCATGGACCGTATCCTTCATAAATTATGGTTTCGAGTTCAACACCGTCCCCACCGCCGGTACCACGTTCAATGGCACGGTTTACGGTATCACGGGTCATGTTCTGTGATAATGCAGCAGCAACTGCAGCACGCAGACGAGGGTTGGCACTCTGATCACCGCCGCCGATACGGGCTGCTGTAGTGATTTCACGGATAAGTTTAGTAAATACCTTACCGCGCTTGGCATCCTGGGCAGCCTTACGGAAACGTATATTGGCCCACTTACTATGACCTGACATAAATATTCTCCTGAAAAAACTTTAAACAAAGCCGTTATTTTTTCATAAATACAGCAGATAACGGCCTTTCTGATTAACAATAAACTTATTCTTTTACGTTGATGGATAACTCATCCAGAGCTTCCGGAGCTGCATAGCTTGGAGCATCTGTCATCAGACAGGCGGCAGCAGTAGTCTTAGGGAAGGCTATTACATCACGGATATTATCAGTACCGGTTAACAGCATGGTCAGACGGTCAAGACCGAAAGCAAGACCGGCATGCGGAGGAGTACCGTACTTCAGAGCTTCAAGCAGGAAGCCGAACTTCTCCTTCTGAGCCTCTTCACTGATGCCCAGTACGGAGAACACAGCCTGCTGCATTTCATTCTTATGAATACGAACAGAACCGCCGCCTACTTCGTAGCCGTTGATTACCATATCGTACGCATCAGCGTATACTGAATACGGATCGTTCTTCAGCACTTCCGGATCAGTGGTCTTAGGAGCAGTGAACGGATGATGCATTGCGGCAATTGAACCGTCCTGATTCTGTTCAAACATAGGGAAATCGATAACCCAGAGTGCTCTGAATCCGTCTTCTACCAGACCTAAATCCTTTGCAGCCTTTAATCTCAGTGCACCGAGAGCTGTTGATACAACCAGACCGTTGGTATCTGCACCGAAGAAAATAATATCACCGCCCTTGGCACCGGTTCTTTCAAGGATACCGTTAACGATATCATCATTGAGGAACTTAGCTACAGGAGACTGAACACCGGCAACACCCTTGCCAGCCTCATTAACCTTCATCCAGGCAAGGCCCTTGGCTCCGTAGAGACCTACATGCTTGGTATATTCATCAATAACCTTTCTGGTGGTCTTTTCAGCACCGCCAGGCATGCACAGAGCAGCTACCCTGCCCTTTGGAGAATTGGCCGGACCGCTGAATACAGCGAATTCGCAATCCTTAACCAGATCGGCTACATCAACCATTTCCGCCTTGATTCTGAGATCAGGCTTGTCTGAACCGTATTTGCTCATGGCCTCGTCCCATGTCATAACAGGGAATGAACCAAGATCAACGTTAAGGATCTTCTGCCACAGGCCGCGAATCATCTCCTCCATGATTTCCTGAACGTCTTTAGCGGTCATGAAGGATGTTTCAATATCGATCTGGGTGAATTCAGGCTGACGGTCTGCTCGCAGATCTTCATCGCGGAAGCATTTTACAATCTGATAGTATCTGTCAAAGCCGCTCATCATCAGAAGCTGCTTGAAAAGCTGCGGAGACTGAGGAAGTGCATAGAACTTGCCGTGATGGATACGGCTTGGAACCAGATAGTCACGGGCGCCTTCAGGAGTTGCCTTGGTGAGCATCGGAGTTTCAACATCAAGGAATCCGTGGCTGTCAAGGAAGTTTCTGACATAACTGGTGATTGATGCACGTGTCTTGAAACGGGCAAGCATCTCCGGACGTCTTAAGTCAATATATCTGAACTTGAGACGCTGTTCCTCTGTGTTATCCTGATTAGAATCCAGCGGTAACGGTTCGGAACGGTTGATAATCTCCAGACCGGTGGCCATTACTTCAACCTTACCGGTTTTCATATTCTTATTAATCTGATTGTCTGGTCTTGCCTTGACAATGCCGGTCACCTTGATACAGCATTCGTTACGGAGAGTTGCGGCAAGTTCGTGAGTTTCCTTCTGATCAGGATCGAAATAAACCTGCACTATACCGGCCTTATCACGCATATCAATAAAAATAAGACCACCTAAATCTCTGCGGCGATTAACCCAGCCGCAAAGCACAACTTCCTTTTCCAGCTGAGCTTCGCCGACATCACCACAGTATACAGAGCGCATAGACATAAAAATACCTCTTTATTCCCCATTTCCTCCGGTTTTTCCGCAGAAGGAAGTATCTTGAAACCGGTACGGCAGTCACCTGAACCACACAGTTCTGAGGACACCGGTTCTATTTTGTCCCGAATCTCCACCTCGAAAAATTCAATCACCGGAATATGGGGAAAATAACATTAAGTAATTCAGACAAAATTTAAAAAATTAAAAGATCGGTGCATTATACAACAATCTGTAATAAATCTCACTAATCTCTAATAAATCTCTGTCACACGAGATTAGAACACCACCGCCGGCATCAGTCAGCATCATAGGGATGTATAAACAGTATTTCAGGCTTTTATGAAAGTTCAGAGTTGACGATAGTCTAAAGAACCTCCGGAAAAAATACTTTTTCTAAAAAAAACGGTTCCCGGGGCATAAAAAACTATTACATTTCATAAAATCATGGATAATATCTCAAATCATCCACGTCACATCACTCATTTGTTCTAACATAAGATAAAATGTATAAGATTTGATGGATATATAAAGTTTTCCTATTCTGTTTAGTTATCTGATATACCAATCCCTGCCTGAACAGCATTTATCTGTCAGGGGGAAACACGTCGGATTTCGTGAGCCGGATGTCAGAACCGGCAAAAAAAACCGAACAAGGAGAACCGGTCTGAAAATAAACTGTCTGACCTTTTAGGTTTTGATGTAGATGAGACATTTCCGGAAAGTATGTTTTATAAAATCAAATACTGCCTCCGTAATATTCTGCCTACTGAATAAATAAAAGCTGTAACTGCAAGGGATTTAACCGGATTTAAGCATACGGATTTCTACAAGAATAAAACATCTCAGGCCAAATAGTTGCAGGAAAAAGGATTTTTATTCCGTTTCAGACAGATAGAAATGTTAAAAACACATGTTTACAGATTTATAGATACATGGTTCTGATGTGTTTTCTCTTTAAAGCAGAACATTTCAGCCCTATATGTATTGAAACACCGGACGGAAAACATTTTCATCTGCCGCACGCAGAGAAAACGGAAGTCACAGTCTTCCGCCACACGGTGATTTTTATAACGATTATAAAACGATATGGCAGAAGGATGCGTCAACATTGACAGAGTGTTTCACATAACAGTGAAATGCCGACGAAATGGGAAAAATAAAGCGAACTTGGTTTATTGTACTTTTCAATAATATTTTTCAGTTCTGATATCTGTTACAATTCTGATATACAGACGACATTGTATTTATATAAGAAAACAAGCAAGTGTCATTACATATTCGAAGAACATTAGAACAGGCTTACCTGCAGAATCTCAAAAACAAGGACATTCAGGTTATTACAGTCTCACTGGAAAACCAGGCGGAGGTGCGTAATGACTTTAATATTCTGTGCGAAAAAAAAGGAATCAGCAATCCAATCAGAATACAGCTGACTCCCGAGGATTATTTTGCCCCCTTATCACCAATTCTATACATCATAAATGAATTACTGACCCGTAACGGTATTGAACTGACTCAGGTATCGAAACTGCTGAAGCTGGGAAAATATGAATCAACCATGCTCAATTCCATGCTTCAAAACCGTTTTGATCTTCATGAATACTACATGCCTTCTGATATTGAATACATCAAACTCAGAATCAGAAAGCATATTCAGGATCTCCTGAATCATCTTCTGAGTACCAGTGAACCGATACCTATCTGCATCTGCAATCTGCAGTATGCAGGACCGAGCTCCATTAACTTTCTGGTGGATATTTTAAAGCCGAAAATACGTGATACCTCATATGTATACTCCATCAGGGAGCCTTCACTCAATGAGATGCAGAAGAAGGCTATGAAGCTGCGGGAGGAACAGAGACGCAAACGTTCGCTGAGTATATTCTCCCCGTATAATAATGATGACGATATTGAAGTAGAACTGCGTAATGATCCGAACTGCGTGCTTCTTCTTGGTTTCAATTCGGAAAACCTGCTAAATGCCACCACTCCGTCAAAATGGCTGGAGATGGAGGGAAACATTGAAAGATACTTTACCCTGATCCGTCCTAATGACTCCGACTTCCGTAAAAAAGAAGACAACTCGTGGGAAAAACAGAAGTATCAGGCCAAGCCTATCAGCACCTTTGACGAGGCTGTGGAGAGGTGCGGTATTCTCTTTAACTACATGTGTTATGATGAAGTAATTGAAATCGCCAACTCCCTGATTCAGGAAATCCGCTTCAGTAAGGATACCCGTTTTAAGAACGAGGAACTCATCTACCATCTTCTCGGCCGTGCCCGTCTCTATAAACACGAATACGAGGATGCCCTGATAGCCTTCGACCTGATGTACGAAAAGGCCCAGTACAACAATAACACTGATGACGCCTGCAATTCATACATTGAACTGGCCTATACCCATATATTCCGTTCTGACTTTGAATCAGTACTGCATTTTGCGGAAATGGCCGCCCACCTCGGTGAAATCAGTATGAATATGCGTCTGGTGGTCATCTCCAATTTCTGTCTGTTCGTGGCATATGACCGCGCCGGAATCAAATACGGCTACCATAATATCTGTACTCTGGTAAACAATCTGGAAAAATACGATTTAATCAAGGAGGAGGTGTATGTTCTGCGCAACGCCTTTGCCCAGGTGAGCCTTGATCCGCAGAATATGACCATGAACACCGCCCTCGACATGTGCAACAAGGCCATCACTCTGGCCTCCCGTGCCGGCATCAAGCATGAAATAGCCGCCACCAATCACTGTCGCGGTGTAGTTCTGTTTAATCTGGGACGATATCCTGATGCCCTGCATGCCTACCGCATGTCAGAAGAACAGTATTATCAGATAGAAGTCCCGGTGGAACTGACTCATGTATATAACTCCATCGGCTTTGTGCTGAACGAGACAGAGGAATATCCAAAGGCTCACGAATACTACATGAAGGCCCTGCGCAACTCCATTAATCTCAACGATTATTCAGAAATTACCATAACCATATACAATATAGCCCAGCTGTATATACTGAGCGGACTGTTCAAGGAAGCGCTGTCAACTCTGGATATTCTGCAGGAAATACTTTCCGTACTCGGAACCAACCGTCTGCCGTTCCACAACATTCACCACATATATTTATCAAAAGCGCTGGTCTACACCAACCTTAATCAGATAAATTTTGCGGAACAGATGCTTAGAAGAAGCGCTAATATCAGCACGGAAATTCCGCTCTATGGCAGTGAACTCTTCCTCTACAACCTGATTCAGACCATTGTTCATGTTAAAAACAAACAGATTGATCAGGCTCTGAATCTTTTTGAAAAGATTCGCAAATTCCAGAAGCTCGGCACTCTCACACCGAAGGAAAACATTCTGTTCTACATGACAGCCATCAGAATTTTCAATGTCTGCCACAACTATGAAGAACAGTTCCACTACCTTAAAGAAGGATATGCCTATGCCATCAAGAATCAGCTCTTCAACAGTCAGAAGCTGATTACCAACTGCTGGAGACTTAATTTCAAGCCGTATGAAGGTTATTCGGTTATTGAAGTACCGATAAACGAACTTAATCAGATTATTCAGCTGGTTAGACAGGAGCATAAGGTTAATACCTTATGGAAGCAGGTGCATGAAATGCGCCTTATCTCCATGCTGCACAACTTCAGCTTAAGTGTTGATTCATATAATCAGCTGGCAGCAGAAACCATCAGACTGCTGTCCTCCCACTTTAACATCAACGGAGGTATTATCTACTTTGTGGACAAAGAGGAGCACACCTCATCCTTAATTCATGAGTTCAATTCCTCTAAGATCCAGCCGAACTTCAGTTTTAAGAAGATTGAGAAGTTCATAAATTCTCATATCTCCACCGAATTCCAGGAGCTTACTGATGTAACCATCGGACCGGATGTGGTACACCGCATTATGATTTATCCGCTGATTGACCGTACCGAGGTATTCGGCCAGATGCTGCTGTTCTCCTTTGATAAATCCCTAAAGAGAGATCACAAGGAGGAGCATGATTCAATTACCATGATTTCGCAACAGCTATCCAGCCAGCTTATCATGATACTGCAGCGTAATGAACTTATCAGGGTAAGTACCACTGATATGCTCACCGGTCTCTATAACCGTATGGAATTCAACCGTCTTATCACCAAGGTTATCAGAGAGCTTCCGTCCGATCAGAATATTGCCCTCGGTTTCATGGATCTTGATAATTTCAAATACTACAACGATAACCTGGGGCACGACATCGGTGATAAACTTCTGGTATGGTTTGCCGAACTCATCAACTCCCTCAAGGACAAGACTGATATAGCCTGCCGCTGGGGCGGTGATGAATTCCTTCTGCTGATGAAAAACTGCAATGCAGCTGCTGCCGAAAAGAAAATGCAGACCATTCTCAACACCCTTAAATCCAAAATGGGTTATAAGCACGAAATTGAGGAATTTCTGGGTACCAGAGTCGACAATCTGCCGGAACGCTACTATCTTTCATGCTCTATAGGTGTTATGGACAGCAGCTCACTGCCGCGTCCGTTCACTGAATCAGAACTGCTGACTCACGCTGACGCCGCACTTTACGAGGTTAAGAGAACCGGCAAAGGCAAGGTACTTAATTTCGAAAATATGACGCATGAAGCTGACGGCATGATTATGGAATCTAACAGATAACTCTGAAAAATAAATAAGAAAGTGCGTAAGTCTCTGTCATTAGAAAAACTTACGCTCTTTTTTTAGACTGTCATTTTTAATCAAAAGCCTGATTCAACAAATAATTTAATATTTAAACTCATTATCTTGAAAAACAGCGTCAAATACGTCAAATCAATCAAGAAAAAAATAGTGTAACTATCCTAAAAAAAACAGGCTTATCAAAATTGCTAAGCGCTAAAAAATTCTTTTGATATTTACTGATCTTTCCTTGAGATATCGTCTTCTTTTTGACGATTATTTAGCATCATTTTAATGAGTCTACCGACATTTGTACCTATGGAATTTTTAAGGTGTTCCAGTTCCACAGCATGCAATTCTGCATTATTTACCGCTGTTTTTACTCTATCTTTAAAATAATTATTAAACTTATACTTCAATCTGACTTTATTGTAAGAGCCTCCCAGACATTTTCCTAATAATTGTTCTGTATAAGTTTTCTTTCCACTCTTTTTATTATCTAGTAATTTCTGTTGATCATAATCTTTGCAATCACCGAAGTGCAAAAGTAGCCAAAATTCAAAGCAGGGATTCGATACGAACAAACTGACTTTTCCAGCCTGTACATAACTCAACAGTTCATCGTACTGCCTTTCAATAAAACTGTTTTTATCACGATCAACAATCAGACAAAACCTATCTCCACTGTTTGGGAAATAGTTATCGCATTTGTCTATTGCCTTTCTAGCAGCTTCATATAATTTTAAAGGATGGTTTTCGCTATTAGCTGATTCATGTTCAACTGGCACAATTTCTACAAGAGAATTAATACCGATATAATTCCTATTTTGGACAATGCCGTCAAAATACTGATATTCAGTTTTACTCCCCTCGCACGCTATAAAATACCTGACTTTTGGGTCTCTTTTCTCCGCTGCTGAACGCTGACCGTACGTATGTTCAATTCTCATTATTGTTAATCTTCCATGCTGTCATAATCAGGATATACAGACTCAAATAAAGGCACAGCCCCGTACCTTCCATCTAAATAGGCAGTATCTATTTTTTTATCAAATCTTTCCTTAAAATCATCGAACAGAATAATATTGCTTGTTCCCTCTTTGCTTCTCTCAATGAAGTATATTTCGTCCTGTCTAAGCAAATTTAAGTTTAAAAGTCTGCTTTCATGAGTGGTTATGAGCAATTGAATATTTTTATTTATTGCCATTTTCAGGAATGTTTTCACAAAATGAGCAGTCAGTTGCGGATGCAGACTACGATCCAATTCATCTATAATGAATACTCCTCCATTTCTCGCAAATAAAACTGAAAGCAAATCCAGCAGTCTTCTTGTTCCATCAGATTCCTCTCCTAGTGAAAACGTCACATCGGAAACCCCCAAATGCTCAAAACGAACTTCCCTAAACTTAGGTTCACCATCTTCAATGGAAATAAGTATGAATCGTCCGTTAAGATTTATTCTCATAACGACACTATCTTTTGGTGAAAATCCTGAATTCAGTTTACGTAATTTTTCTATTTCATCATTAACTTGACTCTGGTGTTGAAAATCAACCTTTTCAAAAACCTGTTCTTTGGAAATTTCAGTGGAAATAATATTAGAAATACCGGTATCAAAACTTTTCAATGCCTTTAGTAGTTCTGAAAAATCATTTCCAGACAAAGTGGCGTAACCGGAAACAGGTGTATTTGGAAAAGAGATATCAAGATGAACAATCCATTCGTATACATTTCTCAAAACAGACAGCTTGTTATCATTTTTATACAGTTTATTCTTATTAGATACAACCTCAGCAAGAAATAATTTGTTTGTTACATGACTGTAGTCATCGAGGTATATACTCATTCTGTCTTCTATTTCCGGATTAAGATAATCCTTATTAAAATATGATGTTCCATTCTCGGTATTTCTGAAGTAAATTTGAGTATTTTCTCCTGTCTTCTCAAGTCTGATTAACCATTCTTCCTTAATTTTCTTATGAAAAACTGATATTTCAAAACCATACGCATAGAGAACATTATCTATAAGAATCTCAAATTCGAAATATGAGTTTTTGTCTTTATTGTTCGGATTAAGACGATAATAACCATTTCTGCTACTCTCAATAAAATCATGCTCCATCCCCCCAAAAAGAACAAATACAGCGTACTGAACAGCCTTAATAAGATTGGATTTTCCGGATGCATTGGCCCCAAACACCGCGGCAAATTTCAACAAATTAAAATCTCTAGCTGAATACAAGCGTGCTCTATGATTTCTTACATTCCCGGCTATAAGCGAAAATGTTTGAACGTCATCAAAAGAACGAAAGTTTCCAACACTAAAACGCACTAACAATCCGGATATTCCCATAATCTTTTCCTAAAATAAAGCAACTGTGTATAGTTTGTATTGTACTATTCTGCACGGTGATTTTATGTGAAAAAATCACATAAAATAAAATTTTTTATATCAAATCACAATATATTGCAAGTCTTTATTACCAAATAACAAATAAACAACTCAACAAGTACATTATACAGCCGTATCATTCTTTTTTGACAGTTATATACGAAAAAATCACATACGACAATTCTGTATTTTCCAATCAAACTTTAATATATTGTATTTTCATTATAAAACTGCACCGAATCCCACTAAAACAAATCACGATAAGCAAACTTCTTTTAAGTGTATAGGAATAGATTTTGAATCTATAATTTACTAAAATTCCATAGATAATTACAGACAAAAATAATAAGTAACAGAGGAAATTTTGGGATAATCTGACTCTTATTAACACTCCAAACGATCAAAATATAAAACAACCTCCACAAAAGAATACAAAAACAGTGATTCTACACGGCATGATTTCAGTATAAAAACAAAACCGGCCGGCAAAGGAGCTTTCTTTATATCCCTTTACCGGCCGGCAAATCCTGATTTAAGCCTTAGACACATAAATCAGCAGTTCTGTCAGACAATATCACCTTCCAGATCATATTCATCACTGGCGGTAACCACAGCCTTCACTATATCACCTACATTAACCGGGGTAAAATCATCCTTCTGATGCAGATACATCACCCCGTCTATCTCCGGAGCATCACCCTTGGTTCTGCCGACAATACCTTCAGGGCTTACCTCGTCTATAATGACATCAAGCTTCTGCCCTACCTTGGCTGCCAGAAGTTCAGTAGAGATCTGCTGTTGCAGAGTCATGAAACGGTCATAACGTTCCTGCTTAACCTCTTCAGGAATCTGGTCAGGAAGTTCATTGGCAGCAGCATTGATGATATTACTGTAGGTAAAACACCCGACACGGTTAAGACGCGCTTCAGCAATAAAATCAAGGAGTTCCTGGAACTCATCCTCAGTTTCCCCAGGGAAACCGACTATAAATGTTGATCTGATAGTCAGATCCGGACATATGCTGCGCCATTCCTTTATGGTTTCCAGATTGCGTTCATGAGAGCCCGGGCGTTTCATCAGCCCGAGAATTCTTTTATTAACATGCTGGAGAGGAACATCCATGTAAGGAAGAACAAGTCCTTCAGCCATCTGTTCAACCAGTTTAACCACATGCGGATACGGATAGGCATAATGTACACGCTGCCAGAGACCGAGCTTGCCCAGTTCTCTGGTTAGAGCATAGAGGTCACCGCGTTCATAGTTTCTGAATCCCGGATATTTAACATCCATACCGTATGCCGAGGTATCCTGTGCCACCACCAGAAGCTCCTTCACACCTCTTTTAGCATAAGCCTCAGCCTGCTTTAACACAGCCTCAGGACTGAAAGATTCCAGATCTCCGCGAATCTGCGGAATAACACAGAAGCTGCAGCGGTGGGAACAGCCTTCAGAAATCTTCAGATAGGCATAATGAGGAGGAGTAAGCAGCACCCCGCCCTCAGGTACCTTGAAACAGGAACGTCCGTGATAATCAGGAAACAGGGCATTAATATCCCTGAGAACCGCCTCCGGACTGTGCGGACCGCTTACCGCCTTCACCTCTGGATAATGCTCCAGAATAAAGTCCTTTCTTGGTCCTAGACAGCCGGTTACCACCACATTCTTACAGCTGCCAAGAGCTTCATTAATCACGTTCATGGACTCTTCAACAGAGGATTCGATAAAACCGCAGGTATTGATAACAACGGCATCGGCATTTTCGTAGGTATTACTGACGTCATATCCTGATTTAAGCAGCAGTGTTATGATATTCTGTGAATCCACCAGATTCTTAGGACATCCCAAAGAAACAAAACCAATTTTAACGGTTGCCATACTATTAACCATTTCCTTATTTCAAATTCTTTCCCGAAAACCGCCCAGAAATCCTGCTTACCGCTCTGTCGGAGAGATTCGGGACAAACTGCCGGCAAAACATCTGCTGCCGATTTCCGCATATTATACAGTAGTTTACACCATGAATAAGCATAAACTTGTGAAGTCACCTGCCACAGACTTCCGGAATCCATGATGAAAAGAGGATTCAGCCGGAATCACTTGTTTAAAAATACATTAATAATAAAAATGAATCATTAAAATTCAACCAATAAAAATAAATCAGCAGAATTCGATTAATAAAAATAAAGCACATTCCTCTGAACGTGCTTTATCTCTATTACAGTGAATCTTTCAGGAGCCTTCACAACATCTTGACTGACGAATCATTTTTGTCTGTCACAGAATGTTTTCCGGTCGCCTGATTCCCTGCATAATTAAATGAGGTGCATACCGAGTCTGGTGCATTCCTCTCTCATGTCCTCAGGCCAGATACTTGCCTGAATTTCACCGATGTGGCCCTTATGGAGAAGAACCATACATAAACGGCTCTGACCGATACCGCCACCGATACTTAAAGGTAATTCATCATTGAGAAGCTTCTTATGGAAGTAAAGTTCCTTTCTTTCCTCCTTGCCTTCAATCTTCAGCTGACGAAGGAGAGCCTCCTTATCAACACGGATACCCATTGATGACAATTCAAATGAACGGTTGAGAATAGGATACCAAATCAGAATGTCGCCGTTAAGACCGAGAAGACCGTTATCGCCTTCAGAACTCCAGTCATCATAGTCAGGAGCACGGCCGTCATGCTTTTCACCGTTTGACAGCTTACCGCCGATACCCATCAGGAATACGGCACCGTATTTCTTACAGATAGCATCCTCTCTTTCCTTAGGAGTGAGATCAGGATACATCTTTAAAAGTTCTTCACTGTGAATGAAGGTAATCTTTTCCGGAAGGAAAGGCTTTAGCTCAGGGTAGAACTCACATGTCAGATATTCAGTGCGGCGAATGGCGGCATAAATTCTTTCAACCACAGACTTAAGGAATGAAGTGGTTCTCTGTTCCTTTGTGATCACCGCCTCCCAGTCCCACTGGTCAACATACAGGGAATGCAGATTATCCAGTTCCTCGTCGGCACGGATGGCGTTCATATCAGTGTAGATGCCGTAGCCGGGTTCAATACTGTATTCAGCAAGTGTAAGTCTCTTCCACTTAGCCAGTGAATGAACTATTTCTGCGCAGGAATCACCGAGATCCTTGATCGGGAAGGTCACAGCACGTTCAACACCGTTAAGGTCATCATTAATACCCAGACCTTTCATTACGAAAAGAGGCGCTGTAACACGGCGGAGACGCAACTCAGTTGAAAGATTCTGCTGAAAGAAATCTTTGATTTGTTTGATGCCCTGTTCAGTCTGTTTAAGATTCAAAACTGCTTTGTAATCCTGCGGTTTAATTAAATTACTCATAATAAATCATGGCGTTCAAACACGTACAACTGCAATCGTGTCGATAACCAAACTCCTTGTATATGTTTCCAGATCAACAAAAAACGCCTCTGATTATACTATAAAACTTACCTCAGAGTAAGATAATCCGCACTATTATTGTTCAAATTACTCCGGATTGTCCAAATTATTCCGTGCGTTACTCTTTAAGAGAAAACTCATATTCTCTTAAGAGAAAACTCATATTCTCTTAAGAAAAAACTCATATCCTCTTCTACCGGACTTTTACTTTAGATAATAAAAAAAAGAAGCCCCAAGGCTTAATTAAAGCTCCGGGATAAAGGCTCTCAGTCATACCACCTGCTTCTCCGTCTTTCCGCTCTTTTTCCGATGTTTTGCATAAATGGCAATGGTGGTATAATCTACAGAATTCACTGTTTAAAGATATAAAAAAAATAAAATGTTGATTATAAACAGCCGTCCGGATACATTCAGTCAGGGATTGGCTGTCTGCTGGAGGCCGGCTGTTAACTGTGATAACAGTCAGGTAAAAACAGAACCGGTTAAGGCTGCTGCATCAGACAGGCAACCGGTTAACGTCCTTCAGTTAAGCAACCATGAATATTCCGATGTAACAAAAAGTACGCACCGCATACAGACAGGACGGAGGCGTGCTCATTAGAGGAAATCTTCCAGCATGTCAGAAACCAGTTTGACTCAACAGCCTTCAGCAGGTTTAAACCGGCTTATTTTAGTTAATTCCTATATCGCTTCAGGTAACGGCATATATGAATTTGACTTTTCCAGACACACTCAGATAAACGGAGCCAACGGCTCAGGCAAGACCAGTTTACTGAATCTCATCCCTTTTTTCTACGGACTCGAACCGGGAAGAATCACCAGCATCAGTTCCGTGCGTAAGAGTTTCGCCGGCTTCTATCTGCCTAAATCAGACAGCAGCATAATTTTTGAATACATCACCCACAACGGCACCATGGCCCACGTAGTGGTAAGCAACGCCTCAGGCAGTGCCACCAATACTGCGGTAAGCTACGGCTTCATCCCGTGCGCCTTTGATACCATGAACTACATCACCCAGGACGGAACTGACGGCAGGCTGCGCCCGAAGACCTGGCTTGAATACCGTGAAAGTCTCCGTGACATGGGCGTAAAAGCAGAAAAAATAATCTACTCTGTTGACTACTACCGCTCAATTATTCAGAACATTCCCATGGGTGACAATCAGGCTCTGAGAAAAAAATACGCCTTAAGCAGCGGCCACTGTCAGCTCCGCTATGTGGCCGGCATTGTGCACAACATCATCACCGGTAACGTAAGCTTTGACAACATCAAACTGCTGCTTACAGATATTCTAAAGCAGGAGCATCAGACACCTGATCTGCAGATAAAGGAGCACGAACTCAACAAATGGTGTCAGGACACCAGAGCGTTTAAGGAAATATCCGGCTTAGAAAGTAATCTGCAGCATATTCTGGAGCTTTCACACAGCATGAGCTCCGCCGAAGAGTCCATGACCTCCGGCTACCGCGATCTCCTGTGGTACCGCGAGGATACAACAGAAACTCTCAACGGCATCAGCAAGGAGCTCAGCGACGAAGAGGACAGCTTTGAAAAATACCGACAGAATACCATTGCCGCCATGGCCGAGCTCCAGTCAAACCGGGATGCCGCTGCAGAAAAAGTACAGCGCCAGAAGAAACTCGTAGACAACATTGAATCGGAAAAGGAAAAATTCGCCGATGCCGAAGCCGACAGATGGCGTGAAAAATTCCACAACCGCTCGGTTATCGAAGGTTTTATCGCAAGCAAGAAAAAGCAGCTGGAAACCCTGAGTGAAGGCTTCAGCTTCATTGAGTCGGAATACGCCGCCACCAAAACCGGTCTAATAAACAAGCACAAGGAGGCCAGAGCTCCGGTTGAAGCCGTAATTCATCGTTATGAACTTGAGGAAAACAGACTGCTCTCCGAAGAGGAGCAGAATTTTCAGAACCAGCGCAATCAGATAAAGGAACAGGAAATAAAGCGCAAGCATGAGCTTGATCTGGAGATTTCCGGACTGCGTACCAGCCGGGAAATGCTGGAAAAGGAAAAATCCATGTTTTCCGTACCTCCGGATCTCAGACAGCAGCTTGACGAAACCATCCAGAAGATAGAGGAAATCCACCACAGCAACAACCTGCTGCAGCAGAGTATCATGGAGGATTCCGAAAAGCTCCATGCTGCGGAAAACAAACACAGCAGTCAGCTTATTCTTCTCAACGGGGTCAGACAGAAGCTTGAAACCGAAACAGTAAAATATAATGAACTTACAGTTAAACTCAATCCGGAACAGGGAATGCTGAGAAGCTTCCTCGCTGAACACGTGCCTGACTGGCAGCAGTCCATAGGCCGGGTTATTGACAGGGAACTCCTGAACCGGATGGATCTCAAGCCTGAGCTAATTAATCTTAAGGACAGTAGCATTTCCGGTGATTCAGACACATCTGACGCTTTGGAAATGCTGAACCCCGGAAATGAATCAACCCCATCAGAGACAGCAGTACATGTCACCATCGACAACCTGCGTCTTAATATCAGCAGCGTAGCCACACCTCTTCTTGACGATTCCGGTCTGGAACTTGAACTGCAGAAAACCGGGGAGAATGTGTCCGCCCTTACCGCAAGACAAAACGAACTTGATACCGAACTTGCAAAACTTGCGGCGACCATCTCCACTTTAAAAAACAGCATCAATGTTTCCAGAAGCAGAATTACCGGTGAGGACGGACTCAGAGAGCTTAACGAAAGAAGACAGATGTTAAAGGAGCGCATTAGCCAGGCTGGTACCGCTCATGAAACCGAAATTGCCGGAAAAATATCCTCCGTGAACCGGGAGATCAAAAAACTCGAAGATGAACTCGGCCGGCATCATGACAAATACCGGGAGCTTCTCGAAAACAACAACACCGATCATCTTGCTAACAAAAGTGATATTGAAACAAAATATGACGAGCTGAAGGAAACCCAGCTGGCCATTCTCAAATCCATTGATCAGGATTTTGAACAGCAGATAAAGACCTTAAACGAGCTCAAAAAATCCAAGCTCAGCAAAAAGAACATTGATCCGCAGATTATCGACAAGATTCATGACGAGTGCGCCGCCTATGAAAAGGAGCTTACCGAGATCAATCAGAAAACCCAGCTTATAAGCGAATACGAACTGTGGTTAAGCGGCAACGGCGCCAGAATAGGTGAGGAACGCAGTCTTCTTACCGAACTAGAAAGAAAACTGCAGCATGCATCAGAGCAGTACGAGGCCAGTGCCCGCGTTCATGAAAATACCGCGAGAGACTTTGAAAAGAACATCAAGCGGCTGAATGAAGAAATCAAGAACCATGAAACCATGCTCAAAAATATCAGAAACTGTCTGAATGACATGGATAACGAAGGGATTACCGGCAAGGCAACCTCCGTTAAACCGGTACTCAGCCTGAACGGTATTCTCAATACGGTTGCCAGCACGGTATCGGGATATCGCAAATCATCAAGAGAACTGGTTGATGAACTGGAGCTTCTTGATTCCAGAATGTCGTCCCACCGCACCACCGCCATATACAGCATGTGGACTGAAGCTAGAGAGATGAGCCGCAACAGCACCAGCTTCGAACCTGACGTTTCTGAGAACCGCCGGGAGATTATTCTGAAAACCATGGCGGCAAAAACCCTCTACACAGGTATTCTGCCAGAACAGAAGAGCACCCTGATTCTTCAGGAAAAGAACTACTCGCACATGATCTGCCAGTACTATCACTATCTCAAGGAGTTCGATAACCGCATTCAGGCGTTCAGCAGCCGTATTTCCGGTATCGTCACCGCCAATCTTCAGTTTGAGGCCTTCGAATCCTTCAACATAGAACTGGAGACCTGCATAAAACAGATTGCCAGCTGGGATCTTATTGAGAGCATTGCCGCCAACTATGAAAACAGGCTGCAGCTTGCCGGCTCAGAGGAACTACCTGATGACAGTTTCATCGACAAGCTGGAGAGCCTTGCCCAGAAATTTGTTAACGGTCAGCTGAAAAACGAAGTCAGTGAACTATTCAACATTGTCTTCAGGGTAACAGAGAACGGCAAGCAGAAAATGGCCAAAACAGCCAAGAATCTCAAGGATTTGAGCTCTAATGGTCTTACCTTCCTGCTTATCTGCGCTCTCTATATCAGTCTGATTCATCTGGCACGTGAAGGACAGAACATCAATATCCACTGGCCGGTTGACGAAATGAGCAAGCTTTCCAACAAAAACATCCACCTGCTTCTCAAGGTGATGAATGAAAACCACATAGCCATGGTTTCGGCAGCTCCGGATCTCAGCACCTCTATAGCCTCCGAGTTCAGATCCATATACAGAATCGCCAGAGACGGTGTATACGTTAATGCCGAAGCGGTCAATCCTATCGGCGAGGCCCTGTCACGCAGACTTATTGAATCATAAAAGGACGTAGGAATATCATGAGTATAAGAGAAACCACTGAATTACTGCTTGAAGGCAGATTTATCTGCGCCGTCACCTGTCCGGAAGCCTTTGATGATCTCAATAATCCTGCTGTATCCGAGCAGATAACCGCCCTGCTTGCCCCGCTTAACAGAAAAATTGCCAAAACCAAAGGCGGCAACGCCTACTATGCAGCCTGGGCCAATCTTGAAAACAACAGTGATCGTGAAGCCATTACCAGAGAGTTTGAGGCTGTCAGAAACCAGCTCCGTCCGGTGGTAACCTTTATTCTGGAGCTCATGGACTGTGACCTCCGTGACCATCCGTTAAATGTAGGAGATATTGTTTCCGAAGCGGAAATCATCACCATTTTAGAAAACAACACCTTCCTTAACGAGCGCAATGTTGCTCTGCTGCGTCAGCTCACCTCCAGACATATGAGCGATCCCATCCGTATTCAAGTGAAATTCATCTTCGATCATATGAAAAAATTCGGCATTATTGCGGAAACCACCGAGGGCAGCCGCAGGTTCCGGATTACCGGCAAGCTTGAATATATCTATGAAGTACTGGAATTTATCAACAGCAGGGAGCAGATTCTGGAGAAAAACACCGACCGCCAGAACTTAAGTGTCCAGGGGGACGTTTTTAATGGCTAGAATCAACCAGAAAGTCGGCGGTGCCGAGCTGATAAAAAGATTTCTAAATGACCTGAGTCAGGGCTCTGATCTTATTGTCTCCGCATACAGCGGTACCCTTGACAGCATTCCGGAAGGTCAGGAGAAAATATTCGGCAGGCTTAAAAGTCAGAGAATTCTCATGAATACCCGGCAGGGATTCCGGCTGAATCCCAATATGACCTCCCTTATCGGTTATCTGATGTCGCAGAACCGCTCAAGACATATAGAAATAGACCTGATATCTCGCCTGAAAACTCTTGACAGAATCGTCATCAGCTACCTTGATCACCGCCGTAACAATGAGGAGCTTCTGGCCGAGGAGATTCTCAACGACATCGAACAGATGACCTTCGATATCGTCTTTACAGCAAGAGAGGCGGTCTACAGTCTGGCAAACCGCATCCAGACCCAGTTCGGTTTTGTCCGTAGCATTAAGGATAAAATCTCTGAAAACGAGGAGGCCATCCGCATTGCCACGGGACTTGTGAATAATTTCACCTCATTCACCTTCTCCCATATGATGGAGCTCATCAGACAGGATACCCCTAACAGTCCTCTTTACAGTATCCTGTGTACCGGTCTGCTCTCCGAGCTTGCCACCTGTCAGAGCGACCTTAACGTGATTCTGATACAGCTTCGGGAAATGCTCGCCACCTTCAGAAGCGAGGTTCATAAAACCAATATTCTCAAGGCCTTTTACGAACAGTACAATAAAAATACCGACTACCGGCCTAAGGATTATACCGAATACGAGCTGCCGCATGAACTATTCATGAAAGCATCACCGCTGCACTGCAGCTTGTCCGGACATGCCGGTTTAACCGAGGATAATCAGAACTATCAGGATACACTCGGAGAAATAGCCGCCGGTCTCAAAACTCCGGAAAACATCCCCGGTGACGAGCAGCTTCTGGATAATTCCGGAGGACTTAACGAAGCTCCGGTAATCAAATCAGAACCGTTCGCCATGGACGATATAACCGAGGAACTGACCGTATTCTTCAGGGAATGCATCAATACCGGCAGAGAACTGAGTGCAAGATGCTACCATGAGGAGCACCGGCTCGAATATCTTCTTTCACACTGGCTTTTTGCCGTAGCAGCCTTCTATGAGGACATGCCGCCGGAAAACCGGCGCTATTTTAAATGCTCCTTCAACGGTCACGGCCAGTATCATCAATTCGTGAAGGAACAGCCTTTTAACGTCGGCAACACCGTTCTCGAGGATGTTCTGATTCAGACAACAGGCATATAGATAGGTCGCAGATACCGCCACACCTGATAGGCCACATTGAATCAGCATAAATCAGCCGTACGGCATGACACCGGCAGTTTTACCGGAAGAGAACCTAAAAATAACCATTCACCGTTGTCCCCTTGCTCTCTCTGTGCATGAAAAAGAAAGAGAAAGAATCCGACCACGGGCATCATCAGGATTTACAGTATGAACAACAATAAAAACACCTCCGGCGGCGTTTCAGAATCCGTCTCTCAAACCCCCGGGTTCTGGCAGATAACCGTCAGAACATTAGGCAATTTCTTCACCGGGGTACTCTGCGGCATAGCTGTTCAGGCCGTAGCCAGAATATGCTTTCTTAAAGCCTATGCCGGTGATGCCTTCAGCTCTCTAAGTGAGGATGAAAAGCTCTCCTACATAAAAACAGCCCTGCTCTTTGACGCCAAATATGCCGCCACCATGTGGCTCCCGCTTATCGCCTGCGGTCTGTTGCTTTTCTGGAAAAAGACCTCCAGACTCTATTCATACGTTACGGGAATATTCAACTATGCGGCGATAATCGCCATTACTGCTTTCTCCATTATCAACCATTATTACTACCAGACCTATAAACAGTGCACCAACGCCTTTATTTTCGCCCTTTTCAAGGAGGATGCCGGAGCCGTGATGTCAACCGTGGTAAATGACTACCCGCTGTTCACCGGTCTGGGGCTGTTTTTTCTCGGACTTCTCGCCTACTTTTTTATCTTCAAACTGCTCTCCGGAATCGTGCGTCGGTGTCTCTCCCTCATAATTTCAGAAAAGCGCCGGATTCTCTCCACTGCTGTATCTCTAATACTGCTGGTGCTCACAGGTTTTATGCTCCGCGGGTCATTCGGAACATTTCCTCTGCGTCAGGACAATCTCAATGTATCAAGAGACGCCGTAATCAATGCATCTGTAGGTAATGGTACGGCTTATTTCTACTGGGCCTATAAATGGTACCGCAAGGAGAATAAAATTCCTGCCGTCACCACAGAAGATATTTTAAATAACTACAGAAAGCTCGGAATCAATGTGGAAAACGGCGATATCACCGCCCCGCTTACCGTTACCCTTCCGGAAAACAATCTTCTTGCCGGAAACCCGCCGGATATTGTCGTGGCGGTTATGGAAAGCATGAGTACCCATATGCTGCTTCTGGATAATCCGGAAAAAAACATTGACCTCTACGGGGCTCTGCGTCCTCATGCCGAAAGTGATTTCTTCTTTTTAAACTTTCTTTCTGAAGGCAACGGTACTGCCGACAGTCTTATCCGCCTGTTCACCGAAGCCCCGGATCTCAATCTCTCCACCTCCAGCAGATATAATAAAGACTACCTGCTGAACACCATAAAACCGTTTAAAGAACACGGCTACCGGGTGATTTTTATCACCAGTGGCCGCAGTTCCTGGAGAAATCTCGGAAGTTTTCTGGAGGCACAGGGAGTTGACAAGGTAATTGATGAATCGGCAATCAGACTTTTATACCCTGACGCCACCGCCGGCACATGGGGAATTGATGATGAATATCTTTTTAAAATGGCCTATGAAATGATGAATCATGAACACAGCAAGCCTGTGCTTATCTTTCTGCTGACCATCACCAACCATCCGCCGTACCGGGTACCGGGAAACAATACGCCTAAGAGCATCAGTCTGCCTGATGACATCAGGGCCCGTTTTCCTTATGAAGATACTGAAACTATTTTTGCCACCTTCAGGTATGCCAACAATTCTCTGGGCAGATTCATAAGTTTAATTAAGAACGATCCGCATACAGCTGACAGAACAATTATAGCGGCAACCGGAGATCACAACCTTAGAGGCATAGGTTACAGCAAATATCCTGAAGAAGCAGCTTTAGGACATGCCGTACCTTTCTACCTCTATATGCCGGAAAAATACATTGACGGCACCGGAGTAAGCTATGACCGGATGAGACCAGGTTCCCACAAGGACATTATGGCCACAATTGCAGCGCACTCCCTGTCATCAGGAACGATGCTGAGCACAGGCTGTGATCTGCTCGGCAGCACCCCGTGCAGATTCCCTTACGTATACAACGGAGAAGTTATTCTGACTCCGGATGATAACGTCTCCCAGGAAACAAACAGCTATACCGCCTGCTTCGATAATGACGAGGTGACCTTCAAATCAGCCGACCTTTACGATATGTCAGAAAACATTCTTAAACTGGATACCGGTTCTGCCGGCAGAAATTCCGGCCGGTGCGACAAAGCTGCTGAGTATAAGAAACTGATGCAGAATCTTTACTACATCAGAGCGAAATAACCGGAGCGTCATTCCTGATAATCTGAAAGATCATTTACGATAATCTGAAAAAGTGCCGGCTAAGTCCGGCATTTTATGATACCAAGCCGTGCAGTACAGTGTCACCGGTAATGGTTACATCTACAATCCAGCCGACTGCGGTTCTGACCGACAACGCCCAGTCAGCCACCGGTGAGAGATATGGCTGTAAACCAATTTGATGTTTCTCATCAGACATCTTGATTCAGCTTCCTTTCCATTGCCTCGGAAAAGGACTTTATCTTAAATTACAGGTAAAAAACGCACGGTATCAGCAGAAAATAGCTCTGTTAAGGCAGTATCCCGTGAAAACGAGTATAGGACTATTGTAAAATTTATAACTACTCACAATTAACCATTCTCAATAAATTTTGAATTCCAACTTTCTCAAAATACTTAATTTGCCCGCAGATAATTATCAGAATCCAAGTCGCACCTGAGACTGATGCTGACAATAAACGCCGTAGATTCCGGAACTCTTATATCATTCCGGAAACCGGTATGGTTTAATAAAAATCCCGGCAACTGATATTTTATTATTAAGTTCCCTGATATATACCTCATATCTCAATTTCAATATCCGTTCCTTAACCTGAAAAAGTGACTTATTGTACGTATTTTTCGCATTTTCCTGCATAAAAAAGCTATTTACCGTTTAATATGCATAATTATGTAGAAAAAGCCCGCTATCAATCATAAAATAATAACCGTTGTTACATTCTGACGATTACAGGATTTTTATGAGAATACTGGTACTTACCAGAGGGCTGCCGGGATCCGGCAAATCCACCTGGATTAACCGGAACAATCTGGATAACTACACTATATCTACTGACAAGCTGCGTCTTCTGTACGCATCGCCTGTTCTTGATCCGGACGGTCAGCTTCATCTCTCCCAGAAAGTCAATAAGGACGTTTTTGACAATCTCTTCCATATTCTGGATTACCGTATGAAAAACGGTGACTTTACCGTGGTTGATGCCTGTCATCTAAGGGAATGCGATCTGATTAAATACAAAAAACTGGTTGATCTATACCGTTACCGCACCATCATGATAGATTTTACCGGCATCAGTCTGGAGGAATGTATCAGACGCAATGCCTCAAGGAATCCTCCTTTTGTAGTTCCGGAATACGCCTTACGAAGAATGTACTCCTTTTTAAATGAGAAAGTCGTCATTCCTAAATGGATTAAAGTATACAGTCCTGATGACAGTATTGAGTTATTCTGCTAGATTTTCTCATCATAATACGCCGGCATACCGGAAAACGTAACTGCTGCACAATACCGCAATACAATGGATAACGAGTTTTTTTATGAATGCCCACCCCTTTATCAATATCTGTCCGGTTGATTTCTCCAACTACGAAAAAATTCATATATTCGGTGATATTCACGGCTGCTACACCGCACTTAAAGAAGCTATCGGAGAAATCTCTGACAGTCATCTCTATATTTTTACGGGAGACTATCTGGATCGGGGGCCTGAAAACCGGCAGGTGCTCGAATTTCTGCTCCGGAACTGCAGACGACGGAATTTCATTCTGTTAAACGGCAATCATGAAATTCATCTTAAAGACTACATCAGCGGCGGCGAAATCAAAAGCTACGACTTCAAGGTAAAAACCATTCCGCAAATCTGCAGTATAGATAGACAGAAAATCCGGAACCTCTGCAGTCACCTGAAGTATTATCTGTATTTTAAATACGGAAACTACCGCTACTTTATCTGTCACGGCGGCATTCCGACCATACCTTCGTCCGGCATGCATACCATCGCCGCCTCCGATCTCATCAACGGCGTCGGAGATTACAATGACTATCTTAAGATTGCTGAAATCTGGAATCAGCAGCAAGAAAGAGATTTCGTCCAGATATTCGGCCACCGCAATACCCAGAATTCTCCGGCAAGAATTAATGACAATGTCTACTGTCTAGAGGGACAGGTGGAGTTCGGCGGAGAACTGAGAGTTCTGGAAATAACCGGTGCCGGAATCTCCGTAAAAAGCCGGCCTAACCATATATATGACTACAGTCTGAAGGTGGAAACTCCTGAATTTATAAAAGAACTGAGAAACAATACCTACCTTCAGGAGAAAAAATTCAGTTGCATATCCTCATTCTACTTTAACTCCCGCGTCTTCAGGCAGGATCTGTGGGAACAGCAGTCCGTCACCGCCCGCGGACTTTTTGTGGAGAATACCAGCGGCAGAATTATTGCCCGGGGATACAACAAATTTTTCAATTTAAACGAGCTTCCGGAATGCACTATGGGAAACCTCCCGCAAAAACTCAACTTTCCGGTAAAAGCCTCCGTCAAGGAAAACGGCACGTCGTTTCTGGTATTTCTTTACCGGGATCATCTGTTCTTTGCCACTAAATACTCCCTCTTCAACGAAGAGACCGGAAACTTTACCAGAGCCTTCAGAAACATCGTGTCAGAAGAAGCAGAGAAATATCTCACCGGATACCTTAGGGAGCATAACACAACCCTGATATTCGAACATATTGATCCGCACAATGATCCTAAAATTATAAAATACTCCGGGAGCAGGATAATTCTCCTTGATATCATCAGTAATGATACTGATGGAAGGAGAGCGCCTGAAAGTGAAACAGAGAGAGTCGCCGGAATTCTCGGAGTGGACTGCAGGAAACAGGTTACGGTTCTAGAGGATTTCCACCGGCTGCAGCAGTGGTATCAGGAAATAACCTTTAATGAAATACTGCCGGATATCCCACATGTTGAAGGCTATGTCCTTGAGGATGCCGGCGGCTATATGCTGAAAATCAAACTTCCTTTCTACCGTTTCTGGAAATACATGCAGATGGTCGCTACAGACCTGTTCAACCACGGATCAACGGATAAGCCGCTTGATGCCAGAGGCAGGCATTTTTACAACTGGCTTAATGGTAAAATTACCTCTGTCGGAAAAGAGACGGACATAATCACTCTGCGAGAAATGTATCTTAAAGAAACCTCCGCAGGGGAGCTTGCTTCACTTTACGTAAAAAAACAACGGCATTATCCTGAAAACAGCACCTGCACTCCCCCCCGCAAAACAACCTGAAACAGCTGAATAACAGATACCAAAGAGACAGGTCTCTTATACCTCTTAACAAAAACCAGCAGAGGAACTTGGCATACTTCACCATTTTTAAGTAAAATGCGGTATTCCATATATTTAAAATCAACCAGTAAAACTAAGGATTACCGCAAATGCTTTTTAATAAATCAACCTTGTTAAAAACAATGGCGGCAGTTATTGTCAGTGCCGCAGTATCAGTGAGCCCGGTATATGCCGCCGGCAGCCACTATGATAAAAAAACCTTAAAAAAGATGGGAGTATTCCTCTCTAATTTTACCGAATGCTTTGTCTATAACAACACCAGAGAGAATATGATAAAACATCCTGAAAACATTATTTCCTTCGGTATCTGCCATAACTACATAAACAATTTCCGCGGCCGCTTTGTAGAGGTTCCCGGATGTACAGTATCTTCGACTGATGACAAATGTGCCAACGGCACCATGATGATCGACAGAAAATTCATTAATGAATCCTCCAGAAGATACCTTAACTACGATCTCAAGGAATTCATGTCTGTGGAAAACGGCTACTATGACGGCCATAATTTCCGGATTCATCCGGCAGACGGGGAAATGCTCAGACAGGTGGAGGTTCTTGAAGCTGTTCCTCAGGATGACGGTTCCATTATGGTAAAGGGCAGCACCTATATTCCTGATATGGGTGAAACACCTTCAAATACCCCTGATTTGACCGCTGTAATCAAACCTCATACGTGGAATAACAAGGAAACCTGGTCTCTTATAAGCATCAAGGTCGACAGTAATAACAGCGAGGATAACTACTGAAATAATGACTGATGATAACACCTGAAAATAACATCTGCTGTTATCTCTTTCATTCTTATAACAAGACACTGAATAAACTGTTTTAATACCGCTGTTCTCCCATAGTTGTATAATATCCTGAGTATGTCTTACAGCTGGCTATATAACAATGTAGCAATACAGAAAACAGCAATATAAATATAGAATAAAGTAGTAACTTTTTATTCAGTGATAAGAAAAAAGAGAATCCGGGGATTCTCTTTTTCTACTCAAACCTTTTCCTGAGACACTATTTCTTGGACTTTCTGTTTCTTGAAGTTGCCACTGCAGCTTCTTCGTTATATGCAGTAACGGAATCGCGCTCAATAAGATCAGGAATAAACTTCAAATCATCCAGAGTAAATTCAACCACATCATGGAGGTCAAACTTTCTTTCATAATTACGGTTGGTTTCCTTTTCCTTGCGTTCCTCATACTCCTCTCTTTCACGGGCATAAAGCACATTCAGAGCAAGCTTGGCCGCAGTCTCACCTACCTCTTCAATCGGATAACGGACGGTTGTGAGCTTAGGCTTGATAAAGTTGGTTATCAGGTTGTTATCAAAACCGATGGCGCTGACTTCATTAGGCACATTGATATTATTTTCGGTAAGAGCACTAACTGCACCTACAGCCATGGCATCATTATAGGCCACAAAGGCTGTGAAACCGACATCTCTCATAAGCAGAGATTCAATAGCGTTATGTCCGCCTATTTCGTCAGGGAAGGCCAGACTTACCAGATCCTTATCGAATTCTATACCAGCATTGTCCAGTGCTCTGCGGTAGCCGTCCATACGATCCTTGGCATCCTGATTGTTAACTTCGTCAGAAGCAATATAGGCAATGCGCTTATGTCCCTGTTTTAAAAGATGGTTTACTGCTGTTTCCATACCGGCACTTATATCAACCCATACACAGCGATCCTCTAACGTCGGAATCAGTCTGTTAACAAAGACAATTGGTACATCGGAACGGGATATTTCAATTAACTCTTCATCACTTAATGCCTTTGAATGAACCACAAGAGCATCACAGCGTCTGAGAAGCAGTGCATCGATACTGTTCTTTTCACGATCGTGTTCGTGTTTACCGGACATAACTATAACAAACTTGTTAGCCGGAAGTATTACATTTTCAATACCGCGCATCATCTGGGCAAAGAAAGGACCTCCGCAAAGGTCACCTACAAGAACACCGATACAGTTGGACTTTTTATTAACCAGTGCCTGGGCGAAACTGTTAGGCTGAAAGTTCAGTTCAGCCATAGCCTTCATCACCGCCTCGACTTTATCCGGGGATACCTTGGAGGATTTATTTATAACTCTTGAAACTGTAGAAATGGATACGTTAGCTAAACGGGACACATCTTTGATTGTAGCCATATATCACCTGAATCATTTTGAACAAAAAAAAGCATTAATGATGAGGGATATTATACTACAAAGAACGGCTTACAAAACTATAAATTGTGATAATTATTACGAAGATTTGAACTAAATGCTGATTATTCTTTACATTTATTATCCTATCATGCTTTTTTATCTGACAATTGTTCTTTCTATATACAGATTTAGATAAATTTTTATATCCGTAATCAGCGGAGATATTAGGGAATACGCTATCCCCGTTTTCAAAATTCAACTGTAAAACAAAATACAATATATATCCGATATTTTTTACACGTCATGAAAACAGACTTGCAGGTATTCATATTTATCTGAGGTGACATTTGATATACACCTCTTCAGAAAGTTTATGCTGAATATTTTCCGGACGGTAAAATCCGTCCGTTTTTATATTCTTGATTATCAGGAACAGTTAGCCCAAACTGTTCCTCTCAAAAAAAAAGATTCCGGATAAACTCCGGAATCCCTGAATAATTATCAACAGCTGTTAACTATTAACTATGCTGTTATATCTGCTTCTGTATTCAGCCGATAACTTTAGTAACATTTATTTCTTTCTTTTTCAGATAGGAACTGCGGCTTGTTCACTCCAAGCAGGTGCTGATACATATAGTCGTAAAGTACCACCTTCTGAACGTAGTTTCTGGTCTCGTCAAAAGGAATTGCTTCAACATAGGTTGCCAGATCCCGGCATACACCGTCACTGCTTTGCCACTTGACGGCACGGCGGGGACCTGCATTGTAACCTGCCGAGGTGAATATACGGTTACCGTCAAAATCATCAAGCATGTCTCTCAGATAGGCAGTACCTAAATTCACATTTATCTCCGGTCTGAACAGATCGCCAGGACCGGTGTACTTAACTCCGTGCTTTTTGCTGACGATCCTGGCAGTGTCAGGCATCAGCTGCATAAGTCCTCTGGCGCCTACCGGAGACTGAGCCATCGGATTCATCATACTTTCCTGACGGGTAATACCATACATGAATGTCAGCGGCACCTTATGGTTATTTGACTGATTGCGGTATATATCTCTGTAGGTAACCGGGAATCTCAGTGACAGAACATCCCAGTCCTTCTTATATATCGATTCCCACAGTGCCAGATCTATATAACCTCTTTCCGCCTCAGCCTTGGCTATATATCTCGCATCCTGAACTGTAGCCTGCCCCATAAGTTCCTTCCATTCGGTTCTGATTCCTTTTTTATCCCCGAGAAATTCGTATTCGGCAAATCTCTGGTAGGCAGGATATTTCATCATAAAACCGGCACGCTGATTCTGATTAACAGCCGGAACTGCAATCTCATTAACCGCATAAGGCATATTCAGCTTTTCAGCAGCCATGTAGCCATAGAAACTTCTCTCTGAAGCCAGTTTACGCCAGATTGCCTCTGCTTCGTCCTTTCTGCTGAGTTTATCGAGAGCAATAGCCCGCCAGTACATGTAGTTATCCTCCTGCTGCATCTCTACAGGAAGATATTTCAGATACTTTTCAATTGCCGCATAGTCCTTATCCCACACAGCCATGCGAACTCTCTGTTTATACATGGCCTCTGTTCCGACAGTTGGAAGATTACTGTCGATATAATCCTTCGGAACATCATTCTTTTCAAAAAGGAGTGAGAAAACAATAGCCTGCTTGATATCCCGCACCTGCTGAGGAGTAGGATGATATTTGGCGATAAACCCCTGCATTTCACTCATGGCTTCACGCGGCTGAATACGGCCGTATCTTCTGAATACCGCTGTGGCTGTTGCCGTCATCTTTTCAGGAATGGCATTGTATGAAGACGGACGCTCATAATATTTGGCCAGAAGATTGATGGATTCCCCGTATTTGGCATTTCCCTTCAGCATCGCAGAGCTGCTCAGATATACCGCTTTTTTATTACGGGTCCAGTATGACTCATAGACTCTGGTAAAGACATTGTCTGCTGATAGATCTCCTGCCGAAAGCAGAGTCTGGGAGAGATTCATACAGCTCTTACTCAAACGTTCTGCTCTGATAAAAGGGGCTCTGATGTAAGCAACGGCATCAGCCTTCTGTCCCGCCTTGTATTTTGCCTTCAGCCACAGACATTTGGAATCCTCATTTTCAGGCATCTCCCGGGACAGCTTCAGAATATTCTGATACTTAAGCTGTTCGTCAAACTTGCTTATGTAATAATCACGCAAACGGACTGCCAGAACCTCGTGCTCAGGATTGTCAATAAAAGACATAATGTCATTAAGACTGGTCTCAGGAAGACGCAGCAGAAGATATTCAATGTTAATGGACAGCGGATAGCCGCGCAGATCCTCTCTGAGAGCTCTTCTGACCTCATCGTAATTGCCGTTGGCGTACGCCTTTAAAGCATCTACATAAGCATTTCTCTGTTTCTGATATCTGGTAAAATCATGCACCTCGGCCTCCGGCAGACTCTCAACCGGAGTAACCATGGATACACCTGTAAGCTTTTCAGTGTTTTCTTCAAAAGCGGGAGGAATATCGGCACGGGCACAGGAACACAATCCAGCAGCCTGCATCATCAGGGCTGACACTATCGAAAACTTAATAAAACAACTTTTAATCACGGACATACTTTTTGGGCAACCACTATCAAGAAACAACAAGAAACAACAAGAAAAGATTATTAACTAACTAATAAAAATAAACAAAAGTTTAAAGAAGCACAAAAAAAACGAGTAAAGAAATCAGACCTTCCCTACTTCAGCAAATCTATTTTTTTATTTCTGAGTACTGTAAAAACATAAATAACATTATACTCTAATTATACAAAAATAAACGGCTCTCACAACAATAAAATCAAAAAAGATAAATATAAAATCAAATATTGTGGAATATTACAGATAAAATAAAAACTGACTATTATTCGCACAGATAAAATTTTACCGGATACAGGGTTTACAAGGTCATTTTCAGGCATTTATATGCATGTCGACTAAAGGCTTTATGACTGTATTTTAAGCAGATAAAACCATTTGAACTTTTTTAGATTTTTCTTCAGAAAATATCTGAAGCCATTCCTGATTATCTGCTGTTTTTTACCGGTTTTTATTATTATTTCTCCTGTACATTAAAACATATTTATAAAAATATTCGTTTTTCTCAATATTTATAAATAATTATTCTATTTAATTATTTTTGATTTATTTTTTTTCATTATTTTCCTGCAAAATCCGGGGATATTTTTTTGCAATAAAAATCTCTGACAAAACTGCTTATCAACATTATTCAGCATTCGGTTTTCAGCCTTAATTTACATGGAATCTTAAATCCTGTGATAAAAAGCGGATAATATGCAGAAAAGGTACGGGTATTTTTCTAAAAATGACCTAAAAATACTGGCAAAATTAAGATAAATCACTTAAATTAAGCAAAAAAAGCCCCCTGCCGGATAATTCCGGAGGAAAACCGGAGGAATCTTAAGCTTATGTCAGTAAACAGCCTAAAAAAAGCCCTTATCAGAAAGAAAAACGACCTGCGTCATTTCTTTAATAAACTCCGCTATGATTATCAGGCAACTACCGAAAAACCCGTTATCAGCAGAATGAAACACGTAGTCATTCACCGTCTTGACGGTAAAATCGGCGACGCCGTCTGCTATGCCCCATTCATCAGAGAATTAAAGAAGGCAGCACCGGAAAGCAGAATCACCGTTCTGGTAACAGCTAATATCCAGCCGGTTTATGAGGCAGTCAAAGAAATTGATGAACTGAAAATTCTGCCTAAAAAACCATCAGCAAAAGAAATTGACAGCATAGCCGAAGAGATCGGTTCCTGCGATCTCTACATTCATCTTTTTGAAAAGCTTAACGGCAGGGATTTTCGCCTGATAAACCGGCTGAGACCTGTCTGGTGCGCCACTCTTGATGAGAATGTAAGACTTGATAACATCGGACTGTACCGCTATACAGAATCAACAAGCAGCGCCCGCAGCACTGAAAAATCATCAAAGGAGACGCTGCATTTTACCGAGCTACTCTTTAAAATTTTAACTATAGGTGGCGTCGATGACTCCTCCATAGACAGAAGTTATATGAAACTTTTCAGCGAAGATCTGCAGTCTGCTCCGGAAAAATATCCTTTCCTTACAGGTGGCAGCACCGGAAACAGAAAAGGTACGGTAATATTCAATCCATACGGAGCCTCAAGCTCCCGCAGACTGAGTGATGAGGCCGTAACCGCCATTCTGAAAATTCTCAGGGAAAAGACCTCCATGCAGATAGTCCTCTGGATAACCCCAAAGGAAAGACAGGCTACAGAACAGCTGGTAGGAAAAAGCTTCAGTAATGATTCCGGAATCTCATTCCCGGAAAATCTGAACAGCATAAGAGACGTGATTACAGCCATGGCCTCCTGTAAACTTATGATTGGCGTTGACACGGGAAGCGCCCATGTAGCCGCATGCTACAGCATTCCGGAGCTTACGTTCTACAGCAACAACATGGCAAACTACAGCAGATGGTACGCTCTGTCGCCTGTAGCCACCAACGTGATTCTTGATAATCAGTTCTTCGGAGATATGAGTACAGAGGAACTGTGCAGACAGGTAAATCTTTTTTTAGAAAAACATTCTGATATCATATCATGATAAGCATGGCACCGGAGGCTCTTGCCTCCGGTCGATATAAAGATTTAAAACTAACGGAAAGTAATAGTAATAGTAAAACCAAATGACAACCTGGCATGACATTATAGGTCCGGAAAAGGACAAGGAATATTTTAAAAACATACTGAAATTCGTAGAAGAGAGAAGAGCGGCAGGAGTACATGTGTATCCGCCGAAGAACGATGTGTTCAATGCTTTCAAATACACTGCTCTTGAGGATCTGCGGGTGGTTATCATCGGTCAGGATCCCTACCATCAGCCTTATCAGGCTCACGGTCTGTGTTTTTCAGTAAGACCTGAAGTGGAAATCCCTCCGTCATTACGCAATATCTATCAGGAACTTAAATATGAATACGGGGATAACTTCACTATTCCGGAACACGGCTATCTCGAAAGCTGGGCGAGACAGGGGGTATTCATGCTAAACAACACCCTGACTGTTGAAGAGGGAAAACCGCAGAGCCACGGCGGTATCGGCTGGGATAAATTCACCGATGTGGTGATTGAAAAAATCAACGAGTACACCGAACACACCGTCTTTATCCTCTGGGGCTCACATGCCCAGAAAAAATGTAAATGCGTGGATCCTGAGAAGCATTTGATTCTTAAGAGTGTACACCCTAGTCCTTTGAGTGCCTACAGGGGATTTTTCGGGTGCAATCACTTCATCCAGTGCAACGAATATCTGGTGCAGCACGGAAAGAAGCCTATATGCTGGCAGCCGCCGCTCGATCTGTAGACATTAATGGCAGATTCGTAAAAACAACTGCGCTTAAATTAAGATAACCAATTATCCTCTACCCAGAACCTCGCCATAGTTTTGCGAGGTTCATTTTTTAAGGTCATCCAAAGTCTGCAGTAGCAGTTAAATATTTCAACCTCTCCAGAAAAGCGGAAAAACTCACAAAACAAGGCACAAACCTCGCCAGATAATACAGAGTCTCTCTTAAGCATTCATGTTGTAACTATATTCTCTTACATCATATACTGTGACCTTTATTTGCCAGCTTATTTTACCCGACTGTCTTAAAAATCTAAAACGTCCTTAACAACGTAAAAATTCAATACTGTTAAAGCTCCGGAAATTTTTTTATAAATTGAGTAGCAGTTCTTATTAAAAAAAATGAAATGGTAATAGAATATTAAAAATGATTGTTTTTTAAACAACTAAAAAACATCCGTTTTTTTTACTTTAAAAACCTCCGGAGACACCCGACAATATCAGTCGGATTCAGCCTGAACATTAAAAGGACAGGGTAGCATACCTCCGGTTAATGTAATACTACAGGTTTATTGATTAGTAACGTCTGAGCAGCCGGTTACATAATATTTATAAATTACATAATAAAAATGAATGGATTTCCATTCACAGTCAGCCCCTAGCATACGGTATAAAAAGCCTGCTTTCGAATGAAGCAGTAATACTGCAATCCGTAAGCTGACGTCTGATGTTTTTAATCCATAGCAGCAGTCTCCCATCAGACACCGGTCGTAAATTTTACATTACCGATGGTTAAACCACAGGGCAAGAAGTTTTTTCTCAGACGAGTAATTTACAAATCAACAAAAACAACCATTAACATTAAATGGACAAGAGATAAAACATGGCTACAGCAAAAAACAACAATGACGTCATTGTCAATGCTAATTTATACCGTCATCTGAAGAATGAAAAAATTCTCAGTGTGGAGGAGGAACGTGAATTAGCCAAAGCTATCAGAGAAAGCAATCAGAATATATGTAAATTCATTGCTGAAGCCATTTTTATTGTTAAGTTCATTCTTAACAAGTACGATGATTTAAACATTGATGAAAACGAGAACAAAAACAGTGTGGAAAGACTCGTAATAGGTTTTACGGAAACAGAAACGCCTGTGGAAGATAAGAAAGGGAAAAACAGCAGTTACTCCGATGAAACCGCCGAACTGCAGGTTGTCGCCCCGCAGAAATTTGCCGAGCTCAGGGAAATCTATAACGAAACAGTAAGAGCCATCAGAAACAACGGTAAAAACGACAGTGAAACCAAAAAGCTGCAGCAGCAGCTCAGGGAGCTTATCGGCACCTTTATCTTCACTCCGGCTCTGTTTAATGAAATTATCAATCATATCAATCAGCAGTTCACCAGAATTCTTGAAATCAGCAGAATTTTCAAAGAGCACCTGATTAACAACATGAATGCCGGTATCCGGAACTTTAAAACCCAGAGTCTGCACAGTTCTGCTAAAGGGACAGATTCCGGAGACAGTACCATATACTGGCTTAATTCCATAGATGAGCTTTCTCAAAGAACCAGAAACAAGCTGGATCAGTCACCTGAAATTAAACAGCTGATCCTTAACAGCATTAATAAAATCAATCAGCTTGAACGTTTTACTCATCATGATATCAGTGAAATAATTACCATATACAACAATATCAAGGTGGAATTCAACAAAGGGATACAGGCACGCAATATTATGATCAGGGCCAACATCAGACTGGTAATGTACGAGGCCCGTAAATTCAACAAGGATGATGAAACATTTAATGATCTTACCCAGTACGGCATTCTCGGACTTATCAGAGCTATTGAAAAGTTTGACTATACCATGGGGTTCAAACTTTCAACCTATGCCACCAGCTGGATAAAGCAGTATATGAACCGGGCACTTTCCTCCGATTTCAAATCCATAAGACTGCCGTCCAACAAAGAGGAAAAGGTGAAAAAGCTGAAAAAATTCAGCAACGATTTTTATAAGAAAAACGGCAGAGAACCTTCAAACAGGGAAATTGCCGCCAAGTTCAACATGTCCGTAAACTCAGTAATCAAACTGAAACTCTACTCCATGCCTACGGTATCCCTGAATGAATCAGTACATAACGAAAAGGGAGCAGAGGATCTGTTTATCGAGAACGTCTATCACGTGGAGGATCAGGAAAGTCCTCAGGATGCTCTTGAATCCGAAGACCTAAACGCCCGAATCAATGATGCACTGCAGGAACTGGCCCCTCAGGAACGAGACATTATTAAACGTCGCTTCGGTATCGGCAGACATGATACCCAGACTCTGGAGGAAATCTCCCATGTATACGGAGTCAAGGCTGAAAGAATCAGACAGATCGAGGAACAGGCCCTTTTCAAACTTAAAACCAACTCCAAATTTGATTTTTTAAAGGATCTGGCGACAGACCTGCCATGATTTCCGGATGTTTATCCGATCGATCCTAAGCAGATCGCCAAAAACTCATCCCAATCCCCAAAAAAAAGCAGGAGAAGTATAAAAACCTTCCCCTACTGTCATTCTGTCAGAATAAACTTAAAAGTTTTCCTTTATCCTATTCCCATTCGATAGTTGCAGGAGGCTTGCCTGAAACATCGTAAACCACGCGGCTGATGCCGTTGATTTCGTTGATAATACGGTTGGAGACTCTTCCCAGTAAATCATATGGAAGTTCCGCCCAGTGAGCAGTCATGAAGTCAATGGTCTGAACGGCACGCAGTGAAACCACATAGTCATAACGACGGCCGTCGCCCATAACGCCTACTGACTTAACCGGCAGGAATACTACAAACGCCTGAGATACCTTGTGATACCACTCAGCCTTGTAAAGCTCTTCAATAAAGATGGCATCAGCACGGCGCAGTAAATCACAGTATTCCTTCTTAACCTCACCGAGAACACGTACACCTAAACCAGGACCTGGGAAAGGATGACGGTAAAGCATATCGTACGGAAGACCGAGAGCAAGACCGATCTTTCTCACTTCATCCTTAAAGAGTTCTCTTAAAGGCTCAACCAGACTGAACTTAAGATCAGGTGGCAGACCGCCTACATTATGATGAGACTTGATAACCTGAGCCTTACCGGTCTTGGCGGCAGCTGACTCAATTACGTCTGGATAGATGGTTCCCTGAGCCAGGAATGTTACATCAGTAAGTTTTCTGGCTTCATCGGCAAACACATCAATAAAAGACTTACCGATAGCCTTACGCTTAGCTTCAGGGTCGCTGATCCCCTTAAGGGCGTCAAGGAAACGCTGTTCTGCATCAACATAAATAATGTTAAGACCGAACTTATTACCGAACATTTCCTTAACCTGGGCACCTTCGTTCAAACGGAGAAGACCGTTATCTACAAATACACAGGTAAGTCTGTCGCCGATTGCTCTGTGCAGAAGCAGTGCGGTAACAGATGAATCCACTCCGCCGGAAAGACCGAGCATAACCTTCTTATCACCTACTGTAGCCTTGATTCTGGCAATAGCATCCTCAATAATGGCTTCAGGAGACCACAAACAGTTTAACTTACAAATCTTCTTAACGAAGTTTGCCAGCATCTTTTCACCGCTCTTGGTGTGAGTAACTTCAGGATGGAACTGTACACCGTAGAAATTACGAGCCGGGTCATAAATAGCAGCATACGGACAGCTAGGAGTTGAAGCAGATACCACAAAACCTTCAGGAATGGTATCAACCTTATCACCATGGCTCATCCATACTTCAAGCTGCTTCTTACCGTCTTCATCGATATCACAGATACCGTCAAACAGTGGATTGTCTCCGTTCAGTAAATCAACGGCAGCGTAGCCGTATTCTCTCAGGTTAGAGCTCTTTACACTGCCGCCAAGCTGAGCAGACATAGTCTGCAGACCGTAGCAGATACCGAGTACAGGAACACCTGCTTCAAAAACGTATTCCGGAGCTCTTGGAGATCCTTCATCGTTAACTGAGCATGGACCGCCGGATAAAATAATACCGTCCGGATTAAATTCTTTAATCTGCTCTGCAGTAACATCATTAGCCCAGAGTTCACAGTAAACACCGATTTCACGAACGCGGCGGGCAATAAGCTGGGTTACCTGAGAACCGAAATCCAGAATCAGGATTTTTTCATTGTGGATATTTTTTTCCATAATAAACAGTTTTCCTAAATTAAGAAAGCCGGACCACGCATGTCCGGCCTTAACGAACCCTAAAAATTAAATTCTGTAGTTAGGAGCTTCCTTGGTGATGGTAACATCATGAACATGAGATTCCTTGATGCCTGCACCAGTGATCTTAACGAACTTGGCCTTGGTACGCATATCTTCGATTGTGGCACAGCCGGTAAGACCCATTGCTGAACGGAGACCGCCCATCTGCTGATGGATGATGTGCTTTAAGTATCCCTTGTAAGGAACACGTGCTTCAATACCTTCCGGAACCAGCTTGTCAGCTGCATTATCAGTCTGGAAGTATCTGTCGGCACTGCCCTTGGCCATTGCACCGAGAGAGCCCATACCGCGGTATGACTTGAATGATCTGCCGCCGAATAATTCAACTTCACCAGGAGCTTCTTCAGTACCGGCAAACATAGAACCAACCATTACCAGGTTGGCACCTGCTGCAATCGCCTTGGCAATATCGCCTGAATATCTGATACCACCGTCTGCAATAACCTTGATATCAGTACCCTTAAGAGCATCAACGGCATTAGACACTGCAGTAATCTGAGGTACACCGCAACCGGTTACGATACGGGTGGTACAGATTGAACCAGGACCGATACCCACCTTAACAGTGCTTGCACCGGCTTCTGCAACAGCCAGAGCGCCTTCAGCGGTAGCTACGTTACCTGCAACGATATCGATATCAGGATATGCTTCACGGGTAGCCTTGATACGGTCAAGAACACCCTGTGAATGACCGTGTGATGAATCGATAAGAAGTACGTCCACACCAGCTTCAACAAGAGCCTTAACACGTTCTTCGTTACCGGCACCGGCACCCACGGCAGCACCGCAGCGTAAACGGCCGAGAGCATCCTTACATGCATTAGGCTTGCTTTCAGCCTTCTGGAAATCCTTAACGGTAATCATGCCCTTAAGCTTAAAGTTGGCATCAGTAACCAGTACCTTTTCGATACGGTTCTTCTGCATCAGCCCCTGAACGATTTCTCTTGATTCGTTTTCATGACAGGTAACGAGACGTTCCTTAGGAGTCATGATTTCATAAACCTTCTTGGTAAGGTCTGTCACAAAACGTACATCTCTACCGGTAATAAGACCGAGTAAATCGCCTTCGTCATCAACAACAGGATAACCGGCAAAACCGTTCTTATGAGTCATGGCTACGATTTCAGCCAGAGTTGTTTCAGGATGAACAGTAATAGGATCAACCACAACACCGCTTTCAAACTTCTTTACACGGCGGACTTCATCAGCCTGCTTTTCAATTGACATGTTTTTGTGGATAAAACCGAGACCGCCTTCCTGCGCAAGAGCAATAGCCAGGCCTGATTCGGTTACTGTATCCATAGCTGCGGATACCATTGGAATATTAAGGGTGATATTGGCGGTTAACTGAGTACGTAAATCTGCTGTATTAGGCAGAACGGTTGAATGAGATGGAACTAAAAGAACATCATCAAATGTTAATGCTTCTTCAACAATTCTAAGCATGTGGCAAAACCTCACATCAAATAAATTAATGGGTAATTTTGCGACAATATTATAAATATTTAGTTGGCAAACGTAAAGAAAAATTTATCATAAATCACATTTTTTGAATAATTTTTTTTATAAATTCTGCAGTTATAAAACAATCTTCCTCTTAGAAAAAGCAGGACAGCCGTTGAAAAGCATCATAAAAACTGTTTTTAACCAAGCTGCTGCTTTTTTTTAGAATGTATATTTTTTTATAAAAAGATTAAGTGTGGTAGAATTTCAAACGTATGATTAATCATTATCATGCCTGTTATTCTCATCTGCCGCTACGTTGTGCGCAGCCTTTTATAATGATTAAGGATGCATGGGAAAGGCACTTAATGAACGATTTATAGAATATCAATCAGTATGTTTCTGATAATATCACAGACAACAGGAACCTAAATAAATGCTAAAACTACTGGATCAGATTGGCGGAATAATCACCTATATCAGGAATTTCTTTATTAACGCCATATTTCTCTTACTGCTGCTGTTATTCTTCTTTGCTTTTCTAATATCAGCATCTCTTTCCGGATCAGATGAAATTCTCGATACCAATGAAATAATCTACATTGATATCAGCAACACTATCTACGACGCTCCGCTGATGGAATCTAAAGTAGACAGACTGGTTAACGCCATTAATGGAGTATCCGTCATTCATATCCATACGGACGAGCTGAAGCAGATTTTTGAAAATGCCGCCCACGATCACGACGTTAAAGCAATTGTACTGAATCTGTCATCCACCAGATACATCCGCATGGATACCCTCAGGGAGCTTGAACCGGCCATCCGTAAATTCAAGGATGCCAAAAAGGATCTGATGATCTACTCAGACAGTTATAATCAGTCCACTTACGCTCTGGCCTCATACGGTACCAGAATCGGCATGTCCCCTCTCGGCATGGTGGAGATTGCCGGCTGTAACGCCAGAAATCTCTATTTCAAGGATTTTCTCGACAAGGTGAACGTTACGGTATTCACTCCAAAGGCCGGAACGCATAAAAGCGCAGTTGAACCATTCAACCGTAACGATATGAGTGAACTCGTAAAAACAGAGATGACCGGTATCACCGGCGAACTATGGCAGCAGTACACCGATATCATCGCCAAAAACAGACCGAAAGTTGATATAAACTCCTTCCTGTTTGCCTCCGACAGTCTCCTAGCTATGCAGGAGGAAACTCCTTATTACAATAACGTATACCAGCAGAAGGGTGTGGTTGACCTTGTTCTTACGGAAGAGGATTTTCTGAATGAGGTTTCCAAGAAGTATGATGTCAAGCTTACCTACGATGCAACATCTCACAGATACACCTTTGATACCGTTTCAGCAGATGAATACTATAACATGATAGTAGACAGAGCTTCCGCCCGCAGATCAAACTCACAGACCGGAAACATCGGTATTATCTACGGTCTGGGTGATATTGCCTATGACGATCCGAATAACTCTGATCTGTCAACCTTCTCTCCGGAACATATCATTCCTCTTATTCAGAAGGCCACTACCAACAAATACAGCGCTCTGGTTCTCTATATGAATACTCCTGGCGGAAGTGTCGATGCATCTGAAGCCATCAGAACAGCCCTGGTCAACTATAAAAAGAAAACCGGCGGCAAGGTTATTGTCTATATGTCAGGCATGACAGCATCAGGCGGTTACTGGATATCAACTGTTGCCGACACCATTATAGCCCAGCCTTCAACCATTACCGGCTCAATCGGTGTTTTCGGTATTATGTTCAACGCTCATAATCTGACCAATGAAATCGGTCTGCACGAGGACGGTGTGGGTAACAATCCTGAAGGCGTTTTCTCTGTTGCTACGGATTTCTCTGAAAATCAAAAGAGAATGATTCAGTATGAAATAAACCGCACATACGAGAAATTCATCAGTCTGGTTTCAGAAAGCCGTAAAATTGATCAGGATGACGTGCGCGAACTGGCTCAGGGTAAGATATATACCGGCAGTAAGGCTCTGGAAATTCATCTTATCGACAAGATAGGCACCTTCAAGGATGCTGTTGAGGAGGCCAAGAAAATTGCCGGTAATTATAAAAACGTGAATATTCTGCTCCCTGACGATCACGGCAACAATATCAACATTGTTACCAGAACTCTCATCAAGGCAGTAGCAAAATACGACAGACCGCTGGCATTAACCATGTTTGACAGCATGATTAAGCAGCATCCGGTTGTAAAAGCCGCCACCCGTAAGGATTACCGCCAGATGGTACAGCCTTATTCATTTGACAATTAAGTGAACGCCTGCGGAGCTCATACTCCGGATAGCATCCGGAATGCCTTATGACAGCATCCGGACGGCAGTTACAGCTTAAATTCAATCCGGTTCAATACATGAACCGGATTTTTTATTCATCAAAAATATCTTTGAGGGCCTCATCAAAAGAACTGTACTTCTTATAGCGTTCCGGATGCTTCATCATTTCTTCCGCCTCTTCTATAGCTTTTATTGTTTCAGCATTAGGTTCTGACGGAATATCGAACGGCAGCTCACCTCTCGCCACAGCTTCCTCTAAAAATAAAGTAACGGCCGAATCCATATCCAGTCCCAGCTTTTTAAATAAAGCCTCCGCCTTTTCTTTAAGCTCACTCTCAATACTCACGTTAATGATTGATAACGGCATATCATCACCTCTCAAAATATGTAAACGGGCAAACTCATAAGTTAAAGTAATAAGACAAAAAAATGGCTGTAGCCGGATAAGGCAAAAAACAGCCATAATCATTTATTCTAAAAAAGGCATCCTTAAAACGGTGCGTTACCGTCACACTTCAACACACCGCTTAAATTCACCTGTTTAATTGCGACGGGTCAGTGTTGACAGGACGCCCTTCGGCAGAACATTACCGATTTCCCTGTAGTGGTCGGATACGGTTCTGGCCACGCTTCTCTGCATGCTTCTCTTCAGAGACAAGAGTGAGTTTTCCCTGCTGATAACGGCACAGGATCTCTTTGCCGGCTTCTTATATGAAGAGAAGACAATCTGTTCATCAACCTGTTTAAGGAGTTTCATACACAGTGAACAGCATACCGGAATCAGGCCGTTAACGTCACCGAACTGCTCAGGAACCCCGTTTTCCTCTGAAGTATCCATAATGGCACTCCAGGCCATACCGGCAGATGGCTCAGGCAGATGGAAGCAGATATCGTAACGACTGGCGTTAAAGAGAATTATATAACGTTCACCGTTGGCTGCACGATCGCCGATATCCAGCATAAAGGCCTGAGAAACAGGAGATGACCATTCATTATCCTCAAGCTTGCTGCCATTCGGATGATACCAGTCAACATTATGCTGTACTCCTGCCTGACGCCTGAAATTGTCACCGCTTAACTGCAGATCAGTAAACACCTTCGAGGACCGACGGATTCTGGTCAGGAGACTTACAAAATCGTAAAGATTCTTCTGTGAGATATTCAGATCCCAGTTGACATAGCTGGTATCATTATCCTGACAGTAGGCATTGTTATTCCCCTTCTGGGTACGGGATATTTCATCACCGGCCACAATGTGAGGTATACCCTGGGACAGCATTACAGTGGCCAGCATATTACGCTTAACCTGCTGACGCTTGCGCAGAATGGAAGGATTCTTGGTCGGTCCCTCTTCACCCCAGTTATAGGACACATTATTGCTTGTACCGTCACGGTTATGTTCACCGTTGGCCTCATTGTGACGATCATTGTAACTTACCAGATCTTCAAGGGTAAAGCCATCATGGTAACTTACAAAGTTCACAGAGGAGTTAACGGAACGGATGTTCTTCGGATAAAGATCACGGGAACCGAGAAGACGGGTGGCAAACTCACCCATTTTTCCCTGATCTCCGCGCCAGAAGGATCTTACAGTATCACGGTATCTGTCATTCTGTTCACTCCACTGGGACGGGAACTGTCCGACTCTGTAGCCGAAACCGCCGATATCCCACGGCTCACCGATAAGAATGCACTGATTAATTACCGGATCTGCATGACAGGCCTTAAAGAAGGTACCATGAGTTTCAAAAGAGTTGAACACATAAGGTGTGGTTTCTCTGGCCACAGTAACCGCAAGGTCGAAACGGAAGCCGTCAACCTGCATCTCAGTAAGCCAGTAACGCATAGAATCAAGAATAATTCTCAATCCCGGCTCACTTGAGGCATTAAAGCTGTTACCACATCCGGTTACATTGGTTGTAGCCTCGTAATTAACGCTCTTATCATTATTGAGCTCATAGACATAGTAATTACGGCTGTCAAAGCCTCTGAATGAAACATTCGGGCCACCGAAGCCGCCTTCAGCAGTATGGTTGTAAACCACGTCAAGGAGCACGGCAATACCGGCACGATGCAGTTCGCGCACCATAGTCTTGAATTCTGTTACTGCATCCTTATAGGCATATCCCGGTTCAGGTGACATGAAGCTGATAGGGTTGTAGCCCCAGTAGTTGGTAAGCCCCATATCCACCAGACGGGATTCGTCCATTTTGGCAAAAATAGGCATCAGCTGAACTGCGGTAATCCCTAAATTCTTGAGATATTTAATAACCTCTGGCTGACACAGACCTAAATATGTACCGCGGTATTCTTCAGGAACCCATGGATTTAACTTGGTAAAGCCTTTGACATGAGTTTCATAAATGATTGTTTTATCCTTGGTAATGCCGGGTTTCTTAACCCCCTGCCAGTCGAAATCACTATCATCCACGACAACAGATTTACTAATGAATTTACCTGAATCATTCAGATAAAGATCGTAATTCCACTGCTGCGGTCTGTTAAGTTTTTTGGCATAAGGATCGAGAAGGAGCTTAGACGGATCAAACATCAGACCGCCCTTCGGATCATTTGCCCCGTCTACACTGTACGCATAAAGCTGACCGGGCTTAACACCAGTAACAAAGCCATACCATATGCCGTCATGCTTTTCAGGAAGATCAAAACGGACGATTTCCTGTTCGTCATCAGTGTACAGAATAAGAGTAACCTTGGTCGCTTCAGGAGCCCATACACTAAAATTACAGCCCTTATCACGGACAAAGGCCCCTAAAGGGGCCTCTTTTCCGGACATGAGCATAAAATGCTCATTTGTCATATTTTATTAATCTCCTATACGCTTAATAAAAATTGTAGCTAACGGAGGAAGATTTAACACAATTGAATGATACTGACCATGCCATGAAATATCTGAAGCCTCGAATACTTCACCGCCAACATCATAATTACTACCCCAGTAGCACTTACTATCAGTATTTAAAACTACCTTATATTTGCCCTTTGTAGGAACACCTAAACGGTAGCCTTCATGGGTGGTAGGAGTAAAGTTACTTACTGCGATTATTGAATTTTCACCATTAGCATCACGGCGCATCATAGCAAAGATACTGTTCTGGTAATCACTATGATCTAACCACATGAAACCAATCTTATCATAATCAGCAACATATAAAGCAGGTTCAGATCTGTAGAGATTGTTCAGATCCTGAATCAGTTTCTTCTGTCCCTGATGCTTGTCGAACTGGAGCAGCCACCACTGCAGCTGGCTGTCATGATTCCATTCTGCAGACTGTGCAAATTCTGTGCCCATAAAGTTCAGCTTCTTACCAGGATGAGCGTACATATAACCCATGTATGCTCTCAGGTTTGCAGCCTGCTGCCATTCATCACCAGGCATCTTGTAGAGCATTGACAGCTTGCCGTGTACAACTTCGTCATGAGAAATTGACAGAATGAAGTTTTCATCATAGGCATAAATCATGGAGAAGGTCATTTCGCTGTGATGATACTTACGATAGATAGGATCCTTCTTCATGTATTCAATAGTATCATGCATCCAGCCCATGTTCCACTTGAAGCCGAAACCGAGACCACCGGTGTAGGTAGGACGGGAAACTCCGGCAAATGCAGTAGATTCTTCCGCAATGGTCATACACTGTGGATAGTTCTTGTAAACTTCTTCGTTGAACCATCTTAAGAGACTGATTGCTTCGTAGTTATGATTACCGCCGTCAACGTTAGGTACCCATTCACCGGCCTTACGTGAGTAGTCCCAGTATAGCATTGAAGCAACAGCATCAACACGCAGACCATCGATGTGGTAGTAGTCAAGCCATACCAGAGCACTGGCTACAAGGAACTGACGGACAGTTTCACGACCGAAGTCATATATGTATGAATTCCAGTCCGGATGCCAGCCGCGGCGAGGATCTTCGTATTCATAAAGAGGAGTACCGTCAAAACGGGCTAAACCATGAGAATCTGAAGGGAAGTGAGCAGGAACCCAGTCAAGAATAACACCGATACCCGCCTGGTGACACTGATCAACGAAATACTTGAAGTCATCTGCAGAACCGAATCTGCTGGTTGGAGAGAACAGACCTACCGGCTGATAACCCCATGAACCGGAGAAAGGATGTTCCATGATTGGGAGGAGTTCAACATGGGTATAACCCATTTCCTTTACATAAGGAATAAGTTCAGCTGCCATTTCTCTATAACTTAAGCTGTCGCCGTTTTCATGACGCTTCCATGAAGCGAAATGAAGCTCATAGATTGACATAGCCTGCTTTAACTTATCATTCTTCTGGCTTTCCACCCACGCTGCGTCATTCCACTGATAACGTTTCTGGTCGTAAACAACAGAAGCAAATGAAGGATACTGTTCTGCATAAAAACCGACAGGGTCTGACTTGTGAGGCAGACGGTTGCCGAGCGGATCCTTCAGCTCATATTTATAACGTTCACCTTCACCGATACCTGGAACGAACAGAACCCATTCACCCATGAGACTTCTCTGCATAGGATGACGGCGGCCGTCCCAGAAGTTAAAATCACCGATAACACTTACATTGCTTGCTGACGGAGCATAAACAGCAAAACGAACACCCTTGATCTTCACACCGTCAACTTCAATTTCAACAAGCTGAGCACCCATAGTACGATAAAGGTTGGCAGCTTCGTTACGCATGGTTGACAGACCGGCATAGGCCTGTTCACGGAACTGGTACGGATCAATCACCTTAACAACAGAATCCTGATAGGTTACATTGAAAAGATAGTTGAATTCACTGCCTGCCTGCGGGAAGTTTAATTCAAAAAGGCCTTCCTCCTCAACGCGATTCATAGTACCGAGCTTCTTTTTACCATCGATGCTCATTACATCTACGCTGAGAGCACCAGGAAGCCATGTTCTAAGAAGATAGCCGCTCTGACCTTCCGGATTTTTCTGGAGACCAAAAGTTTCAAAAGGCTTAGCCAGTCTGGCATTATTTAAATCATCAATAAGCATTAAGTGTTCCTTATTTTATTTTTGCTGTACTACTTACTTTATTTATTTATTCTTATACTTGGGCACATCAAAAAAATGTTGGCCTCTGCAAAAACTACTCTCACCGGACATTTCTTGGTTCCGGAGGTAGACAGAATATCTTAAATCGCCGAAGCAACAAGAATGTCTGTACAGAATTGTATATATCTTTAGATTATTACACTTTTTAGAAAAATTTAGGTTAATGATTGCGAATATTGTCGGTTGGATCATTATATTTACAATTATTTCTGCACATAAAAAAAATGAAAACGATTTTTATTTATAAAAATTTCATTGATTATTTTTGATATCGTGTAAAAATGACTGTTTTTTTTCAATCACAACTAATTATTATATTTCAAACAATATTGATATATTATAATTCTATACAGTTATATGTATACCTATTAAACAAATAGTCTAATACTGAAAAATATATTTTTTAATAAAACAAAATATATAAATACCTTTATGGCAGCATCAGTCCGGTACAATCAGATGATAATATTTTTGAGAGCACAAAAAAGGGGGCTGTGCGCCCCCTCCGTATTCTTACAAAACAAAATCAGATCAGATTAGTTTCTGCTGGCCTTGGCACGAGCTTCAGTCATCTTCTTGAGAAGTGACTTGATTTCACGGTTTGAGAAAATCTCGCTCAGGTTCTTGCTAATCTTACGTCTCCAGTTAGGATATTCGTTTGAAGTACCTGGAACATTAACTGGCTTATCCATACCTAACCAGTCTTCGATCTGAGTACTGAACAGAGCACAGTTACCGAGACACATGTGAATCTGCATGCCGTCTCTGAGCTCCTTGCTCATCGGACAGTTATGAGCATCTCTTGAAACCTTATCAGAGATAACCTGATGCCAGTGCAGACTGTCAAGAATTCTCTGCTGGTCTTCAGTACGAGCTGCACCGATAGAAGCAACTGCAGCATCATCATATAAACCGAGCTGCTTACCGAGAGTAAGGTCACTGTGACTCCACCAGCCTTCAATAGTAGGCATATCGTGGGTTGACAGTGCACTCATAGCCTGTTCAACGTAATCCTTAGGAGAAATGAAGCCACCGTCGGTTTCACTCTTTTCCCAGAAGAAAATCTTATATGAATGGATACCGGCATCACGGAGAATTGACTTCATTTCTGCAGGTACTGTACCAAGGTCTTCACCGATGATGAGACACTTGTTACGCTGAGACTCGAGAGCAAGAATACCAACCAGATCATGAACACGGTAGTAAACATATACACCCTGCTTTGCAGATGCTGCAGGAGGAACCCACCATAAACGCAGAAGTGACATTGCATGGTCGATACGTAATGAGCCGCAGTGCTGCATATTGGATCTGAACAGATCAATAATAGGCTGATACTTGGCACCGATTAACTTCATAGGATCCATTGGAGGTAAACCCCAGTTCTGTCCTAAAGGTCCTAACGGATCTGGTGGAGCACCGACAGATGCCTTCACACAATAGAGACTGCCGTTAGCCCAAATTTCCTCTGAACCTTCAGACACACCTACAGCCAAGTCTCTGTAGATACCTACAGTCATCTTAGCATCCTTTGAAGCCTGATGAGCCTGTTCTAACTGTTCGTCAGCAATGAACTGGAGATACATATAGAACTCAACATCCATTTCATGGAGATTCATCCATTCCTTTGCAACGTAGTCACTGTATTTCTTAAAACCGTCTCTCCATACAGGCCAGCCCCATGCATTATCTCTGTCAATCTGATAGAAATGATTCATAAGAGCATCATAACCTGCCATAGCCTTCAATGATTCGCCACCGCGTTCCTTGAATTCGGCATATGCTTTACCGCGCTTGGTACGGTTATCGAAAAGACTCTTCTGACCTTCAAAAAGCTTACGTAAAACTTCGAGCTTGAGTTCCATTACGCCGGTATAGTCTACGTAATCCTTTTCACGCAATTCCTTTAACTTCTTCTGGAACGGAGCAGAAGCAACATACTTGCGGACTTCATCATTCTTCTTGAATTCATCAGTATTTTCAGGGTTAATGTAGATTACATTAAGCCATCTGCGTGATGAAGGGCTGTACGGACTTGCTGATTCAGGATTTGCAGGATATGCTGCATGGATAGGGTTAACACCTACAAAACCGGCACCGTTTTCAGCCAGAGATACAATTAAATCCTTGAGATCACCGAAATCACCGATACCCCAGTTCTTTTCAGATCTTAAAGCATAGAGCTGAACGCTAGGACCCCATACCTTGGCCCCCTGTTCAATGCTTTCAGGCTTGTAGCAGGCACGAGGACAGATGATAAGACGCATCGGATTGAATGTTCTTTCAACTGTCTTAAAGGTAATATCGTGATAGCCGAGAGGCAGTGCAACAATCAGGTTTGTCTTGTATTCGATGTACTCAATACCGTTTACAGTACGTGAATATGCACGAGTATTTTTGTCAACTGAGAATTTACCCTGACATTTAACGCCGTTTTCTTGAACAACGTGATATTCAATTTCATTGTTAGACTCATTTTCTGTAAGTCTTAAGGTAATTTCTATTGCCTTGTTTTCAGTAGTTACAAAAACAGGTTCTGTACCACTTACGAACAACGCATCCTGTTCTGCTCCGAACTGAGCTGCCAATGCTTCCTGATCGTCAACATTATAGCCCAGCGCCTTTAAACACTGGAGCTTGCATTCATCTGAAATAATTACCTGCTGACCACTAGCATCGATGTATTCACTAGCGATACCACGTGCGTAAGCAATCTGTTCAATTAAATTAGCCATATTTATAAAATTCCCAATTAGAATAGGTTGTTTATTTCCTTATATTTTATCAGAATTCAAAAAAAATGTCGGTCAAATTTTAATATTTAATATGAATATTTCATCAAATTTGCATTTTATACAGTAGCATAATATTACCGGTTTATATTTTATTCTATGTATTTAACAATCAGAGGCTACCGAGCACAATTTATTTGTTATATTATTCTATATATAAATAATCTGAATTAATACATACTTAACATTTAATAAAAACTGTTTTCACAAATTCTGATTTTTTCTTTTTAAAAAATTTTTTGTAATTTTCAGAGACTGAAATTTTGAATTATGTGATAAATATCACATAATTAGATATGTTAGCACCCGAGAAAAACCGATTAATGCGTTCGAATTATTTTCTAGAAATCCAATCCAGTTAACAAAATATCAATTGATTTTGTTTTATTTTTGTGCATTTTTACCACTTAAAATTAACCGATACTGTAAAAATAAAACTCACAAAAGAATACATCACGGGAATCCCCTTTTTCCCTGTAAGTCTGCAGACGTTCTTAGAAAAAACCACCGGATAAGAAAATTTCCTGTAAAATTTCAGATAAAAGCATTTCATGAATAATCAATAAAAAAAACAGACAATAGTTAGTTTACTCTGCCTCACAGTCCTTTACGGATTTCATAAATTACAGCATTCAATTACGTTTCAGTACCAGATATTTAAACAACACAGCAATATCAGGCCATACTCATATAAAATCACAAAAATGCTAATCATCAGGCATTACAGTGCTCCTAACATTGATTAATAAGAAGAAATAATAAATGATATAACTAAATAAAACCTGACCGCCGTCTGTCACTCAAACGTAATGATATGAGAAATAATGCAGTCATGCCGGTAGCTTTTAATTCAACATAAACGGAGGAACCGTGATGTTCAAACTGCCCACCCATATAAAACCAAAGTATCTGTGCCTCTCTATACTCGCACTGTCTGTATGTGCAGCTGCATCAACTAAAATGGAGGATTACATTAACTTTACCCTGAAGATTGAAGATTCAATGGGCAAAGGAAAAATAACCGGGGCTTTTGCCATGAAGGATAATCTGAATCCGGAAAATCACCAGATAGACAGTACCTCAAGAAAAATGTTGATTCAAAGAGTAGATCAGAATAATAAAACAATCTGGAAGGTACAGGACTTTGTTCAGGACTGCGAAGTTGACAATTCATTAGAGCTTGCCGCCCCTGTTACCATAACAGACCTTGACGGCAACGGATACAATGAAATATGGATGGTATACCGACTCGCCTGTCGTGGTGACATCAGTCCATCAGCCATGAAAATCATAATGTATGAAGGTACCACCAAATATGCCATGAGAGGAGAAAGTCTAGTCTATTTTCCTGACGGGGATGGGGGAATGCAGAGTTCCGGAGGAACCTACAAATATGATGAAGCATTCGCCGACGGCAGATCCGAATTTCTTTCTTATGCAAAATCACTCTGGGAACGGTATAAACGGGAATTTTAACAGCCATCCTCTGTCATTCCCTGAAAAATACAGATGACAGAGGACAATATGAATTATATCCTTTCGGTACATCTCATCTTTTCCACTAAATTTTGTAGAAAAGGAATGTAGTGTATACATGTCACCAACCTTCCTGCGGACGCCATCATATAAAAAATTGCATTCACCATAACAGAATGACAGACTCGGCAATGAACGCATGTTTTGCAGATGAACCAGGTTATGAAAATATTTTATTCATGTAAAGTGCTCGGTCTGAGGATGCATAGCTCTAAATTTCAAACCATGTCATAACAAAATGTTTTAGCTCGTGGGAATGAGCCATCAAAATTTAATGCTGACCGAACCATGAATACAAAACATGATATATATCTGAGTTTTACGGACTTATGCAGTAATACCAGCATATCAGCTGTATCTGGTGTATCTGGTCTGTATCATTTACCAAGAGTTCATGCAGGCAGCACCGGCCTTTCCTTCATTATAATTGATATTTTTTTACCTAATTAATTGTCTCCCTGCTTTATACCGTCTGATATAATTCAATATAAAATCCACAAACCATCAAAAATGTTTACGAATTCAAGCTTTTTTTTAAACATTTTAGACTTTATTCACAACACAGCCTAGACACTTAAAAATGTTGTCTATTAACAATAAATGTACTATAATACAAGCCAATTCAAGCAATAAGCTTTTTTAAGGCCTTAAACATGTTTCATAACACAGGTTTTAAGGTTGTTTTCACTAACCATAATTTTAGGTATTAAGACATTATGACTACTAAAGTTGGTATTAACGGTTTTGGCCGTATCGGTCGTTTCGTATTCCGTGCTGCTCAGACTCGTCAGGACATCGAAATCGTTGCAATCAATGACCTTTGCCCAGTTGACTACTTAGCTTACATGTTAAAGTATGATACTATGCACGGTGCTTTCGATGGTACTATCGAAGCTGACGTTGCTAACAACACCCTCATCGTTAACGGTAAGAAGATTCGCGTTACCGCTGAAAAGGATCCTAACAACCTTAAGTGGGATGAAGTTGGTGCTGAATACGTTGTTGAATCAACTGGTATTTTCTTAACTAAGGAAAAGGCTCAGGCTCACATCAATGCTGGTGCTAAGTACGTAGTTATGTCTGCTCCTTCAAAGGACGACACTCCAATGTTCGTATGTGGCGTTAACTTCGACAAGTACGTTAAGGGTACTCAGTTCGTATCTAACGCTTCATGCACCACTAACTGTTTAGCTCCTATCGCTAAGGTATTAAACGATAACTGGGGTATTGCTGACGGTTTAATGACTACTGTTCACTCAACTACTGCTACTCAGAAGACTGTAGACGGTCCATCATTAAAGGACTGGAGAGGTGGTCGTGCTGCTGCTGGTAACATCATCCCTTCATCTACCGGTGCTGCTAAGGCTGTAGGTAAGGTTATCCCTGAACTCAACGGTAAGTTAACCGGTATGTCAATGCGTGTT
>JAEEGL012735456.1_pt1 | contig 77688 bp, 119 predicted proteins | sample 9134231 | NCBI WGS metagenome assembly JAEEGL01 (sample SAMN16246548, study PRJNA631951) | gut metagenome | biome: gut microbiome; feature: rumen; material: fiber-attached | host: Bos | place: Iran: Karaj | collected 2018-10 | reverse complement strand
TGTCTGGATAACCACCTTTAACTTCAACCTAAATGTCTCTGTCGGGAATATAAAGGTCTGGAATGTAATTGTGCCAATAATCCTTAAAATACTTTATTGGACTTGCCTTTATCCACAGTATGCCAAGCGCATTCAACCGAAGGGCGACATTTTCCTCCCAATGTCCTCTAACTGAAAATTCCTTCCCTTCTAGGTTCTTGACCTTATACCACTTCACCTTCACATGTTCCTTGTTCAGATACTGGTTCATTACCTGTTCAGCACGTTTAGCTGAAATCTTCTGACGGGTTTCTAAAGTGTGCTTATGTCCATTCCAATTACATTTAATTTCACCAGAAGCAACTCTTTCGGAATATGTTCTTCCCGATTGCCTATGAGCTTCATCGTGTTGGGCTTTTAATGGATGTTTTGGACAATTTACCGTATGTCCTCCCATTTGTCTCGGTGAATTAAATACTTTTCCACAATATGATCATATACATTGTTTTATTTCTTTTCCATTTTTTGATGTGTGGGAAAATTTACATCCATGAATTTTCCTCATGTGTTGTTCAAGATTGTTTCTTGTTTCTAAAATTTCACTACACACTTTACATTTCCATGTTCCATAGGGAGCTTGTGCGGCAATTTTACCTTCTGCTCTCAACTTATCGAGATGCGCCTTTACCTTTGGATTATGTGCGCCCCTTTTCTTTGACGCAATGTATTCAATCTTACATTTTTCTGAACAGAATCTTCCTGAACCATATGTATGGTCGTGCTGTTTACCACAATTCTCACAAGGATTGTCCTTGTTAGCAAGGCGTTTCTATGCCATTGCTTTACGATAACGTTCTTTGTTCATATTATTTTTACCTTTTTGTTATTGGAGTCATGCCTGTGACTCCATAAGAGTATTTACTATAATTATACATAAAAGAAAAGACCATCATAGGCAGGCACCTATGATGGGTTATAAATTGGCTGCCCCGACGGGATTTGCACCCATACTTACCCAGGGTTAGAGCCTGGAGCGCTGCTAGTTACGCCACGGGGCTGTTAAAATTTCAGCGTTTATCGTCATGTTCAATTATACATCATTTTATTCCTGCTGCTGCTGTTACACTATAGGGCATTGAAATCATCACATTCAATTATACTAACATTCAACAAAAAAGACTTGGCTTATCCAACCAAGTCTCTTTATTCATCGCCCATGTCAACTGCGTCTGTGTCTATCTACTTGACTGTACTTTGCTTTCCTCCCGCCTGGTTCTATATGGCAAGAATGTTGCCTACTGGAATCTTGCCAACCTCCTCTATGTACGCCTAAAGGTTTCCGTGAAGTCCAATTGTTGTTTCCTTCACTTCTGAGAAGGTCTTTTCGGAAAGCTTGTCACCGCGGATGAGGGCAAGTTTCACCTCGCGCTCCTCTCTTGGCAACTGCGCAATCCTGTTCTCAGCCTCCTGCTTAAGGTTCTTCACCTCATCGCCCAGTGACTTCAGTTCCTCGTCAGTGACCTTTCCTGGGTCGCTTATCATCTTCTCCAGAATCTTCTCGTAGTTCTCCTCCTCTTTCTTGATTTTCTCCATCGCCTTTATCTTGGCCTGGGCTATTGCAAGTTCCTCTTTCCGCTTCGCCTCTTCCTTCAGCTTGCGCTCTTCCTCAGCCTTTTTGCGGGCTTCCTCTTCCGCGGCGCGGCGTGCGGCCTCTGCTTCCTCGCGTTTCCTCTCTGCCTCAATTTCCTCCATTGTCTTCGGCAGTTCCTCTATCACCTTCTACTTGATTTCGCCTGGCTTCTTCACAATCTTGTCCCCAGACGCCTGCGCTTCAAGCCTTGCCTCCTTCTCCTTGCTCAGGGCAGCGTAGTATTTTCTAAGTTGCTGGGAATACGCCATGTCGCCAGTGTACTTCGCCTCAAGCTGGCCGCCCTGCATCAGTTTCTTCACCTTGTCCATGTTCTCCTGAAGTTCAGTGTCAGACATGGAGCCTATCTTCCCCCACATTGGCTGGAGTTTCTACAGTATGTCGGACTTCTCAGATGGGGTTGGTATTCCCATTTTCCATCTGTAGCTATCAAGTTTCCTTATGTCCCTCTTGTTGGCAGCGTTCGCGTAGTCAATTATGCGAATCTTCATGTTCGGGAACCTAAGATGGTCTTTGAGGAACTGGAAGATGGCGTCCGCGGTGAGAAGTTCATGGAGCTTCGTGATGCCCTCATGCATCTTCTTGTAGGTTTCATCCGTCTTGTAGGTTATATCGTCGGAGAGCAACTGTTCGCAGATGTTCCACTGTGGAAGCACAATGAACGAGAGGTATTCCAGGAATGACTGGGCGAATCCAGCCTTTGCAGCCCAGTCAACCTGAGTCCACTTGTAGCCATTGATTCCAGCCCAACTGTAGAAGCCGCCCATGAGGTCGTGAATTGGCGTTGCGTCCTTCTCCGCAGGTGCTTTTGGAAGTATGCCCTTGTCAGTGAGGAATTCAATGAGGGGTTCAGCTGTCCCAACTGTGTTCTGGATGATGCCTCGGTTGAACATGTGGATAACGCCCTTGTCAATCATGAAGTCTCGGACGGTGCCATAGGTCATACCGTTGATGCCTACATCGCGCCACATGTTGAGACGGGCAGCAGCCTGGGCAGCTCTCATAGCCTTGGTGATTACCTTCTTCACCTTCTTCACCACCCAGACAACAATCTTCTTTATGACGTCAACGAGCCACTTCACCCACTTCCAACTGAACGGGTTCCACCATTTCTTCTCCTGCCTTTCCTCCTGTTCAACAACCTCGGTCTCCTCTGGAACCTTCTCCTCTGTTTCAATTTCCTCTTCCTTGTCCTCCCATTTATCGTAACTGAGCGTCCTCTATATCGTGTCTATTGTGTCAGACGCCTGCTTTGCAATCCACTTTCCAGGAGCAGCCACCGCGTCAGACACAGCTTCCCACGTGTCACCGTCTATTCCAAGGTGGTCGTTGTACTGGGACTTTGCGAAGTCCAGATTGTTCTTACTAAGGTCTATCTTGCCGTTCCTGTACTTTATCATGAACCGGGTGAAGTAGTCCTTGAACAGAACATCGTCAGGCTTTATGTCAGAGTTTCCAGCTTTGCCGTAGTCCATATGACCGTGTTCCTTGACGGCATAGTTCCACTCGAGCCAGTCCTTGTTGCAGGACTTAAGAACATCTGCTGGGTCTTTGTACATCTTCCAACGCCAACCCCCGTCTTGCAGGAATCCCCCCTGTATGAACGAATACAAAGTCCTTATTGCCTTTGCCCTTGCAAGTTCATACAGAATTGGATGCACTGATATTCTCGCCCCATGCTACATCCAAGTGAATGGCATGTATCCACGCGGGTCAGAGTCAGGACCAATGGGCTGACCAAAATACACATCAGCCTTCTTGTGAAGCCTTTCAAACGGTGTCTATGGAATGATTGAACGTAGGTCTGACGCAACAACGCGGTAGCCGGGGTTCCATCCATTCTCTGGGTCGTACAGGTAGCCCTTCACTCCCTAGAACCTCTTTGACTTACTGAGGGTGGCTATGTACTTGTCAAGTGCTGCAATCTACGGAGTAAGCGTTGCCGCAGTAGCCTCGTGGAGCAACTGGCGGGCCTTCTCCTCCTTGGCTTTCTCAAACTCAGGACCAAAGACTTTTCCAGAAGCCCTCCACTGGTTTGCGAACTCGTTCAACTGGGCGTTCATCTACCCAAGCTGGGTGTTTATGCTAACAAGCAAGTCCCTCTTGTTCTTGGACTTGAGCCTCTTGTCGAACGCCGCATCCATTCCCTCCTCTTCCTGTTTCCACTGTTCCTCCTGGACGGCCACAGACTTCTTGAAGTTCTTGTTGAGTTTCGTCGGAACAGAACGCATGATTGCCATTGGCTTCTGAGCCATGCCCTTGCCAACGCCATGGAAATTCACGGTCTGAAGCCCAGGGATGTTCGCCATCTGGTTCTTGAACGGTTTGATGCCCTTGGAAAGGCTCTTCAACTGGCCGTTGATTTTCTTCAACATCTTCTGACCCTGGGCGTTCTAACCAGCTGCCATCTACTGGGCCGAAGTCTCCTCCTCAGCCTTCTTCTTGCTCCAAATCAGCATCAACTGCGTGGTGATGAACGTATAGAGTGCAGGGCCGAATTCAGCAAGGAAATTGCAGACAGGCTACACGCCAGGAATCCAGCAGAAAGCCCATCCTATAATCTTCAGTATAAGTCCAAGAACCTTGCCACCCACTTTCTTGGTCTGACCGATAATCCACGCGAAGATGATTCTTCTAAGGGTGTGCCTCACCCATATCATGTTCTTGAATGCGCCCTTCTTACCGAACAGGGATTCCTTGATTTTGTAGAAGAACAGTTTAAGCCTATCCCAGTGGTTCGCAAGTCCCACCGTAAAGAAGTTCCACAAACCTATCCCCACGGCCTTCATCTAGTCCCATCCAGGAATCTGGAACCCGAATATGGTCATGGTGGAGCCGTCAGTAGGTGGCATGTAAGCCTCCTTCCACTTCTTCAGTGCTATTCTAGCAAGGGTTATGAGGATGAGTCCGCCTATTATGGTGAACAGGAACCCTGTGATTCCCCCGTTCATCAGCCTTGTGAGCAGATTTCCAGATTTCTTCTTCTTGAGTTTCTTTATTTCCCTCTCGGTCTTGGACAAGTCCTTGTTCATCGACTTTTCGGACTTGTCAATCTTCCCCATCTGCTTCTACACGCCTTTCTGAATGAGCTTGTAGTTGAGCATAAAGGCGTTCTTGAACTTGGGGTTTCCCACCATCTTCTATATGTTGCCGTGGATGGTGTTGATGGCTGAAGTCACCTTGTCAGTGGATATGTCCCCTCCACTTCCAGAATTGTCAGGTTGCTTCTGAAGAACCTTGGGCTTCTGCGCTATTTTTCCTCCTTGCTGTGGCTGGTGCGCGTGGGGCTGGCCCGGCATGTGCTTGGTACCGCATATCGGGCACACGCACGAACCATCAGGCGAAACCTTTAATTTGGTGTTTCCAATGTTTGACTTCTTCCCAGCCAGTTCCTACTGGACAGCACCGCCCATATCAGTTAGACCGCCGCCCTTTTTCTATGGAGCCGACTTGCCCTTCTGATTTCCCATCTTTGGGACGTTATATTCCTTGGTTTTCGTCGGAGCCTTGGCTTTTGGTTTGGGTGGCGCGCCCTTGCCCCCATCTGACTGTTCAGCCTACTGCTTCCCTATCTCTATTCCCTGTTTCTTGCCCTCTTCATAGGCGGATTTCCTCACCGCCTCCATTTCCTTGGTGAGAACGCCCTTTATGTCCCCGACAATCTTCTTTATGTCGAAGTTCTTCTTCGGCTTCGCAAGCTGCTGTAGGTTCTTGTCTGTGTCAAGGGTTTTCTGGATGTCCTTTATGTACTGACCCTCTTTCCCCCTGTTGTTGTCAACTGACTTGAACGTGTCCAGTAGCTTCCCCAGTTTCTCCAGTTGGGCTTCCTTCCACTCCTGCTCCTCCTGGGTCATCGTCTCTATGGTCTCGGATGTCTCGGTATCCTGTTCAAGCGACACCTTGTTGAGTTTGTCCAGGTCCTCCTACTGACCCATTCTTGACTTCGCGTACTCCAGTTTCTTCTTCTCGTACTCCCTTGTCAGGTCAAGTTTCACCTGAAGTATGGCATTCTGCAGTTCGTCTATGAAATCAACAACAACCTGCATTATGTCGCAGTTGGAGGAGTCAAAGGTGTTCGTGGCAACCTGCTTCGTGGTGTCAGATGCCATGTTGGAACCAGTCTTCCCGGATGAAACACTGTCCTATTTCGCCTTGATAGCCTCAACTATCTTGTCAACTGCGTCCGTGTCCTGAACAACCTTGAGGAAATCACTGCTCAGAGAGCGGTACACCGTCCTCAAAAGTATTTCAGAATTAGCCCCCTGTTCAAGCAATGCGCCCTTAGTGAACGCATCGAACATCTTGGTCATGTTATCGTATATCTAGGTCATGTATGGAGTCGAGGATACCGGCTCCACAGCTCCCATGAACTATTTGTAATTCTTGGTTGCTGACTGAAATACTTTCTAAGTGTCCTATGTGTTTGGATTGACCATTATGACTCAAGATTCGCTATGATGGTATTTACCATTTTTCTGACCCCAGATGCTATAGACAAAAAGATGGCCGCCTTTCGGTAGCCATCAGTTTTGCTTGATTTTAGATTGAATTAGCCAATGGTGGTGGCAGTCGCGTCTGTCGGATCAAGGGAAACCCAGTTCTCCCCATTGTCTGAAACCTGCGAGTCCACCTCCTGCGTGGAGAATGTCTCTGGGTCGTAGTTGAACTTGTCGCAGATGTCAAGGATTGCTGCTTCCGCGTCCGCCTTTGATGTGAAGATGTCAGCTTCCGCCACATCGTCAGTGAAGTTCACATTTTCCTCGTCCCACTGGATATATCCATGAATGTCAAGGTCGTCATCGTCCATCCTCAGATACACCTCGCCATCTGACTCGTTGATGGACTCGTCAAGCCCCTCCTTCTTCATGTGGGCAGGCCATACGAACATATCGCCATCATCGCCAAGCTGCTTTATTTTGTCTGCGGCATCCTCCTTTGACGGAAACTCATAAGCCTCCTGGATGTCGCTTGACCACACATCGTCCTTGATGTAGAACGAATCGCCGTCCTCTCCCTGCTTCTTGATGATTGCGGGTCCATCCCAGTCCATCAAGGAGGTGTCAGTGTTGATGCTTTCATTGGCCTGACCACCACCAATTGCCTGAATAACAGCCGCCTTCTGCTCGTCACTCCAGCTTTGCCTTGTCTTGTCATCAACATTAAGACCACCGTCAGCCAACTGTTTTGCGAGAATTGCATCCTTCTGGTCGTCAGTGAGGGAATCGGCCGGAACAGAAACCATTTCCTCCTCACCGGCCTCCTTGAACATGCCCTTCTTCTTGAGTTCCTTTGTCAGGTTCTCATTCATCTTCAACAACTTGTCAAAATACTTGCCCATTTGATGTACCTTCCTAAATTGAATTATATGTGTATTTACCAAATCACCGATGTGAAAGCAACGCCCCAGACAACTGCTTGAACAACTTGTCCCTTGTTTCATCGTCCTGAAAGTTTATAAGTCCCTCTGCTATCTTGTAGTATTCCTTGGCGCAGAGAATGAGAACAAAGAAGTCAGAGGCATCCACGTTGTGAAGGGTGCAGTCCAGCTCAAAGGACTCAAACACGCCCTCTGAAGCCTCCAGCCATTTGCCAACAGTCTCAAACGTCACGTCCTTTGGCTCAAGTTTCTCCTTCAGTTCCTTCAGCAGTCCATTCACCTTGTCCACTTCCACAATCTTGAACACGCCAGTCTTCGTTGTGAATGCGTTGAAGAGGCAGTCAATTTCCAAAAAGAGCTTTTTCCATGCAATCATCTTCACGCGCTTAGTGTATTCCACATCCCCAGAGAGTATGTGCCTTATCAGGACCTGTGGAGGATTCACTTCATGTCCAGGAGCGTATGTTCCCCTTGTCAAGCCGGTCTTGTTGAACTTCTCCACATATCGGAAATACTTGTCCATGTTCCCTAGTATGACAATGTGCTCTGCCTCCGACAGTTCCTTGAAGAACTTGGGACTGAGAAGTTCGGGAAGAAACAACGAATGACTGAAGTCCACCTCGTCCTTATTGCCAGACGAGAGAAACCCCTTTATCCTGTCCAGAAGAAACCTGCGCAAGGTCAGTTCGCCATTCAGGATTTTCTTGTCCCATTCCTTTAGGTTGTTGCTGAGCATGTTCATCGGGTTTATCATGCTGATGTTTGAATCACGCTGGGTTTCATGTGGGTTCTCGCTCTCCCAGTCATGCAGCTCGCTTGTTATGACATCGTGCTTGTTTGTGTTCATCAACTGTATGTAGAAGTAGACTCGGCTCATCCGACTGAAATTGGGCAACGCCCAGAATATCCTCCTGCGCATCTCCTTGCTGAACTGCTCCATCACATCCAGCTTCAACAGCCAGTACGACATGGTGGAAGTCCCAACGGCATCCCAGAATATGTCCTCGCCAACGTTCAGATTGTCCTCAATGAACTTCGGGGTGCATTCCGAAGACATGATGAGGGAGTCCAGGTCCACAGGACACTGGATTGAACTCACATATCTCGGTAGATGCTTTCCTACCATAACAATCCATTTACATTATACGTCATACAATGAAAATGGTAAATACCACAAGAAGGATTGTGAATGACATGGAACAGGAAAACACAGATATGAACGAACGCGGGTTCGTTGATGATGTCAAATAGTACATGTAGGACGTGTGGAACAAGATGAACGGAAACGATTCATCTGACAACCAGGAGTAGGAAAACCAGGAGGAGAACGAAGAGGAGTAGAAGAAAAAGGGTGGTGCATGTGGTGGCGCGTCAAATCAGGGAAACTCAGCAGCCGAATATCCAGCAGGAACAAGCCCAGAAGACCTAGGTGAAGTGAGTTTTGGCGGATACAACGGTCTATTGGGAAGGCTGACAGGCCAGGTTGACGATTCAACCAACCAGATGTGCAAGAAATCCTATACCGTGTATAGGGCAATTCCAAAGGAATATTCATGTCCGACAGCATAGAGGGACAACGTTGCTGACCAGTTCACGCCCCTTGACGACCTTCTCACAATGGAGAAAACAGTAAGGGACTTCATGAACCTTGAGGGGAAAATCTACGACCCAGAATCCAGCAACCCCAGGTTCTTCGCGTCAGAGGGTTGGGTTCAGCACTACGAGAAGGACAAGAACGTTGTGCTTGCTGCGCTAGACCAGTACAAGGCGAACATCCTCCGCATGGAACACCTCTACACAGTAGTTGACAACAACTCCTACGACAAACTGCTTTCAATCCCGAACCAGGACTGCAAGGAGTATTTTCAGACGAACATCCTATGGAGCGCAAGGGCGTTGAAGGACTGGGGAAACAACTGGTTCATAAAGCGCAACTCCTGGTCATGCACCCCATTGTACGATGAGGACTACTGGACTCCAGGGCTCACGGGAAAGATGATTCAGTGGATGAAACTCGGCTCCTACTGCGAATTCGATATGAGGGACATCGCAATAGAAACCATGATTCGCAAGGTCAACAAACTAGAGGGAATCATAGACAGGTTGATGAGCGGAACCACAGTTGCCCAGACCATATCAAAGTTCATGAACGTGAAGGAGGTCATTGAGCAGGAAGCTGACCAGAAGAAGGAGAAGATTTTCACCTCAAAGATTATAGACTCCCAGATGGGAAAGGGGCTTGGAGTCACTGACACTGGAATAGAGAACCACAAGACGGAAGGGACATTTTTCAGACCCCCGAATGAGGACGCAGTTGAGGACTACAAACTAGTATGCAAGTTGAGCTGCGTCAAGAAAATATTCAAGACGCTGAGGGAAAATTCGCTTGACTCGATGGAAACTAGCAGGTGCGTATGTTCAGCCGGCCCAGGTCCATATCCCGACATCTGGTGCAACATAGACACTCTCGCAAAACCGCTCTACACAGACCTCAACATAATGAATGAACTCATTGAGGACAAGTACGAGGACTACGAAAACCCAAGCAAGCACTGCGCCATAACACACGCCAAACTGTGTCCAGACGAACTCAAAAAGCGCATATCCTCGTTCAAGTGCATCATAGAGGATGGTGTCATTGACGTGATGGTGAACCAGGCCCTGCTACCGAAGAAGGGTCTGAACATCCTTGACTCCATGTTCAACCAGCTCTGGGAATATGGGGAGAAGGGTCCGACAATAGAACTGCCAAGCTGGTGCTAGATGGCGATTGACAGTATCAACGGATTTGAACGTTCAATGCTTGACGCATGGTCAGAAGTGTTTGACTGCTGGGAAAGGGAATTCATAACAAGGCTCTGGGACATAGCAGTAGACCACCACACCTCAAACCACGAAAAAACATAGACAAGGTACGTCAAGACTGTCCACAACCACCAGCACCCGTTCGTGCCATTGACAATGATGACACTGGCTTCAATCGGCGGCGACACGAAGTGGAGCATGATAACCCCAATGAAGGGCGTTCTCACATGCCCAGGCCACCTTGAGAAACTGATGCGCCCTGTGTGCATCCAGTACCGCGTGTTCAACATAGCGCATCTGGCAAGGCATTACAGGACTGACGTGAAATCCCTATGCCAGTGGATGGTGAGTGCGATTGAGGCAGTTGGGATAAAATAGGCTGCCATATCAGCAGTGATGTCAGACCCAACCTTGAACGGCAAGTGCAGGAACACCGAATACCTAAGTGAGATAAACGACCTCAGAGAGAAAAACAACGTACTGCTTGACAAGGTGGAACGCGCATACGCCATCTACTCAGACGTTGAGAACATGAAGAACAAGAAGGAGTATGACGAGGCGAACGCACTGCGAGAACTCCAGCCAAGCAAGTTCTCAAACGAAGACTAGATGAACATGGGTTCAAGCGTCAGATACAAAACGAAGGAGTCCTCCCTGGATTCTGAACTGTGCCAAGGCGGCATTGACATCAAGGAACTGAAGCCATGGAACCACCTTGAACTATCCGAAAACAACGTGGAGCCAGAACCACTCCCGTCAAAGTGCGTGTGCCCGAAGTTTGAGAAGATAATCAAGTCCCTTGCGGGATTTGAATCGTTCTTCTCATCCGGGGAATAATCAACCAAAGGTTGAGGTGAACACGCGCAACACCTCGCAGTTGAAGTGAACCTTCTCGGTCACGTTGCGTATGTTGTTCTCGTGGTAATCGTCCAGATTCCTGTCGGCAATCAAGTTGAAGTACATGTTCAGCCAGTACGCCACAGCCTGAGAACGCGAACGACCCGCCCAGCAGTGAATCTTTATCGTGCAGTTGTGGTCTGTCGTCCAGAGGTCAAGCACCCACTTCATAATCTCGCCAGCAATCTGGGGGTTGAAGAAAATGGGGGACTTCTGACCATCCACGAACTTCTGCTTCACGCTGGGATGCTCCATATCGTGATAGAAGCGGTAGGGGTCTATGTCGTCAAAGTGTATGACCTTGCAGTTGATGCCATTGCGGGCAACGCGCCTGTCCAAACATGCGTACTTCTCAACCGTCGGACCATCTGAGTAGAAGTCCCTAATTGAGAGTATGTTGCACCCAGGCTCCCTGTCGGCAACCTTGAGAATCTTGTTCAAGTTGTATACTTCAATCTTCATAGTGGTTATTTACCATAGTTGTGCCTATCATAAGGCGGTCCGAACTTGCAACCCAACTCGCCCAGTTCCTCCTTGGTGAAGTGCTGCGCCATAGTCTCGGGAAACATCTTCGCGTATGCCCTCAAGTGAAGAAGGTGGTTTGTGGCGAGATAGGCAAACACCTTCTTCATGTCCAGACCCGGCTCACTGATTGAGATATCAAACATTGGGTCAAGAATCGTATCGTTTTCCTTGAACCAATCGTCCACCTTCTTCTTCTCCCTGGTGTAGTCCAGAAAGATGAACTTCTTGCCGTACCTCTCCTTCAGCTCATTGTATGCCGTCTGGTTTAGGGAATCCCATAGAACCACGAACTTCTTGGGGTATATCGTGTGGCGGTAGTAATGGGGCGCGTGGTTTCCCACGAAGTCCTTGAATCCATGGGTAGTCTCAATCCACTCAAGGACGTTCAACCCCATCATATCCGTTTTGTCATCCCCAATGCCATTGCTGATTTCAGACCAGTTGGCATAGGCTATCCAATCGTCAGCCGAATCAGGATTCATTTGATTGGAATTCTTGAACCTAGCCAGACGGTCAATCTTGGGCTTCCAGTCCTTCTTATGCACAATGGCATCGTAGAAGCGGTCAGACATTAGGGCACCGCAGTCACCACCATGCGCAAGCACAGCAACCCTTCGGTTGTCCTTCGCCATCCTCAGCGCAGCATAGAGCGACATCAAATCGTCTCCAGCGGAAACCCATTGGTCATAGGGACACTCCACCACAACTGGGCGCGAACTGAAATAGAGTTTGTTGAACTCGTCCCAGTCCACGGGAATGCTCCCAAGGGGGTGGTTGAACCAGTCCGAATTCTCCCTTGTGAGTTTCCTTCGTATGTCAGCGAGCTTCTTCCAGCCCCACTTCTTCTTGCTCATGCAAGCAATCCCTTCAAATGTTTTCCAACCTTGGAGTTGCGAATCTTCTCAAACGCCTTTGCAGAAATCTGGGAGATGCGCATCCTAGTCACCTTCAGCTTCACGGAGATGTCAGTCATTGACAAGCCCTTGAGCAGATACTTGATGACGCGAATCTCCTTCTTGTTGAGAATCTTGGGCAGTTCATCCATCAGGACGTCAACCCCAGACTTGATTTCCGTTTCCTTGGATTTCTCGTCCATGGTCTTGTAGCCACACGCAGCAAGGTAGTCCGAATCCACGTTCTCGGGCGAAATGAAGTTGCCAATGGTGTCGGTACTGTCCACTTCCCCATTCCCAATTGTCGCGTCAACTGACACCACGCTCATGCGCAAGTTGTAGCGGTGGTTCAACGCGGCAATCTGGTCGTGAATGTCATGCCCCTTGTAGTAGGTGTGCTGGGTCTGCTTGATTGCCCAGATGATTGGCTGCTGAATCCAGGTGGAAATCTTGTTCTTGGAAGTAGGGTCGTACTTCTTCAACGCCTCTGCCATAGCAATGACAGCGCGCTGGAAAACGTCCTCATTGTCCTTCTTGAACGAATAGCGGTTGAACATCTTGAACACAAGGCTCAAGTTATGCTTCACAGCCTCGGCAACGAATCGGTCCTTCATAGCCTTTGACTTCCACTTGCCAGTGCGGGTAAGGCAGCTCTGGATGAACGCCTTCTCCTCATCGGCCGTCCATGGCGAGTTGACCTTCGCCATTTCGGAATACACTTCCAATACACTTTTCATCTGTCTAGTCTCCTGTTTGAATCTCTACCTACGAGTATAACATATTCCGTCTCGGAAGTCAAGTACCCTTGACCACTTAATATAGGAAAACTAGAAGGGCGAATATGACAAAAAATGTGCGACTTTTTACATCGCACACTTTCCCCCACTTTATGATTGAAAATGTCAGTTATGGTCTAAACGAGACTTCCCCTTCATCCTCCTCATCCCATTCCTCTTCTTCGTCATCCCAGACTTCGTCAAGGTCATCATCCTCTTCATAGTCAGGGTAAATCAATGAAGCCTATGCGTCAATGGGAATGTCCACGTTCTTGATTCCAAACTTCACATCAAATGCGTCAAGGTTGTCGTCCAGGACTTCTCCCTTCGTGCCGACGATTCGCACCTGCGCTAGGTCACGCGCCTTTTCGTCTCCGTAGTCCTTGAGTTTGGCAATAAGTTCATTCACTGTCATGTTGTATGTCCTTTCCTTCTTCTTCAATTATACCCTGTTTGAGGTTGCTTGTAAAGTCCTGCTCTGCCTTTTGGATTCTGGAGACTGCAACGTCATAATACTTCTTCTCCGTTTCAATCCCGATTCCATTCCTAGCCTCAAGGAACGCAGCCACAAGTGTTGTGCCAGAACCCACTGTTGCGTCAAGCACGGTCTCGCCAGGGTTGGTGTATGTGCGTATGAGCCACCGGCACAGGTCAACGGATTTCTCGGTTGGATGGTGGCCGGTGCAGTGCGGGCGGGGGAAACTCAATATGGATTTGGGGAATTTCTTGTTTTCGACCCCAGCCACATGAGGAGTCGGCCACCTCTCCAAATCCCCATAGCAGCGGTTCGTGTTCTTGTGCTTGCCCATGCCCTGCTTGTGGTTTGGTTCACGCCCATTCAAGTCCTCCAGTTGGGGATTGTATGTTGGCAACGAGCGGTAGAACACGCAAATGTCCTCGTGGTATCTCAATGGCATCCTCTTCGCGTTCAGAAAGCCAGACGCACGGCACTTGTCCCAAATGAGGTTGTATCTCCACAACTTTGGCTGGGACATCATCAACTGCGCGGTGAACATGCCCTGTGAGAAAAGCACGATGGCTGCGTTGTTCTTCGACACCCTCAAAAACTGCTCCCACATCGGCTCCATTGGAATCGGAGAGTCCCATTTCCCAGCCTCACTTGTCTTGTTCGTCACGCCATAAGGCAGGTCAGTCAAAACCATGTCTATTGAGCCATCGGGTATGCTCTTCATCACCTCTAGGCAGTCTCCAAGGTAGATGTTCGTTGTCCCTGCTATTTCAGCTTCTGTCTTGTGATCTTCTTTTTCCATGTCCGATAGTCCTCCTATTCCATTATACCCACTTTCCCTTGTCCAGGCACTTCAAAGCCAACTCGTTCAAGACCCTCCAGTACTTCCTGTGAAGGTCAACCTTGTCAGAGATGGCGAAGTCCACCTCTCCGTTGCAATCCTTTGCCGAATAGTCCGTGTACATGGAGAAGTTCACCCCAATGATGTCGTGCAGCCTTGACTCCAGATACGATTTGGTCCGCATGTAGGTTTCCTCAGTCTCCTCAGGAAAGCCAACGATGACGTTCGGGATGACGTGGATTCCCTCGGCAAGCCCAGCATCCACCGCCTTGTCCACCAATCCCTCAGACGATGGCTTCCTGTACGACTTGAGTATGCTGTTGTTGTACGTCTCCAGCCCAATCTCGGCCACAACAACCCCAATCTCCTTGAACTCCTTCGCCCTTTGAGCCAGCATTCCCGAGGTGGTCTGAACCACGAACCCAGAGAAGTCGCTGTTGTACTTGCGTATCTTTTCGGACAAATCCCCAATCATCCTGTAGTTCTTGGCTTGCCCAAATGTCTTGTCGTCCAGGTAAATCAACTTGAAGTCCAAATCCTTGAACGAGTCAATCTGCTGAAGAACAACCTCGTCTGGCATCGTCTCCATGACGTGCGGAATCAGGCAGAACCTGCAGTTGTTCATGCATCCTGTGGAGAGGGTCAGCCTTGGAAGAACGCTCCAGTCCTTGAACAGAGAGTAGTCTGTCCCCATGTGGTACTCCAGCCCCATGATTCTGGCGGTCTCCCCCATGTCCAATGCCACAGACACGTTTGGATATGTCCTTCCTGCAACGTGTATCCAGTCATCGTATCCCCCAATGGCGAACCTCTGACTCCGACTTACCCTCTGAATTATGCCCTCAGTGAAGCCCTTCGTGCATGTCATCACGGAGAACAGAACCCAATCGAACTTCCCATTCCCTATTGCCTCCACCGCCTCGTCAATGCTGTGACGAACCATGCAAAGACGCGCTTCAGACCCCTTGGGTAGAAAGTGGCACACCTCCGCAACCCACTTTGGAACCTCGAACGCATCCTTCATCCTCACGTACCCGAAGTCCCTGTATTCGGAGTAGAACGCATCCCAATACCCGTCAGACACCCCAAACCTCGGGAACATGGAATTGGCGAACTGGACGAACAACACCTTCAGGCAATCGTCATTACACAGTTGAGATCCCATTCAATCTCTCCTTCGCAATGTTGAAGTAGTTTTCATCCAGTTCAATGCCAATGAAATTCCTGTTGGTTTCCTTGCATGCAACCCCTGTGGAACCTGTCCCCATGAAAGGGTCAAGCACTGTATGACCATCAAGGCTTGAGTTCTCGATGTAGAACTTCAGCAAGTCAACGGGCTTTTCGCAAGGATGGGTTTTCTTCCCAATGATGTTGTTGAACTGGTGGACGGTCTTGCTTTCACCAATGTGGCGAATCCACTGCGCCCGGCCCTTGCGTAGAAACAGGACATACTCGCAGTTCTTCATGTAGAACTGGGATGGGGTGCAGTTGTTCTTCTCCCACACAAGAAGGTTGTGCATCTTGAATCCAGCCTTCTCCGCCTCAACAATCATGTCCTTCAGGTTCAAGGCGTTGGTGAAGATGTAGGCGTGTGTCTCGTTTTTCATAGCCCTGTACACCAATGGCATCCAATCAGAAATCTCAATATCGTTCTGATGCTTGAACAGCTTTCTGTTGCCCGATAGCATCCCCTTTGGTCTGTTGCCGGAATCCCCACCAGATATGGTCTTGTATGGAGGGTCAGTAACGAGAAGGTCAATGCACTCTGGCTCCATTCTCGCCAGAAGTTCAAGGCAGTCTCCCTGGAACAGTTCAATTCTCGGCATTTGCAATTCCTTTCATCCTGCTTGGCTTGAAGTTCTTGCCAGAGTTGTTGTTCTCCAGATGCGCGAACATGAGGTCTTGGGGAAGTATGCCATTGCAGAAGAAGGAGTTGTTGAAGGACGCCGTATTGCCATCAAACGACACCTTCTTGTCCACAATCAGCAACTGCAGCTTCTTGTTCAGGAAGAACTCCCCCACCTCCTGGTAGTTCAGAATCGGCAATCCCAAAACCATCGCAAAGGGTTTCCCCAGCTCATACAGCCTCTTCAGCACTTCCAGCTTCCTCGTAAATGGGGGATTGCTGATTATGGCGTCATAGGGAATGTCTGGCTCATAGGTGAAGAAGTCTTGACCATTCCAGATATGGGAAAACAGAACTGCATTCCCATTCTCTCGGAGGTTTATGACGAATTCGCTGTCCTCGGTGTCAAATGGACACCATACAGTCCACTTTGGATTCACGAATGGGATGATGGCTTTCACCAGACATTCTGGCGTGTAGTATTCATCCTTCTCGTTGAACTTTCCAGTGGAAAGCCACTTGGACATATGCTCCTGCTTATACTCCATCTGAAATCCTTTCCTTTGCTACGTTGAAATAGTTTTCATCCAGCTCAATGCCAATGAAATTCCTGTTCGCCTCAACACATGCAACGCCAGTTGAACCACTGCCCATGCAATTGTCCAAAACCGTGTCACCTTCGTTCGTGTATGTCTGGACAAGGTATTTAAGCAAGTCCACAGGCTTCTGCGTTGGATGAAGTTTGCCTCGCTCCACAGTGTTGAACCTGATTATGGAGGTCGGCAACTTCACATCATAGGTCTTCTTCTCGGAACAGTCCTTGGCATTCTTGTTGTAGTTGTGCAGGATGTTATTCCCATACACGGTGTTTTTCGCCGACACACGCGCTTTCTCCCTTGGCGTTGTCTGGGGGTTGTATGTCATCGTGAACTTGCCACCTGAATAGCATGCGTTGGCTTTGCTGAACACCATTATGTTCTCATGCACCCTTCCGCACTGGTAGTTCATCAACTGGAAATTGGAGGGGCGCTGCTTCTCCCAAATCCAGTCATAGCGGTAAAGCCCTGGATTGGACATCCTCAATGCGGATGAAAATGGCTCCTGTCCGAACAGCACTATTGCGCTTGTGTCCTTGACCACCCTCTCGTACTGCTCCCAAAGCAAATTAAATGGAATCACAGAATCCCATTTGCAAGCGGTAGTGCCATAGGGAAGGTCGCACAACACCATGTCCACAGACCCATCTGGAATCTGCTTCATCACTTCAATGCAATCACCCAACCGAAGGTCAACCATCTGAAATCCTTTCTCCTATCACTATGTACAACTCATCCTCCGCTCTGTACCATTCGTACAATTCATAGTCGAACAACTCGCATTTGTCGAACAAAAAGGAAATGGCGAAATCCTTATCAGACCAAGTTCCAAATTCCCATTCCTTTTTGGCATTGAATGCGTCTATCCTGATTGGATAGCCATAATGTCCTTGCGTTGGAAAAGCCAAGATGGTTTCCATAAGTTCGGTCATCAGAACTCCTTTCCAATCTCGTCAAGGTCGGAAAGCCACATCTGCTCAATGGTCTGCTTCTGGGTGGTCTTGATAAGTTCCTTGAGGTTCTTGATTTTCTCGGTCAACTCGGCCATCTTCTCCTTCGTGATTGAGGACATGGGCATGTTCAGGAGATAGTTGTACGAACCGTCCTTCTGGATAATCTTGTCGGTCTTTTCCAACTGCTTTACAATGTCGTCCCTCTTCTTGTTCTTGATGTGGATGGTTTCGTCAATCACGCCCTTGCACCAGATGTACTTGGACAAGTCAAGCTGAATCTCCTCCATGTATTTGCGCAGCAGATATTCCTTGCGCTTCTTGTAGTACTGCAGGCGAATCTCTATGAACGCATCCAGAATCTCCTTGATGTTGTTGAACTCGTGTATGCGGTTGGCTTCGTCAATGCAGTTCAACTGCTCGTTTAGTGGCTTGGCAAGGTTGAACACCTTTATCCAGCTCTCCACGTCCTTGTTCTTCTCAAAGAACACGCGCTTGACCTTGATGGTGAACTCAAACTTGTCCGTCTTGGGGTCGGAGAGGTCTTCGTAATCCTCAATAGTACCCTTCTCAACCAGTCCATCCAGCACCTTTATGTAGGAGGCGTAGGTGTAGGTGATTGGGATTTCCGAAATGTGCAGGGTATTGGAGTTGACCTTCTCAACCACACCGAAGTTCATCACCTTTGCAGTGACCTTGCCATCTGCGTCCTTTTCCTTCACAAGTTTCGTCTCGCCCAGGAAGCCCTTGAACCAAGGCAAGGCGTTTTCAATGTGTGGAATGCGCTCAGACTTGTTCAATACTGCTACAATGTACTTCACAATCTCCTTCGGGTTGCGTGGGTAGATTGTCTGCTTGTAGCCGGTTGAAATGCCATCAGAGCCATTTAGGAACAGCGTAGGGAACACTGGCACATAGTACGCTGGCTCAACTTCCGAACCCTCAAACACTTGACCCTTGCACAATGGTCTATCTTTGTCGTACAACTTACTGACAAGAGGGGAGATTGACACGAAGGTGTAGCGGGACGCTGCTGGCTCTGGCGAGAATCGTGTACCGAAGTTGCCATGCCCAGTAACCAATGGATAGTTGTTCGCCCCAACAAAGGACTGAGCCAATGTGCATAGCGAACCGTCAAGGTTTGTCTCTCCATGCAAGTACATGGACTTCAGGGATACTGTTGCTGACATCTGGCTTGTCTTTGTGCGCGTGTTTGGATTGCCGAAGTTCTCCAACATTGTCCAGATGATTTTGCGGTGCGCGTTCTTGAACCCGTCAATGTACGATGAGCATTTGCGAATCAAATCATATGAAGCATAGGAGGGAACTTCCTCCTTGTAGAAATCTGTTATGTTCTTCTCTGTCATTTGCCAGTCTCCTTAAACCATGTCAATGTCAAACGTGTAGTCCGAAATCAGCTTCTTGCGTTCGTCGGCCTTGTCTCCATTGAGCCAGTTGTCAATGTACGCCTGACCCTCCTTGTCCAACTTGAATGTCTGGATGAACTGCTCCACCCCACCATTCTCGTTGAACAGCTTGATGAACATGTCCTTCGGGAACGAACCCAATCCCTTGTAGTACTGGATTGCGAACTTGGACATGTCGTTCTCTGACTCGAACTTCTTGAACTCGGCAAGGTCAAAGAACATCTTGTGAACCTTCGTCATGCCCTTGTCCTTGAACACGATTGCCAATGGAGTACGGAGTCTGCAAACCATTCCCTTGTCAAACATCCACGGGGCAAACTTCATGAACCACCCAAGGTAGATTGAGGAAATGTGAATGCCATCTGCATCGGCGTCAGAGGTAATCACGAACTTCTTGAAGTTCAACATCTGCTCCTTTGGATTCGTAATGTCCAGTCCAAGGATTGTGATGATGTCGCTGAATTCCTGGTTCTTTAGAATCTGGGCAGAGGTTGCGTCATAGGCGTTAATGCCAACGCCCCTTGAGGCGTAATATCCAAAGCCATTTCTTCCCAATGCAGCAGACACGCCTCCACGCGCTGACAAGCCCTCGCACACCATGAGGTAGTCGTTGCCCCCAATGGGTCGGATGTACTTGTCCACAGAAATCTTCACCTTGGACTTTCCAGCCTGCTTCAGCGCAACGCGCTCCTTGACTTCCTCCTTCAGCTTGAACGTCTCAACGATTGGGTCAAGAATGAACTCGTTCTTCAAAATGGATTTAGACAGCTTGTCCCAGTCAACCGAATCCCCAAAGTATTTCGTAATCTCGGATGGAAGGTTTGTCAATGTCTCCTTTGTCTGGGAGTCAAACTTCAGATTGGGGAAGTCACGCAGAAACACAACCATGCTCAATCGGTTCTTGATGTCTGCTGGCTTGATTGTCTTGTACTTCTTCGCCAGCTTCTCCCTAATTGGCGTTACCACCTTGTCCACAATGTAGTCAATGTGAGAGCCACCACGGGACAAAGCCAAGCCATCAACATAGGTGAAGAAGTTGAATTCGTCAGACTCGTTGGGGTAGATTCCAATGAAGCCACGGTCAAACACCTGGAAGGTGATATGCTCACTGAACAGATTGAGGAATGTCTTGTCGTTCACATTCACCAGTTTGCCATTGAACGAGAACTTTATTCCTGGGAACGTGATTCCAAGGCACATCAGTCGCTGCTTCATCAGCTCAAGGTACACATCCTCAATCTGCTCCATCCCGAAACGCTGGAGGTCTGGATAGAACTTTATCTTCACGCCTCGCTCCTTTGAGGGCGAGACTTCGGTGTTCACCGATTCAAGGTTGTTCTTCGCAACCACCTTGCACATCTTCTTCCCATCGTCGGAGATTCCCACGAACTTCTTTGAGAAGATTGAGGTGCATTTAGAGCCAAGGCCGTGAGAACCAATCGTGGTCTTGTCGTCGCTGTCCTTGAAGTTGGAGCCTGAGAAAAGTCGCGTCCATGCAATCTCAGGCAAGTAAGTGTCGGCAATCTTCTGCTTCTCCTCGTCAGACATTCTATTGTCGGTGATGTCCTTCAGTTCCTTGCGCAATACTGGGATGCCAGGACCGTTGTCCTCCATGTAAACCCAGTCCTTGTCCATCACAACCTTGACCTTGCCCTTGCCACCATTGTACTTTATGATTGCGTCAATGGAGTTGTCAAGAACCTCGTCAAGGATTTTCCTGAATGCTGGAATGAACGTCACTTCCTTGAACTCCACGCCCTCGCTCCCAATCACGAACATCTTCTGCGTGACTGGGGACATGCTTCCAATCCACATCTGCGGGCGGGCGAGAATCTGGGCAACGCCACTCAGCGCCTCAAAGTCTTTTTCCTGTTTGTTCTTCATCTTGTATAACATTATACCCAGTTAAGGGGTATGTTGATTATTTACACCTGTTTCACTTGTATGCGTTGAGCATTGCCTCCAGTAAATCCGAGTCAATGTTGGTCTGATGGTCTTTGGATTCCGTTATGAACACAGCCCCATTTTCCTCCACGAACATGACCTTGTGCGTGAATGACATCTGATGCATGAACTCCAGAAATTCGTCCACGCCCCTGTCACAATAGTCGGTGAATCCAAACACGCGCATTCCAACTGGATTCCCCCATTGGAACTGTATGTCAAACACACGAAGCACAGAATTGTTATAAGTCCAATTGGATGCCCGTTTCTTCATGATTTCCACAGGCATCCCGTTCTTGCACTCAATGTCCCATCTGTCAGACTGCATTGCGATGGGAATAAACTCAATTTCTCCGATGTTCTCCATAATCTTCTATACATTATACAACTTTTGGCTTGTTCTGTAAACCCAGCTTCTTCTCCATCTTGCTCAAATAGCCCACGTTCACCATGTACCGGAACCTTCTCCTGAACAGATGAATGAACGCATCCACCACATCAGTGTCTATGTTCGTCTGGTGGTCGGGAGATTCGCTGACGTAAACCGTGTCGCCACCAACGCCTATGATTACATGGGTCATTGACAAATCAACCAGCGCAGGGATGAACTCCTCCAGTCTCTCTTTCCTAATGCAATAGTCCTTCTCCTGCATCTTCTCCGCGACATCGTTTTCGTATATCACATTGACAATCTTCAGGAGATAACCTTTGTGCTGGACTATTCCCCGGACTATTTGCCATTTGTTCCACCAGCACGGCTTCTTGAAAAAACTATAGAGGTCCGAATAGATTACGGGGAACATCGGAAACGTAGTCTTGTTCTTAAACATGTTCATGGATTTTTCGCCCAGCTCATCAAATGTGAAGTAAAACCATCATCACCTGCATCTGCGGTCAGCGTCAAGGTCTTGTCCCCTTTGTTGCACTTCACCTTCACCTGGCACTGCTCCTTGATTCTCTTCATCAACCCATCCATAACCCTCGGGTCAATGTTCAACTGACTGGGGTCTGTTGCCTGCTTCACCCAAATGACCCCCTTCTTCAGTTTTATGATGCCGTGGAGGTCAGCAAGGTTTCCCAGCTCGGCAAGAAAATCCTCGCTCTGGCGTTCATCCAGCAGGTTGTACTGGCTTGCCGTAAAATGCGTTGGCGTTCCGTTCGTGCATATCACCTTGTTGATTGACATGCACCACAGATTGAGCTGGACATTTGGAATCTGATGCTTGAGCCTGCGCCTGGACAGGAAATTCCATCCACCAATCTCCTTGGCGAACTGCTCAACCAGAGGATAACGGTGTCCCGGCTCCAGACTTGAACTCATCATGCTTGGAAATACCCGCCGAATCATTGGCATCACAACCTGTGGAGTGTAAACTGCATTGCTCATTTCATTCTCCCTTACACCGTGAATCGTACATAATCATTTTCCATGGGCTTTCTCCTAAGATAGTTTCTGGATATGGTGTCCAGTAGTTCAGCGTCAATGTTGGTCTGGTGGTCGTTGGACTCAGTCACGAAAATCCGCCCATCGTCAGTAAAGTACATCATCCTATGCGTCAGCGAAAACTCCGCAAGTTTGCATATCGCATGTTCAACCATTTCCCTATCGTCCAGATAGTCGAAGAACATCCTATGGCATCTCATCGGAATTCCATTCTCGCATGTGATGTCACTGATTGAAATGCCATACTTGTTCCAGGCAGCCAGTTCAATGTTGCGTAGGACCGAATCCATGTCCATGTGGTCGTTCCGCATAATCTCCCTACTGTCAGCTCCATACAAGTGGAATGAATATCCACCTGTCTCAAGTTCTAATCTTCCGTTTTCGTGTCTCATAGAAACCTCAGCAATCCAATGGTATTTCATCCTCGCATGGCTGGCTTGCATAGTCGATGAATGCGTCAATCACGTCAGCATCAATGTTCGTCTGGTGGTCTTCAGACTTGTCAAAGTAGACATTGTAGTCGTCTATCCACACTATGTTGTAATCCATTGAGGACTGCGAAAGAACGTCAACCATCTTGTCCTTGTCAGACGGGAATATGAAAAACTTGTTGCGCGTGTAATGGCACTCGCCATCATTCCACTCAAACCACTTGAACCGAATGCAGAGGTTTCCCCATTTCAAATCCATTCCATTCACAGTCTCAATGATTTCGGATTTCTCCATGGGCCTGCCAGCAATCTCCTTGTGCTTGAACGCCTCCCAACTGCTCATTGTCCCCACCAAGTCCCTAACATGTATCATTGTTCCGTCCCTTCCCCATCTTGTCAATCAACGCCCCAATGACGTCAGCGTCTATGTTAGTGGTGTGATGCGCGGTGCGGGCGACCGCTATCGTGTTGAACCCAAGTATGTCCTGCTCAATCCACAGTATTGCGTATGATATGGACAAATCCATCATGTCAGCAGCAAGGCGTTCAACGTCCTTGGGGAATATGTAGATTGCCTCCTGCTTTCGGAAATCCCCGTTTATGTGGACGATGTTCTTTATGCGCAGAATCCTTGCTGATTTCATTTCGTCTATTCCATCCAGTATCTCCCTCTTCTGGATAAAAACAGCAAACCTAGCCCTATCGTGTTCGCTTGGGGTCAGGTCAAACACCATTCCATTCTCGGAACTTATGTTGTCAAATACCATAAACCTTCTCTCCACATTCCATGTCAATGGATTCCAGCATTTCCATTGTCTCAAGGTCAATGTTCGTGGACATGTCGCCGCGCTTGTCAAGGTAAATTCCAGTGAACCTGTCTGGTGCTACTGTCCTGATTGAATAGCCCTGCAGGGAGGCTTCGTGGAGAAACGCCATGAACTCGCCCCTAAACTTGGGCAAGAGGAAATTCACTTCGCATCTGTACATTTCGTCCTCAACGCCCCATTCGCCAGAACCCTTCCACCACACCTTTGAGACGCGAACCCATCCAGGAGAAAACCATTTGAACCCGCGTATGCGCTCAAATATCTCCGGCTTTTCCATCCAGCCCATAGTGGAAAGCCACTCCTTCTCGGGCTTGAGCATCATCAGCTTCGTTGGGGTAAACATTTTCTCACACCTTCTTCCTGCGCTTCCTCTTGCGCTTAAACGCGCCCATTACGGCTTCAACCACGTTCGCGTCTATGTTGGTTGTGCCATCGGTGGATTCCATTGTGAGAAGCCCAAGTCCGTGTTCGTTGACTTCAACGTCAATTACCTTGTGCGTCAATGACAGCTCAGCAATATCGTCCACCATCTGCTCGTAGTCCCTGGACATGACATATGTCTTGCTCTGGGCAAAGTAGTCCCCATCAAGGAAATCACCGGGCCGCTTGTTGAAGTTCTGGTAGATGTTGTAAATCCTCATCACACCTTCGGGGCGGGGACGCATCTGCGCCACGCAGTCCACAATGTCCTTGGGGTTCATTGGCTGGGTGCGGATTTTGGCGTTGGAAACGTGTCCATCGTGTCCAATCACCGCATTGCCGATAGACCACCGGCTTGCGCACATGTCAGGAGTGAAAACCATCAGGTTTCGTACTCCTCGTAGGTAATGAAGGTATCCTCGTCACCGGGCTTCATGTTGTCCTCAAAAGTACCCCACTTCATCACGCAGCCGGCAAGACCAGACGCAATCCAGATTGGATAGCACCAGTAGTGGTAGGCATCTCGGATTCCCTCGGCGTTCACGTCAATGTACATTTCCTTGTCGGAAGCAGGAAGGTCGGTGTTATCGGCAAGTTGGACAATGCGCCTTGCGTTGTGGATTGCCATTTCACGCGCAGTAGGCGGGCGAACAGGCTTGTCCGCGAATGGCGATTCCCACATGTTCAAAATGTAGTTGAGGTGGCAGCCATCGTAGTTGTCCACCCAGAACTCGTTGAGCCAGCAGAGATAGCTGAACGCCTCGGGGTTGTTGAGCGGAAGACGGATGTTCTCCAGTGAACGCCCATTCATGTACTTCACGAACTCCCCAACATCAACGCCATGCTTGATGTCGAAGAACTCCGGGTCCATCTTGGGACGGAACTTCTTCTCGTTGTTGTCCATTTCAATTCTCCTTCACTTCAATTACCTTGTTCTCAACAGTATCAACAATTCTCGCGTCCTCGGGCTTGTCGTAGCAGAACATGCCCATCTTCCAAGCCTTTGCAACGCGGATTGCGTTCTTCAAGTCATCTGTTGCCTGAAAGGTGTCCTCCCAGACATTCTCGCCTTTCGGCTTCCACTCAATCTTGTACCTACCCATTTCAGTCCTCCTTGTCATCAACGCCCCGGCAAAGGGCAACGAAAAGGTCGTTATCGCACTTCTTCCAAAGGCGGCGGTAGGTCAAGCCATACTTCTCGCGCAAGGCAATGGCAGTCTTGAAAAGCGCCGTCTCGGCAATCTCGGGAAACTTGGCAAGAGTGTCCTGGCACTGCCCAAACTGCTCATATCCCTGACCATTTGCGCCCGTGATATGGTAGGAAATTCCACCATACTCGTCACCGGGCTTGCGGTGGTCGCTTGTGTCGTCAAACGTGACGAACACGCGATTACCCTTGCGACCCCTATTGTGGAGGTCAATGTTTCCAAGATGATAGGTTGTTCTCATTGTTTTCTTCTCCTTGTTTCACGCAACACACATAGTATATCATAATCCGCCTTGTGCGTCAAGTACCCCTCGTCAAAACGGCCACTGGCGCACATTGACTATGAAATTGTCCTTGAGCCAAGCCAGCTCATCCCAGTCAAAGGGAAGGTTGAAGAACTCCATCAGGTCCTTGTTCTCCCTCATGCCCTGAAGTAGGTAGTCACCATCAAGGTAGATGTAGAGGAACAGGTTGGTCTGCTCAAAGCCATTGTCCAGAAGGTTCATTTCAAACACGATTTCCTCGTAGGAAACGCGCTCCTTCGTCTCGCAGTAGCCAGACCCATTCTCCACCATATCGCCAAGGGACTTGGGAATCAGTTTGAAGATTGTGTCGCGGATGGCCGACATTAGGATTGTGGAAGAGCCATAGCGGTTCTTGAAGTCAAGGACGTCCACCACCCAGTTGAAAATGTCCATCTTGTTGCAGGCGAGAAGCTGGCGCATCAGCGTGTAGACGAACTCGCCATAGACAGCAAGGAAAACGCCCGAATCACTATGACCGCGCCAGTTGCGCCCCACTTCCATCACGCATTCCTGCATGGTCTTCAAAAGAAGGTACTGGCTCTGGGGATTGAGCTGCAGGAAGGTGGACGCCTGGAACGCCGACAAGGCAAGGTAGGAATGTGAAATCAGCGAGCGGTAGTCCCGTATGTCATTGGTTTTGTTGAGCCATTCCACAAGGTTTTTCTCGCAGCGGAAGAACTTGTCCTCGCCATTGATGCCATCCCATCCAGCGCGCGAAAACCTAGCCAGCTCCACAGTACCGTGGAATCTCCCCCTCAATTCCCTAAGAAGGTATGGATTGGATTCAGTGGCATTGAGAAAAGTCGCCAATGCGTTCACGGCAAAGCAGAAATCCACCGTGCGCAGGTCCTGGATATGCTCAACCAAGAAGGGGTCAAGCCTATATGGATGCGCAGCGAAATCGTAGAGGTCATAGACCATGGCAGACCCCTTGTAGATGTCAGGGATGTCACGCTCATGGCTTTTGAGGAACTGGACAATTGTCTCAAGGTCAGTGCCATCCAATATCAGCTCATCCAACACGCGGGACAAGTTGACATTCAATGAAATCTCAGAATCGTAATTCATTCAGCCCTCCAGCTCAATCCACTTGGAGAAAACAATGTCAACCCTCTCGCCATACTCCTTGAGGAGCAGTTCACGAGCCTTCCCCTTCGCGTCCTTCGGGTCAGCGCCACGGACACAGATTTTGTCCGTTTTCACAGCCTCACCATGCTTTTTGACAAGGTACTTGAACACATAGAGATGCCCAGTAAGGGCGGGTGCGTCCAGGTCCTTCTTCAGGAACGAGCAGTTGTCCATAAGCGAATCCATTATCTACTCCTTGTTTGCTCTCAACACACTATAGTATACACCATTTTCGCCCAGAAGTCAAGGGGGTCTGCGAATTTTGCGTTATTTGCCAAAAATGCCATTGTTATCTTTACAGTTTGGCGCAGATGGCGTATAATTGGATAGGCATTATCCATAAACAAGGACGCATTGAAATGATAGACTTTGAAGAGGACATTATAGGGGAAGCGGGGTCTGGGGAATTCGCCCCAACTAGGGAGGCTGGCTTGTGGGTCACGAAGTACCGCCCCAGGACACTTGAACACTTTTGCCTAGACGCGAAACTCAAAAACAAATTCCAGAAGCAAATTGACGCTGACGATGTGCAGAATGTGTGCCTAATAGGTGGACCTGGAATTGGCAAGACCACCTTGGCGCTGATTCTAGCAAACGCCTCCCCTAACTCCGACATATTGTTCGTGAGCTGCGCATCTGGCGAGGGCAAGGTGGAGTCCATCCAATCCAAAATCATCCCGTTTTGCCAAAGCGCGTCTAGGGGCAGGAAGTTCGTGATATTGGACGAGCTGGATTCGGCTTCATCCACGCAGGCAAACAGTTTCCAAAAGGCGTTGCGAAACGTTGTTGAGGCATACCCTGACTGCAGGTTCATAGCCACTGCAAACTACCAGCAGAATGTCATTGGGCCGCTTTGCCCATCAAGGCTTCCCCCAGAATCACTGAGTTTTTCCGTCACTGACATGATTACAAACCTGCTCTACATTCTGGGCGAGGAGAACATTGAGATTGTGAGCGAGGCGGCGAAGACCAAGCAGTTCCTTGGCAGGCTAATCAAGTCTTATTACCCGGACATGCGCTCGGTTGTGGGGCAGTTGCAGGCGGCTTGCGTTGGTGGAAAGCTGGATGTTGAAAGCATAGCAATCAACAACAAGGAGGCGGTGAAAAACGCGCTGATGGTTTTCCTAAACGCAGTGAAGGGCGCTGACACACCATTGAACATGCGCAAGGCGTACAACAACCAGGTGATACAGTTCGGCAACGATGGAAACCTTGCTAAACTCTGCAATCCCTATGGACTGGCGGAAGAGGTTTTCAATCACCTTGTGGACAACTACAACATCCCTTGCGAAGACCTCATGGACTTGGTGGAACGCCTTTACAAGATTGAGCATTCAGTGGATGCAGAGACCCAGTTGTTCGGGTTCCTGCTGAAGGTGAAGACCTTGAACTTCACACCTGCTCCGAATGTATAATTGAATTGCCTAAAATAACAACAAAACCGTGTCTGCTGGGTGGCAGACACGGTTTCTTCGTCTTCACCGCTACCTTCAATCAGTAATCAGTGACCCAGGTAAAGTTCCCCTTGCCTCACGTTCCCCTCGTAGAGGTCGCAGCAGAAGCACCACAGGACATGCTCGGCGATATTATGCTCAAGGTCTTCGGTATCCGCCCATTCCTGAAGTTCAAACTCATCCCACGCGCCAAACTCCCTTAGATAGTCCATAGCCTGTTCAATGAGATTGTCTGGAATGTAGAACTTGAGTTTGTCAACCCAATACCCGACCGCCTAGTCCTTCTGACCAGGACCAGAACAAGCTTCAACGCATGCCTTGGGAATTCGCTTCTACAGCTGGCCGTATTCGTTGAACCAATCACGTCCCTTTGCTTCCGCAACCATTGCCTTGTACTCATCGTATGGAAGAACATCAAGCGTGTTCTGCATATCGAAGATTAGGTCGTCAACATTGTTCTTCTCAGAATCCAGCCAGACGAATATATCATGTTCTTCGCCCCAAGCCCTTCTTATGTCCTGGGATGCCTGCGTAAGCAGCACCTTCGCCTCCTTTGCGGCGTCAATGGCGTTCTTCAGAAGTTCGCCCTTGTACCAGCCTTCTTTCACTAGTTTCTTTTTCATTTGGTTTCCACCTCTTCTAATAGCTGATTCAGTCGCCGGCTATGGAATATCCAGCTTGAATATCATCTTTATCCTATCCCATGCCTCGTCTATGTCTCGCCAAGAGTCCCAGCTTTTCTCCCTGAGTGTTCCATCCTTGGATAGTCCATACACCACATAGCCATATTCCCTCTCGCCAGCAACCTTGAATGGTTTCACCTTCATCACGGAAATCCAGCCACGGCTGTCAACTTTCCAAGCGAACCTGTATTCGGCATTCCACGTCCACTTGTTAGTATACACCATGTCAACATCACCCATTATCCTGTCGGCATATTCCGCAGCCTATCCAGAATAAGGTGAGCAATGGGCTTCTTTCAAGAGTTTCCTCATGGCGCGTTCCCTCAATCACATATCCTTTGCCATTTCCAGAGCCTGGTCGAGAGTTGGCGCAACAGAAGCCTCTTCCTTGTTGTCAGTCTCAACTGGGGTTTCCTCGGGTTCCTCAGTGTCAACCATGCCCTCAAGGTCATATCCTGGGTTTCCAATGTCAGACCTGATGAAGTCAATTATGATTGCCTTTGGCGTGGATTCGCAACCACATTCAAGACCGAACTTCTGGGCGAAGATGCCAAGGTACTTGAACAGCTTCTCCTTCAGGTTGGAGTAGAACATGCGGGAGAACGTTGAATCGTTCTTCTTGAACACGAACTTGTATGTCGTCTCGGAAAGAGTTTCGTTGAACTGCGCTGTCCTATATCCCATCATGAACTCGTGTGGGTCAATCTAGGGCTTGAACACACCCGTCTCGTTCATGAAGTTGAACTGCTTGGTGTTGCGGATTTCGGCGTTCAGCTTGGTAATCACCTTCTTGACGTCCCTCTTTATGTCCTTGGGGATGGAATCAGGTTCTGAACTCTCAAGATAGGGGATGTCCTTGTTCACAACAGCTGCTTGCTGGATTTCCTCTGGGGTCTTCATTCCTGAACAGCTCTGCCTATACATGTATTCGTATGGGTCAATCTCCTCCAGCTTGACAATCTCAATGTCAGAGTAGGAAAGTCTCTTAAGGTATTCCTCGCACTGCTTCTCGGCCTTCTCGTCACCGTTCCTCTTGATGTACATTGTCATGTACCTTGGAGAACCGAACTGCATAGCCTTGAAGGTCACAAGCCATCCAAGTCCGTGGAAATCGCCCTCAACGGTGGAGTCAATAGCCTTGCCATGCTTCTTGCCGTTCAGGGAATCCCAACCTTCCTTGGTGGTGTCAATTATCACAGGCTTCGGTGCACCGTTCTTGTCCACATCCAGTTTCTGCTCCTTCGGGCCAAGGCGTTCCTCGTTGTTTATCTCAATCCACTTTATCTTGTCCTTGTTTTCGTCCTGGGTCTTGGAAACGCCTTTCTTCTTGTCGGCCTCCTTTGCCTCAGAGAGAACCTTGTTGTTCTGCCATATTGGATTGCTCTGCTCCTACACCTTCAACTCGTCCTCGCCACCTGGCTCAGTATCTGGCTCTCCATCCTTCACAACAGAATACTTGTAGGAGTTGTACTTCTCCAGCAAGTTGGAATCAGCATAGACATCCTCAAGCAGACCAAGTTTCACTGAGAGCTGGTAAAGAGCCTCGATATAGTGAACATCATCAAGGTTCATGTTCTCTGGCGTGATTTGGTAGAGGTAAAGGGAATAGTTGTCCATGTCAGGAATCTTCACCAACTGATCAATCTTCCCGAAGAACTCCTTCTGCTCTTCCTCGTTCAATGAGAAATCGTCCTCACTGTTGAATGGGCGCGTGACATTGATGTTGTACTGGGACTGGGGGTTGCCTTGGGCGTCTGTGTTGACAGCGGGCTCTGGGGCGGGTTCTCCAGCGGCTTCATCCCCTCCTTCTTCGCCACCTGCATCTCCGCCAGCGTCTCCGCCAGCATCTCCTCCCGCATCACCGCCAGCATCACCACCAGCGTCTCCTCCTGCATCATCCCCACCCCCAAATGGGTCGCCACCTTCTCCGCCACCAGCATCGTCTCCGCCACCAGCATCGTCACCGCCTCCCCCAAATGGGTCATCACCTCCACCGGCGTCATCACCTCCGCCCGCGTCATCCCCACCACCATCATCGCCGCCAGCAAACGGGTCAGCTTCGTCTTCACCCTCTTCCGTCACAATTTCAGGCTTCTCAACATCAGGGTAGGTGGAAACGCCAGCATCAATCGTGCCATCGTAGTTCTCGGGCTTCTCCTTCTCATGACCGTTGTACTTGTTCATGGAGGCTAGAAGGGCCTGAACCTGCTTGACTGGGTCAACTTCGTCAAGTTCAAGGGTCAGACCACATGTCTCGGTGTTGTTCGGGACTTCAGGCAGCTTGATTTCAGACTCGCTTACCTGTTTCTTCTCAACTTTTTTTTTAGAAGTATCGTCTGTGGAAACCAGCTTCTTGGTGCTTTCCCTATACACAACAGTCCTTGCCTCAGAGTCGAAGTCATCGTCAAGTCCAAAGGACGAAAACTTGAATCCATTGAGATTGGACTTGTAGCCAGACTCAACAGTAATCTTGTACTCCCCAAACTTTCCAGTAGCCTTGGCGGTAGCCTCCCTAAAGTCCTTCTTGAAATCAGAATAGGATTGGGAGCCAGTCTCCGTTGAATAGACCTTCTTCTCGCCAGACTCGGAAACAAACACAATCTCCTTCACAGATGGGTCATTCACATCGTTGAAGAACCTCTTGATTGTTGCACGTTCAAGTCCAGCGCGGTTTGTCCTAATCTCATCGTTGAAATTCCAGTTATTGGAAGTTGCCTCGTTAGCAATTCCAACTTCCTTCTCCAGGTTGGCAACACGGGTAGCAAGGTTTCCAAGCGCAGCCTTGGGGTTCTTCTGGGCCTGGTCGGGGGTGATTTGCTGGGTATTTCCACCACCTGCACCGCCAGCGCCACCATCAGCTCCACCTCCTTCTCCTCCGGCACCACCGCCGCCATCGGCGCCTCCACCTCCAGCACCATCGGCTCCGCCTGCGGCGCCCCCCTTCTCTCCATTTCCAAGGGTTGTGTCTCCGTCCTGGGTGAGCATAAGGGTCTGCTCAGTTCCTTCACCTTCTGTTCCCTTCGCAAGTACAACCTTCGCCATAATCTGGACTGGTTGCTTGTCCTTTGTCACAAAGCCCGTGATGTTCTTTACATCAACTGGTTCATACAGCTTGGTAGCATCTAGAGAAGCCTTTGCCTGGGACTGAAGTGCCTACCAGAACTTCGTCAGATTCTCCTTATGCTCTGCCATCGCGTCCTTGGTGTTGTCAGTCTGCTCACCATCCTGGGTTCCGATGTTGGGCTTGATTTCACCAGTGACAACCTTGTAGCCAAGACCGGTGAGACGTCCCTGTTTGTCAAGGTACGCTCCCTGCCTCCACTTGTTCAACAAGTCCTTGCTGAAGTTCTTTGTGATTTCGGTGATGTTCTTCCATCCGCTCTTGATTCCATCAAGGGCTTTCTTAGCCTTGTCAGCCGCTCCCTTGAAGAAATTTGCAAGCGCACCGTCCTTGCCCCAGAACTTCTCGTTCATGACAACAGATTCAGAGACAACAGTCTTACTATTGGATGACCATATCACCCTTTCCTTGCCTCCAAAACTTTCCACTATCTCAGCAACGCAATCGTCAAAAACTGGGTCAAATCCAATGTCAAACACGGCATTGCCGGCCTCGTTGATTGTTTTCAAGTCCGTTGCATACACGAACCTGTCGTACTGGTTCACGGCCTTGACCTTGTAGGTCGGCATCTTCTTTTCATATGCTTCCTGAAGAAGCTTGACTTCAGAAAAGTCCTTGTCAATAACTATTCTCATTTCGTTTACCCTTGTGAAATTGAAGTTGGTATTACTATTTACAATAGTTCTTCTGTTTTACGCCTTTGGCTGACCTTCATTTGAGGGTTCGGGTTTGGATTGCTCGTCTTTCTTTGGCTCTGATTTTGGGGCGGGCACTTCCTTTATGACTTCCTTTACAACCTCCTTCACAACTGGCTTCACTGAGGAGGCTTCAACCCGCTCATACCAGCAGAAGATGTTGCACTGCTTCTCCCACACATCGTATGGGCAGAGGAAAAAGCCCTTCAGGCCCCATATAGTACCCCAGTGGTTCTGCATGATGAGCATCTTCGCCTCTTCGTCATATCCGCAGCACACAATGGAATGTCCGCCAGCAACCCTATCAACGCCAAGATAGACGAAACTTCCTGGGTTCAGGTCGTAGATGTCCCTCGTCACAGTCATATTCACAGAGGCGAACATATTCTGGTGTAGAACCCTTTTCAACTGCTGTATGTCGTTCGACTTGGAGGATTTCACCACGTAGTTCTTGTTGCCGTCCTTGATGAGGTCAAGCCCCTTCATCATGGCAAGGTCAGGATATGTGCCACCCCTGTCCATCTACCCGTCAGTCTCCTTCGCCTTTGCGTAAATCTAGTCAGCGTCCATCTGGACAATCTTGCCAGTTTTCATCCAGTTGAGGGCTTCCAGAATCTGAGCCGTGGTGTAACCGCAGCAGCTTGGCTTCTGACCCTGGTAGTCAGTGGGTGAGCAGTACTGCCTGTTGTCCACCCTAAGTGGAAACGTCATTCCGGTGACGTTCTGGTTCTTCGCGTTCTTGAAGTAGGATTCAAGTATTGTGTCGTCAACCTTGTACTTCTCCACCATTTCCTTGTTAGTGTCTGTTATCTTTCCCATTGTTCGTTTCCTTCATTTCATTTCTCAAATATTTCTGGTGCCGGAAGGGATGTCAGACCACCGCCATATTCAGCATCAATCACCTTGCCAGTCTCTCCGACAATCTCGTTTTCAGGAACCACAGCGCGCGTGAATGTCGGGTTCTTCTCGCCAGCCAGCAATGCCGTGTGAATTGCATCAGCTAGACCAACAAGCACATATCCATTCTTCCTCTGTCTCGTGGAATGCTCCAGACCCAGATACATCTTTCCTGGTTCATGCACGCGGGCGAAAACATGACCCAAGGTAACGTCAATCTCAGGCGTCATGTTCGCGTTGTTGCACTCAATAATGACGTTCTACGCAGTGGAACTGAACACATATCCCCTAAGTCTGTCTATGGTGTCCATTACCTTGCATCCCCTTGGAAGCCTCCACTTCAGGTAGATTGTCTCAAAGTTGAACCCACCAAGTTCATCGTACATCAGTGTGAGCCTTGGTATCTTCGTGCTTTCGTCAATCTCCAGTTTCATGTACCTGTCAGACCAGTGGTCGTAGTATGGATAGTTTCTGAAAGTTCCATCTTCCAGACCATCCCCATTGCGAAGCGTCCTGTTCTGCATCCAGTACTCGCACAGTTCTGGGACGTTGTTGAAGTCTATCACATCGTTCACTATGTCAAACGAAATCTGGCGTATTCTATAATCGTTGCTCCTGTCCCAGTTGTACCTTATCTTCACCGGTTGGACAACTATCACATCGCGGTTGAGTTCCATGAACTTGTCGGTGTCATATCCTACGCCAGTACCATCCTTGAAGTACCTGTAGTTGTCCTCGTCAATAGTCCACATTACCTCAGAAAACTCTATTGAAACCTTGTCCTTTATGACGTTGTTCAGGACAGACTTGGTGACGTCATAGGTCTTGCGTATGAGAAACTTCGGCTTGTCGTCCGATATGTTGTGTATGGCATAACTGAACAGTTTTATTGTCCTTACATCGCTCAACTGGTCGTTGGAATATGTCTTGACCTGACCGTATATTGTGAGCGTGCCGCCATCCCTCAGCTTCGCAAGTTTGTCATCGTCAATTTCGTTGTGCGTCCAGTTTCCATCTTCGTCATATCCTGGCTTGAACTTGTCTCCTGTGAGGTAGAGGTAGGAATCCTCAAGGATAAGGACGTTTGGCTATCCGGTCACAGTTGAAATGTACTCAAACGGGGAGTGGAGAAGGTTCTGGACGTTGAAGTAGAGGTCGTAGTGCCAGTCGCCAAAGCCATCGTCAACCCTCTCGTATGTGGTGTATATCTTCAGATAATCGTCAATCTCCCCATCCTCCAACTGAAGGTTCAACCTAGTTGTATTCGTCAGGTTGTCAAGTTCAATCAGCCTCTAATGGTCTGGATTTAGCTCGTCAGTACAGATGATTGGTGGTCTTTCCGCAATTTCTGGTTCAGTCAATGGGGTGTTAACCCATAGTTTTTTGTCCGAATCATATTCGCAACTGAACAACTTCCCCTATTCGCGCTGCTCAAGCCCATACTTCAGAACAGCATCCACCACCAGAGGGTTGAAGTTCTTGCATGCCTTGACGTCATCTGGATTCTCGCTCTGGTGGATGAACGTGGAACTCTCGTTGAGGACCTGGACATCGTTCAAGTCAGCCATTTTGTTCCTGATTACATCGTCTATGTGGAACGGTGGAATCTTGGACAACTGGTCAGCATAGGAATATGACTCCTCGCTCACCTTGAAAGCAAGGTCGCCCCTATTGATGTAGAGATAATCTGTGTATTTCTCCGCCCTGGCTTTCACCTTGTGCGCCCACTTGAAGTTGCCCTTTGTCGGAACCGGGTACGTAACTCCATTGTCCTATCTGGAGACGTGGCACTTCTTTGCGTTGTCATCGTACTTCCTTTCACCCAACACCAGCTCCTTGCTGGAAGTTGAGGCAATCTTGCCCTGTTCCAGGAACCACCTATCTTCACCAACGTCAATGTAGTATGGGGGTTTCCCATTGTTGTTTATGGATTTCACCTGTGACTGGGTGAAACTAATCCTTGGCGTGTGGTTTCCAGCGGCGTCAACCTCGCCAGTCCTCCATTTGCCCGCCTCATATTCCCTCAGCCTAAGAGTCTCTCCGAACTTGAAGTCAGAGAACTTGAGCTGGTTCTAGTGGTTCTTCGGTAGGGAGCCCTGGAAATAAAGGTTGGAGGACTTGTTCAGTATGTGGTACTTCGCTATGTTGTCGGGATTCTTGTGGGACAACACCACGATTATCTCCCCCGGCTTCACCACCTGGGTTTCAAAACCGGCAAGGTAAACAAGGGAGTTGTCATCAGACTTCTTCTCCGATTTTATCAGACGCATCGTTGGCTTCACCCACTTGCGCGTCTCATATCCATAGTCAGGCGTGACCTTTATTTTCCTGTTGACGACCTTTCCTGTTTCATCAACAACTTCAACCACCTCTTCTGGCTTGGCTAGAATGACATTGCCCTGGGCATCGCGCTTCAGAACAGGACTAGTCTCATCACCTGTTATGTCAATGTCACTGAGTATGTCAATCTTCAGTTCAAGTCCATCTACTCCCGGTATGCAGTTTCCATACTGGAGTTCTTCCGCCTTGGAATATGTCCTGCGCCCATCCTTGTCATAGGAGAATGGATTCTGGGTTCCGACGAACACAACCTGCGCCTGAACGAAATGCTCCCCCTCTATGAGCGATGACTGGTATGGACTGAGGTTGCATTTTATGTAGCCGTCATCTGAACCCTGTCGGAAGAAGAACTCTGAAATTGGCGTTGGTGGAAGCAAGTACCTCTTTTCGTTGAGGATGTTCCCATTGTCAGACCTCATGACGTAGACGTAGTAATCGTCAAGCAAATCCCTGAACTGCTCAATCTTCTATTCCTCAGTAAGTGTCTCAATTGAACTTGGAAGTTCAAGTTCAAACATTGGATTGTCGGGGTCTGAGCAAACATCCCATACCAGAACCGTTGAACCATCGGCACGATAAATTCCATTGGAGAAATCCAGCTATGGGTTTGTGTAATCCACGTACTCGTTGGGGAAATATGTTTCATATTTCTTCTTGTAGCCATAGGGGTCTTCCTCGCCAGGATAGAGATTCCTCTACACTCCCTCAACTTCACACCATATCCTGTAGATGTCGTCCATCATCTTGGCAGGGCATAGAATGGTCTTGCAGTTGTCAGTGATGTCGTCAACAATCATCCTCTGCATTTCGCCAAACGGGCCCTTTACTCCCTTATCGTCAAGCCCAAGCAGTTCAAACTGTAGATGGTCTTTCGTCTTGAGGTACTTGTTGCGCCAGGTGTAGGCTGTTCCACCGTCCCTATCGGCATATTTCACAAGCGACTGGTACGCGAAATGCGGGATGTAGCCCGCATCGCCCAGTATGTTGTACGAATGCGTGTGGATTCCATTTCTCCAGCTTATGTCAAACATGGTCTTGTGGTCAATGGATGGCTCGAAATCCACAACGAAGACGTACTTGTCCATTGAATCGTATGAATTGAACTTGGATTTCTCAGGCTCCTCCTTGTTTGGTGCAACGTGTTCGTCAATGTATGGGTCGCCCATGCGGTAGTACCTTCCCTTTGTCAGGGAAAGGTCAGTGGTGTTCTGGGAATCGTACTCGTATCTTGTCTCTGCACATGTTGAACTGAACTTCACTGAGGTTTCGGTGTTGTTGTCCCCAGTCCAGTAGTGGAACATCGGACTCTCGTTCTTTGCGAACTGTCCAAGGAACGCGAACTTCAGCTTGTTCTAGCCATTGACGTCATAGGGGGAGAACACCATGTTCGTGTTCCTGCACACCTTTATCGGATGGTCGAACCTGAACTTTGCCTTTGTCCTATCCTCCAACTATATGAAGTCCTCCATCTTGTTGAGGTCAATGGAAATGTCCTTGAGCCAGTACATCCTATCGTTCGCCACGTAGTTGCTTGTCTTGAGCTGCTGGGCTGGAACCACGAACGCCATGACCTCAACCATCTGCCTTTGGGTGGTTTTATGTTCTGTACCGTCTTCTGATTCAGTCTAGTCTTCATAGTCCTGGCAGTCAAACCTGTAGAACGGCGCAAGTATCGCGCCATTGGCCTGGCAGTAGTGGTATCTGTCAAACTGCCATTCAATGATGTGCCTTGAATTCGTCAGTGACGCATCCTAAGTATATTCAGAAAGGGTGTATTCAGACTTGTCGTTGCTTGTGCGCTCAATGGAGAGGATGTGAAGGGGGTTCCGCGCAGTCGCGTTGACGTATTTCGGGTTGCCATACTCATCGTTGTTGTATATGCCATCTTCTGTGACGTCCCTCACCAGATACCACGATGCAAGGGCAAGGACGTTGGCCGACTGCTCCATGTCAAAGAACACGGGAAGCCTGTTGTTCCCAATCGGGTTCTTTTCCCTGCTTCCATCGTTCCAGTGGACAACAGACTGATACTGCTCCCTCCACTTGATGATAACCAGCTTGAACCACTCGTTGCATTCACTGTTCGTGTGGGTCAACTGACCGAACTCCTTGTTGTTTCCCCTACGGAAGTAGAAATCAAACCATTCATCGCCAGAATCCTAATCGTAGTACACGTCAAACGCTGGAATTGCAATCGGGTTTGACTTCCACCTAATCCAAAGTTCGTTTGGCTTCACCAGCTTGTTCTCGCAGAAGGAGACGTGCGTGTTCCTGTTTCCACTTTCCTGTTGCACCCAGTTCTGGGCTATGGCAAGGTCTACAAGATATGGGTTGCTGGATTCGTCACCGTCCCTAAAGGTTGAAACAAGTATGAGGGAGTTGCCCTGTACGTCAATGCAGTACTTGGTGATGGGGTACTCGGTCGTTATCATTTCAACGATCCTCTCGCGCCAGTACCACAGCTGAATCGCTATCTTCTGATATTCAGTCCTTGTGTAGTTCAGATGGGAGTACCACCTGGTGTAGAACGGGTGGTCGTCAGTCTGCCAGTAGAGCGAATATATCGCAGCAATGAATGGATGGGAGTTGAAATAGGCCCGCTTCTCCTCCCTCTTCTCCTTGGAGTCGGAATCCTTCACCGCAAGGTTGTTGGTGAAAAACCCTTCTGGAAGTGAAAAGTCAGCGTCCGCAGATGAAACAAGGTCTAAGAACTCCCTTGCTGCAGTTGGATAGAACAGACCATCGTAGCCAGTTAGGTTGCTGACCGTGTTGTTGAAATCATCCCTATGCTCGTCCTTGATGGCGGCCTCGTACCTCGTGGTGTAGCCAGTCAAGTCCATTATGTTGTACTTCCAGAAGTTCCTTCCCTCACCGAACTTCCCGAATATCTCATCGAACTTCACCTTTGAGGAAAGATAGTCAATCAGGTCTGTGTTGACGTAATCCTTGTAGCCGTTTATGATGATGTTGTTCATCTTGTTCCACAGCTTCAGGTTGTACATGAACGGGTGAAGCACATGAGACGAGTAGTCTGTGTTCTTCCAGTAGAATATCTTGCTGTTGACGTAATCGTAGAGGCTGTTTCCAACTATGTTCTCGTCGCCACTGTATTCAATGAACTGCCTCTCCTGGTTCTTCCTCAGTTCCGTGTTGTTCTGGACATCAAGGCGTTCCTGCTTCGTGTAATCGTACTTCTCCTCTGAATCGTATATGATGTCGTCAATGGGATTGTAGAACTCGCCAGCGTCAGCGTGCCACTCAATAGGATTTGCGCCAATCTTGAACAGGTCAACCAGGAAGTCACACACGTCATCGTAGTTCCTCTGCTTCTTGGGCTACAGCCTTCCCATTCCCAGGACCTCGCGGTAGAAATCCCTTATCTGACCCTTTGTCAGAACGCCAAGGCTATCGTCATATCCCATTCCCTCCAACTGCTCCCAGTACCTGGCGTTCGTGCGTTCAGTGAAGCGAACGTCCTTCTCTGGGTCAATGTTGAAGTATTCGTTGTCGTCCTCGTACTCAAGCACCTTGACGTTGCCATAGTTTCTGAACTGCGTGTCATATTCCCACATGAACTTCACAGACGCCCCATCAGTATATCCTTCCTCCATCATATCCCTTACAATGGGAAGTTCCTTGATAAGATAATCGTTCACGATATGGACAAGCAACGCGCCAGTGCCACGCATGGCATGCTTCTACGCGATTGTCTTTATGTTCTCCCTCAAAGCCTGGATGTGGAAAACATAGTCATACAGGAACTGCGCAGTTCTGAGAATTATGGAATGGTCAAGGGCAACTTTTCCATGACCATTCTCAACAACAGATTTCCCCTCGTTGAATATTTTCACAACCCTCAGACAGTCCTTCGTGTCGGCTCCCGTCTATATGAACTTGTTCACGCTTGGGTCGTATGTGAGGTTTTCCATCCCAAACGATTTGATGTTGTTCATCACGAACATCACCATCTTGACGTATTCGCACCACTCCAGTTCCCTGTAGTACGCGAACTTCGTGGATATGTCATCAACGAACTGCTGGCTCTGGTAATCGTACTTCGTCCTGGAATGGTAGTCAATGACCGTCTCAACCAAACCCAGTTCGTCCTGGGAGAGGTTGTGCGTGGGGTTCAAGCCGTTGAAGTAGATGTGGTCAGCAATCTTGAAGGGGTTGAACTTGCTTGACATCTGCTTCTGGTTCTTCACCTGTTCAACAAGGTCGTATATCGTGTTCGCAAGCCCAGAATCGTTCAATGGGTACTCAATCTCGTTCCATATGTACTTGTCCACCCATGACCTGTACTCGTCAAGCCTTGAGAGGATGTTCTACTGGTTCTACCTCTCCTGCCACAGAAGGTTGAACGCAATCGGTGTCTTGTCGCCCTCAGTGTCCTCGTGCGATGAATATGACGCAGACAACGCCTCAACTATGGAAACATAGAAAAGATATGTCACGAAATTCCTGTAAACGTCCCGGTCAATGAGGGAATGCGGGTTGTTTATCAGCTTGTCCACGGCGTTGGAATTCGTGAATGGCGTTCTGTCCTTCACGTTGTCCCTGATGTAAATCAGAATCTCCTTTATCACCTCGTCAGAGAGAATGTGGTTCTAGTGGTTTCCAATGAGGTATTCAGGATTGATGGAAAAAAGGTCAACAAGAAGCTGGATGCGCTTTGGCAAGAACCCATAGGAGTTCTTCAAGTGGTCAAGCTTGTACGAAAGCATCCACGCCTGTTCAATCAACCGCGGAACCTTGCATGTGTTTATGTCAACAACGTTCCTGGTGTAGTTCACTATGTCGTCAGTGAGTACTGCGCCAATGTCATCCGAAATCTTGGAAAGCAAGTCCCAAACAGGTTGCTGGGACTTGTCCTTCCATTCCTCGTTCTGGATGTAATTCCGAAGAAGGTCAGTGAATCTGAACTTGTTGGCAAACGAAAAGTATGTCTTGTAAAGTTCCTAAAGTGACTATGGTCTTGTCAACGCGCTATTCATGATAATGGTATTTACCATTTATCACGCCAAAGCAATCTTGTCAACATGATGGAACAAGCCGTTCTCGCAAAGCGACCAGAACATTCCTGGAACAGAACCATCCAGACCAAACAACTTGGTGGTCTCAGATGGAATGATGTCAAAGGTTTCCTCGTTGAACACCTTGTGGTCCTGATCTTCCTGAGACAGGAGGCACTTGCTCTGACCAATGCAACAACCAATCTTCGTGAACACAGTCTGGAACACGCCCTTGCGCTCAATCATGGTCTTCAACGAACGGTAACGCGCATAGAGGTTCAGAGTGACGTCAGCCTTGGTTCCGTCCTTGCCCCAAGTCGTGCCACCGCCAATCGGGCAGTTCAAGCCGTAGAAGTCAACCGCCAGCTTGCGCCCCACAACTCCAGCGTCACCGACTGTGGAATGGATGACATAAGAGCCAGTGCCATTCACGATGAGTTCATTCAACCTATAGCCATGACGTTCAAGAAGTCCGTCAACAGCTCCCTTGATGAAGCTTTTTGCCCCAATCTCGTTCGCTTCTGTCATAGGAGCGGCAACAACTACCTGTTCAATTGTGTGTTCGTCCTTGATTGAGACAAGAACCTTGATGTCAAGTCCAATGTTGGCTTTTCCAGACAACGCAGCCTTGTATAGCAGTGTCCCAATCGCATTGGCGAAATACTTGTCGCGAGGCATGTAGCCGTATTCCTTCTCGTTCGTAGCCATGCCCATGAAGCAACCCTGGTCGCCCCATCCCTCGCGGTCAACGCCTTGAGCAATGTTGGGTGACTGCTGCCCAATGAAGTTATTGACCACAACCTTGTCGGCGTTCAACGTAGCACCTTCGGGCCACTTGGAGGCATATTCCGAGGTATATCCAACTTTCGCAATTGCCTCACGCACAAGATTTGCGATTGAAGATGGTTTCCACTGGGAAGTAACCTCTCCTGCCAGGTTGCAAACCTGGTCTTTCATCTGCACTTCCAGCGCGAAGCGCGTCTTTGGGTCTTTCTCCAAGTAGCTGTCAAGAATGTAGGACGCAATACTGTCGCATGTCCTATCGGGGTGTCCCTGTGATACGAATTCTGATGAACTTGTCATGTTTTTCCTTTTCTTTTTATTTGAACAAAGCGTTTCTCAACAAACAAAGTTTGGGCTTGATGTACGGAATCTTGCCAATGGCGAACCTCATAAGATTGCCGTTCTTGTTGTCCTGGATGAGGCGTTTCATCTGATAGCCATAGCAGTAGATTTCATCCGTGTTCAATGGATATTCAAACGGAGATTCCAATGCCAAGAACCTCCTCGGGAAATTCCCACTGAAAATCGCAGCATGGACGAGTTCATGATACGCCCATCCATACTTGTCCGTGTAACCGAACATCGTTGGATTCTTGGAAATGTACGAACTGAGGATTCTAGTCTCTCTGTCTGAAGGAGAAGTCTCTGTTGGAAACCACTTGCTAGGTGTCCATTCAGAATCAGGAACAACCACGCACTTCCACTTCAACGCAGACAATGCCATGAGGTAGTTTGGCTTGAACACGTTCTTGTCAATGTATTCAAGCCCATCCAGAATCAAGGGCTTCTTGTCAATGAGAAACTTTGTAATGATTTCACTTTCCATTATAGTCAATTATACGTCAAAAGATGCCAACTGTAAAGTCGGCATCTTTTGTTCCGTCAATCAGAATTGGTTATCTGATTATTTTGCCATACGGGCGCGGCGCGCACGAATGCGGCGGGACTCCATCATACGGCGAGCGCGGGAAGCGCGAAGCCTACGGGATTCCATCACCTTCTTGGCGAGACGGCGCCTGCGGGCGGATTCAAGAACCTTCTTAGCCATGCGGCGCTTGCGAATGGACTCAAGAACCTTGCGGGCGCGGCGACGGCGCTCAATGGACTCGCGAACCTTCTTGGCACGGGCACGGCGGGCGAGAGCCTCGCGGACGAGCTTTGCACGGCGAACACGGCTAGTGGACTCCTTGGTGCAGCCAGGACCCTTGCATTCCTTCTTCACAGGAGGAACACCACCGCACTCCTTCTTGATGCAACCCTTGCCACTGCACTCCTTCTTCATGGGAGCACCGCACTTTGGGCAAACATCTTCGTTACCTTCGTCAAACTCGATTTCGTCAAGGTCTTCCTCATCTTCATCGGGCTCACCTTCGCCATCCTCTTCCTCCTCAGGAAGGGTGACGTCATTGTCAGCAGCGATGTCCTTGACCGTGTCAATCACGCCCTGAAGCGCAGTTGCCAGGTCGTCCTTCTTGACCGTGACTTCCTCATCACCTTCGCCATCACCGGCAGGACCAAGGTCGTCAATCGGACCCTTTGGCTCATCGTCATCGTCCTCAGCAGACTCAAGAGCAAGAACAACGCCCTTGTCAGTCTTGTAGAGCTTACCGCTCTCAGAAACAAACTTGAGGGCGCCGTACTTCTTGTTGAAGTATTTGCTCTCATCGTACTGCTTCTTCGTAATGTTCAGTTTCTTCATTTCAGTATTCCTCTATAGAGTTTATTGTTTTGTTTGAACAATCTTATGTGACTAGTCATTGAATGTTCAACTCGAATATTATTTACAATAATGGAGCTGAAATTCATGTCACTTCAATGCAATCCATCCATTCATCTTGCGTTTCCTGGATTCGGATGTCTGGTTCTAATCTGAATTCTCCTTGTTTCCATTTCCATTTTCAGAACCATTGGCAGTTCCTGCTATCTGAACCATGTTCTTAATCTTGGCAATCATTTCATCCTGTTTCTTGGTGTTGCCAATCTCTATCTTCATGGCGTCAAGTGTCTTCTTGTCCTCTCCATTGGACGCACTTCCCATGGAATCCTCAATGAAGTCCTGGATGTACTTGTTCACGGACTCTTCGTTCATTCCACTCTTACTACATGCTTCAAGAACCTCGTTTATTCCCTCGCGCAGGAACTCAGCTGCAGATGGACTCAACTTGGCAATCTTCTGGCACGCCGCGTCAGTGAGTTTTCCAATTCCCTTCTTCACCTATTGAATGGCGGCTTTTGTGGCATCCTTCGCAACGTCCTTCACAACTTCTTTCGCCCCATCCTTCGCAGCTTGAAGCGCACCCTTCGCGGCCTTCTTCGCTGCAGGCTTCAGTGCCTTTACTCCAGCCTTTACAGCGCCACTGATGAGTTTTCCAAGTCCTTCGTTGGCTTGTTGCTTCTAATCCCCGTTGTTGTTTCCCTGGTCATTGCTGTCTCCGTTGTTCTAATCACCACCTTGACCATTGTTGTCACCGTTCTTATTGTCGCCACCCTTGTTGTCCTTGGCGTTGGCTTGCTTCACCTTTTCCACATTCGCCTTTCCATCGCCCTTTGCAATGGACTTCTTCTAAGCCTCCAGGTCAATGTTCTACTTCTTCGCCCATTCCTCGAACTTGATCATGTCATCGTTCACCATCTTGAACACAGCATTGAACACGCTTGACACCAGGTCCTTGAGAATGTACGTCACCACGGAACCAAGGCCCGCGGTGACCGCCGTAGCAGTGGCAAGGGCAGAATACAAGGCTATTGCAGTATAGCATGAAGCCTAGCCAGCTGCAACTGATGCCAGGTCATAGTTCTCTGGGGGATATATGCCAGCGGAGCAGTTGAACGTGAACACTGCAAACCTGCATATGTTGTTCAACGCCTCAACATCGTCGGAAAGGAAATCACCGACAAGTGGAATCCTGTTGATGAACTCCTGGGTGGAATCAAGACCTCCCTTCATCTTGTCAGCAACTCCACCCAGTTTCTTGTTCATCTCTTCTCTGTCTATTCCAGGAAGAAACCCAAGAATGGACAGTATTGTGTCAATGGCAGATGCAGTGACGTTTCCAGTTAGCAATGAAACCGCCTTCTTCTTCACAGCTCCCCATGCTTTCTTCAGAAGCGATGCAGACAATCCATCATCTTCTCCCTCCTTCTTGTCGCCCTCCTTCTTGTCACCGTCTTTGTTCTCACCATCTTTCTGGTCATCGTTCTACTACTGTTGGTCGTTTCCTTTGTCATCATCCTCTTCATTGAAACGCCGTTCAAGCCATTCTCTCTCAACAATCACTTTCATTTCGCCACCTCCCTAATATGGGTTTCCCTATAGTTTGACACGGGCCAGTCATAGGGCAGGCAGACAGTATCCACAACAGCCTCAAGAACGGTGTCGCAGAAGCACACAATGCCACATGGAATGGATATGATGTTCTCTGGGACAAAGGCGGCATGCTCCCCACTTGCCATCACCTGGGGGAACATCACAACATAGGACAACGCAGCAGACGCCTATGTTGACTGGTAGACAGTTGTGATTTTTGATGGCGTTCCAGGAGCGCGAACATAAAGGTTTACGCACCCAGAAAGGAAGATTGCTGACGCAATCAAAATGCACTTCAGAAACTTCATACTCCCTCGTAAATCCTGTGCTTTGGACCTGATTCCCTCTCGGCATTGCCCATTTCATCGCGGCAATCCACCAACTCCTTCAGGTGCTGGCGTTCGTCATGGAGAAAACCACATAGCATCACGTTCAAGTCAAGTTCAGTATGGGGAATTGTGTCCTCGTAGACAGCTATTGCCTCCTCCTCGGAAAGAATGAGCTGGTCTATGATTTCCTTCGTGGACATGCCATCCTTGAACTTCAGAATTGAACCATTCGTGATTTCCTTCATTTCGTCAGTGTCAGTCACTACCTTGATTCCCTTGGACTGCATCCACTCGGAGAGGTTCTTGAAATGGTCTTCCAGTTCGTCCTCACCGTTCTTCTCGGCAATCTCCTCAAGCCTATGCTGCTTGTTTCCCTTCATGGCAACTATCGCAAGGCGGTACGCCTCAGACGCCAGGAACTCGTCGGCAAGGATTGAATTCAGCCTCTTGGCAAGTTCATCCGAAACTTCATAGGATTCCTTTATAACCTTCATGTTCAGTCCTCCTGGTCATTCCACCTTTTCTCTTCTTCGTCATCATTGTACGCCAACTCACTGATGAAGTCAGTCCAGTTGTACTTCAGGTTGTAAGTACCAAACGCGCGGAAATACCAGTCAACAGCCCAATCCTTGAACTCCTGGGTGACTTCGTTTTCCTCGCCAGCGTCAATCATTTCAACAACCTCCTTCAGCGTGCATCCATGTGGAAGTTCGTTGTGGAAGCCCTCCCAATCGTACCTGATGTCAGCGAAGTTGCCAGACATGGAAGTGTCGTCACGGTGGACAAGTTTGTCGAAGGACTCAATGGCATCATCCACAATTCCATCCACATACTGTTCCAGGTATTCCTCGGCATTGTATTTCATGGAACCGGTCTCATCATCCCAGGAATCAGCCTCCTCTTGCAGGACTTCCGTGACTTCCTCACGGAACCTCTCAACGTTCAGAAACACTGGTTCATTGGATGTGGACTCGTTGTACTTCCTTGATTCCATGTACTATTCATCTTCTTCCAAGTCCGAGAAATCCTCTTGGGGATAGACCTCTACCACCTTCAGCTCAAATGCCACATTGTAAGGCTTGTTGCAGTCCCTGCATCGGAACTACACTTCAACCTTCGCCCCATCATAATGGTTCATTTCAAAGAAGTTCAAATCGTCAGCGTCCTCAAGTTCGCATCTGTGACTTCCACAGTTTGGGCAAGTATATGCTGGGTCGTTTTCCAGATTGACTGACCTTTCCTCCGTGATGTTCAGTTTCTTCATCTTGTATCACCTTTGTAAATTGGTTTTATAAATGTATTTACAAAGGTGGATGGAAAATCAGATGTCGTCTATGGAGTATTCCATGTTCGCCACAACCGCTGGGTTGTACTTGATGAGGCTTTCCATGCCAAGTGCTGTCAGCATTCCCTTCAATGGTGATATGACAACCTTCTCCATCATCTTCGGGTAGTCAATCTCGAATATGTCGTCAAATTCCTTCGGCCACTGCTTTGGCGGGAATCCAATCTGGGAAATGCCATACTTGTTCGTGGACTTGAGGTAGATGGTCTGAACCTTGTCCTTGACGTTTATCAGCGCGTACTTCTTGTCCAGACCCAGCTTCCTCACAATCTGATTGTAGTAGTTCGCGCATTTGCCAATGCCAGTAGCCCCCTTGGATTCCTGCAGGAACCCTTCCATGGATGTCTCAGTGCCATATCCCTGCCACTTCGCAAGTTGGTTAGGTGACATCTTCAGAATCTCCTGATACACCTCGTCCATCTTCTTTCGCGCAGCCTCTGCGTTGAACTTGGGGTCAAGCACCGCAGTGAAGTAGATGTCCTTCATGAACTTCTTTATCTCTGGTGGCACAACAGCCTTCTTCAGTTCAATGCCGGTGTACTTGAACTTGTCCACAACCTTTCGGTTTTCTTCAACGATTTTGTGTACAATGTAGTGCTTCTTGCCCTCAAAGATTCCACCAGAGGTCATGTACTCCAAACCGTACTTCATCACCTTTGCGTTCGTGGTGTGGAACTCCTTCGTGATAATGTCCTGAACATGGGGGACGAGATATTCGTCAGTGAACTTCTGCATGTGGTCAAAGAGCTGAAGTTTTTGCTCGTCAGTCCAGTTGTTCATGTTGTCGTCCCAACCGTATTTCTTTATGAAGTCCTTTGTCACAGCTTCAAGGTTCATGAAGAAGGAGTCAGTGTCTCCGCCAGGGGCAACCACATAGTCCTCAGAGATGCCATAGTTCTCATGAAGCCACTGCTTGTAGAACTTCACGCCCATGGTGTTTGCGAATCTACCAGCTCTTGTCACTGACTGCGCCAACCCAATCGGGTGCAGGAACGGGCAGCCAGTAGTTGCCAACGCGCCATAGATTGAGTTGAGGCAAATCTTCAATGCGTACTGGAGGTTGTGAAGGTTCTCCATTCTCGTCAGCAACTTCTCCTTCTCCACTGGGTCGGATTCTGTTTCCGCAGCCTTGTCGCAGTTGAACATTTCCTTTTTGGTTGCCTTGCGGCGATTGAAGAACACCTCAGCCCAGTCAGCAAGGATTCCCCTTTTCACCTCGTGCTTCAAGAACAGCGTCATGTTCGTGGGGCAGATGATGAGCCTCGTCTCAAGCAGCTTCTTCAGGGTCTTAGCGTCAATCTGCTTCTCAACGGGCTTTTGCATATCCACCCTATCCAGAATCAGCTTGAACACATAGTCTTCCGGATAACCGTCTATTCCACCCCTTGTCATCCAGTCATTGTCCAGTCCACCTTCGCCAGTATACCCATCGTCAATACGTCCAACATATGTCTCAATGGAGAGATTCATCATACGCATACATGACGGGTAAAGGGAATTGAAGTCGTCCGTGGCGGTGCCATAGGAATAACGCCCAGGAGTAGGTGGAATGACCCAAGCCCCCTCAAACCTAATCTTCTCACGGAAATTGTTTGCATAGGAATTGAATATCATGTTCTCACGGTGCTTCTGACAGAAGATGGAGATTGTCGGCACAAGGTATGGTGCTGACTGGTAGATGTAGTCGTAGTTTACTAGTCCAAATCCAGCCACAGTTCTCGCAAGTGGAATCAACTTGCACTTCTTCTCAATCGCGGCAAGGAGGTCAACGTCTCGGACGTTGTATTCGTAGAACTTCTGCCAGTCGGTCAGGTACAAGTCCTTGAGGGTGGTGTCATACGCAACCTTTGAGCCAAGTCCCTCAGCCATTCCCACATTGGACAGACCATAGCCGCCATCCAGCGCCTGCTTTACGCCAAACTTCTTGGAATAGAGCAGAAGGTCATCTGCCTGGAACACGCCCTTGATGTCCACCCATTCAATCTCTGGCTTCTCAATCCACTTGCCGTTCTCGTCTTTCTCGTTGGATTTCTCGTGGACAATGCGGTAGTCTTCAAGCGGTGACAGGAACCTAGCCTTTGCCTTGCCAAGCACGTTCTCAATTCGCCTGACAATGTAGGGCATATCGTACCACCTGCTGTTCCATCCGCACACAACGTCAGGATAGTTTGTTGCCCAGAAATGGAGGAAATGCTTGAGCATCTCGGCTTCGTTTCCATTGAAGTTGTCATATACCTCGTAGTCAGATTCCAGTTTCTTGCATGGCTTCAGTGACCATGTGTGGAACTTCCATCCACGGGAATCCAGAACAGTTATCATCAAAATCTTGTCAACTGCCTTGTGGGGCATGAGCGATGTTGCCGAAACCTCGGTCTCAATATCCAGGAAGAACACGCGCTGGAATCCCTTGTTGAAAGTCTCCTCCTGCGCCTCCTTCCAGAAAATCTTCTGCATGAACTCATCGCAAGGGTCCTGGTTCTGCACAATCTGCTTCTCGCAGTAGTCTGACCTCTTCTTCCACGCCCCCACCCACTTGCGCCTGTCAGCGGCGTTGTCAAAAACCTCCTGCGCTATGGGATAGCCATATGCGTCCACCATCCCAGTTTTCGCCATTTCGTCTGACTTGTCAACCCTATGCCACAATGTAGATGGGAAATTCTTGACCTCAACCACGATGGGATTGTGCGTCATCCTCTCGTAGCACTTGAACCATATCTTTCCGTTCTCCCCCAGCTTGGAATCCATGCCCAGTGGGTCGTAGTAAACCCATGTGTAGCCATCGTTCGGTTCAATGACCTCGCGTATCTTGTCCACGTTGAAATTCAGAGTGTAATCAGCATTAACCATCAAAAGTCCTCGTATTTTTGCCCATATCTATTATACAACAAAAGGCTAGGTTCATAAACCTAGCCCGTGAAGAAAGATTGAACTTTTTTGCTTTACTGTCACTCAACCTCAATTTGGGTGATTTGCTTTGGTTCGTCTTCCTTTTTCTTGAACGGAAGGGTCATGACGAGAACTCCGTCCTCGTTCTTCGCCTTGATTGCGTCCTTGTCCACATTGTCCCCCAGCTTGATGCTGAAGGTGTAGTTCTGAGAGGAGATGCCCTTGTAGATGTAGGACTCGGTGTCAGGTTCTGCCACATCTTCAATGGTTTCCTCCTTGCCGCACTTCACAGTGAGCATGTTGTTGGCATCCACCTCAACAGAAACCTCGCCCTTCTTGAACGGGGTCGTGACAACTTCAAGGCGCTGGGCAACAACATTGCCGTCCTTGTCCTTGACATTCACGATGTTGTGGGGTCTTGAGATGAGCCTCTTCAGTCCATTGTTTTCCAGGCTCTTTTCTTTAGCTGGGTATAGCGTAAGCGCGTCAGCTATTCTAAACATATCGTCCCAAATGGACGATGGTCTAATCATGTCGAACATTTTATAATACCTCCGATTGTTGTTGTTCAATCAATCTATGAATCAGCTCTGGACGGATACTTCCTATCCTTCGCCTCATCATAAAGTATTTACACTTTCCGAAGCAAAAACTGAACTTATTTCATTAAAATTTTACGCCATTTCAGCTTTGATTCATTGTATGGGTTTTTACAGGGTATTCCCAACTTCCCAATGTCCAAAACCGTAAAAGTGTTTTTGCACTAGACCAGTTCAAGTTTTTCCTAGTCAGTAAGTTCAAGCCCAAGCCTCAATGTCCAAACATCATCGCAGCAATCGTTGTCCCAGTCAATCATCCAAACATCCTTGAACATCTGTCCATTGTTGTAGTCCAGTATTTTCCCAAGGAACTTTCTGACCAATGACAAGTAGAACGGCCAATTGGATTCCTTGCCACGAAGTCCACCACCATTCGCGCCGCCATACACCGTTGCTATGAGATGCCCATCTTCGCACATGTGCAGACTTCCCAATGTCAATGTTTCCATTTTAGGGTCGTCCTCAAATGGGTCAATCTGCACATCCTTCATGATGTCGTCAAGGACAGAGTTCAGCCATGTGCCAGAAACCTTCTGCCACTTCTCCCCGAACTGGTTCACTGGCTAATCGTCATAATCTGGATTCCAGCTCTCATTTACCCTTGTCCTATACTTCTTCATGATTAGAATTCCCTTATCTTGCGCCAGTTCTTCAGCGGGTACCGCAAATCGTTTGGTCCGAACACATAGGTCCTGTTGTTGCAGATGGCAACCACGCAAGTACCGTCAAAGTAGATGTTCTAAATCTCCTTTGAGCATGAGCCCTGGTAAATCCTCTTCTTGGACTTCCCGCAGAAGACGTAAAACGACTTCTTGTTTGACAGAAGCTGCGTGTAGATGAAGTTGTCCACCTACACCTTTGAGTTCTTCAGCTTGCCAGATATGTTCTTTGGTATATCGTTCTTTGCCATATACTCTATTTACCAACTACGCATTGAAAGCGGAATGGTAAATACCAATACCATGGATGAACTGATATACATAAACGAGCTGAACGTAAACACAATATACTTCATCGTTCAGAACTTCAATATCCAAGTTGAGGGATTGGGGGATTCCAGCAACTTCACGGGAAAAACAATCTACTGCAAATGCGTGAATGCAGGAAGATATGTGGCTGCGGAATGGGCTTTGACTTCCGGCTACCAATACGCAACCATAAACCAAAATGGCAGAATTGACATAAATTCTGGTGTGCAGGACAAATAGTTGACTATTTCCTGCACGTTTGGTGGAAAGACGAAGACCCAGACCATAACGGTGTCATACGACAACCAGTTGTTCATTGAGGCTTCGGACACCATGTATGGCACTTCAGGAAAGGTTGTTGCGAGATACAACCAGGAAACCGTGACCCCAACATGGAGCATATCTTCAGGTGGGTCATGCGCCACAATTGACGCGAATGGCAACATAACAATCGTTTAGACGGGAGACATAACTGTATAGGCAACATACAATGGATATACCACTACAAGGGACATCCATGTTGAATACAACGCCAACACCACAACCGAGACCATAATAGGCGAAGATGGTTCAGTCACCCAACGCACACAAACCGTTGTTGAGAACCAGGATGGAACGACAACCACGCAGACAACAGAGACAACAACGAACGTGGATGGTTCTTTCAGCAACACAGAATCCCAGACAGTTGAGAACCAAAACGGTTCCTCAACAACGACTTCAACCACAACGAACCAAGATGGGTCTTCTGCCCAATCAACTTCAACAACAACCGCCCCAGCATAGGATGGTTCAACCACCACGACCTCCAACACGACATACTATGACGAGAACGGAGACCAGTCTGGAACGCAAGTTGGAACGAAGCAGACCAATGCCGATGGTTCAAGCACGGCCTCCACAACGGACTACGATGTGAACGGAGACCCAACGAAGCAGGTGAACGAGGAAGTTGATGTGGATGGCAACGCCTCAACCCAGAACGTGGCATATGACGATAATGGCGACCCAGTTGTTACTGGCTATTCCATTGACACCTCTGGCAACGAAGATGGAACGAAGGAACTGAACCTTGATGGCGTGAACACCGAATTCTATGGCTTCAACTCAGTGGATGGATTCGTCATGAACCTCCACTTCACCATTGACTTCACCGACCAACCAGCAAACCAGAACGAGGGTCTTCACAATGTCTTGACGATGAAGAGGGCGAACCCATCGCCGTGGTATGGATTCCAAATAAGGCAGGCTGGAACAGGAAAGTATGTCCAATTGGGTACTCAATTTGAGTTTGGCAGCAACACAAACACTGTTGTCAATCCAAACTCGTCCAACTGGATTGTCACGAACCAAATCGCCGAATACAACTTCCAGGTCACATACGACCCAACCTTGTTCAGCAACACGTTCGTTTGTAGGGAACTCATTTCCAATAGGCAGATATACACCTCAAACTACCTGTTCCCAGACCTCCCAGAGCTGAGATATTTGACCGTGTGCCTTGGATGCGCGTTGGACGAGAACGGTGACCCATACCGATACTCAAAAGTCAACATCCTCAACTTCCAGTTGGAGAAGATAAAGCATCCACCGGCAGTTCCTACGTTCATGTTCTCAGACAACACCATCACCATGAATTGCGAGACGGCGGGCGCCGAAATTTACTACAGGACAAGGAACTCTGGGGCATATACCTTGTACACGGAGCCGCTTGAAATCACGCAGGACACCATAATCCAGGCATATTCCAAGTTGAACAACAACGTGAGCGAGACGACAACACAGACATTCATCTACGATGATGGAATTGAGGAGCCACTGATAACTTGCGATGGCGAGTATGTTGAAATCAACTGCGCCACCTCTGGCGCGTCCATATTCTACAGGATTGGCACTTCTGGCTCCTTCGTTGAGTACGAATCCCCATTTGAAATCAACTCCACTGTGACGGTATATGCCTATGCCACAATTGACCAGAGCCAAAGCGAGACTGTTTCCGAGGAATGCACCTATGTTCCAGTCACACTTTACGCCCCAACGATTAGATGCGATGAGAACCTTGTCATGCTATCGTGCGTCACTCCAAGGGCAAGCATATTCTACAGGCTCAACCAGACTGGGGACTTCAGGGCTTATGTGGAGCCGTTCACAATCAGCCAGAACACGATTGTGGAGGCATATTCAACCTACAAGAACCAGACAAGCACCACGGTCACCCAGACTTGCGAATATGCGCCTGAACACGACTACTCAAGGGACTACCTCACGTTCAAGGTTCTTTCCCCAGGCACGATTGCGTGGAAAGCCTTTGGCGGCTTGACGAAGACCATTGAATACAGCATCAACAATGGAAGCTGGACTTCAATCACCTCAACCTCGGGAGGTGTCACAATAGACGTTGTTGCGAACGACATGGTGAGGTTCAGGGGCGCCGAAACCACATACGCAACAAGCAAGAGCGCATATTCTGGATTTGAGGGTGGAACGGCGCAGTTCGACATTGAGGGCAACATAATGTCACTCCTGTATGGCGATGGTTTCGCGTCCAACTCCGAATTGACGAACTCCACATATCAGTTCTGCTCGTTGTTCAAGAAGTCCCTTGTAATCTCCGCAAGGAATCTCATCCTCCCTGCGTTGACGATGAAGAACGATTGCTACCGCGCCATGTTCAGCTGGTGTACAACTCTCGTTGCTCCACCTGCGCTCCCTGCAACAACCCTAGCCTCCGAATGCTATTGGTACTTGTTTGAGCAGTGCAGCATAATGAAGGCTCCAGAACTCCCAGCAACAACCTTGATGGCGAGCTGCTATGGACACATGTTCGAGGGATGCGCGTTGCTCAACACCATCGTCTGCCGCGCCTCCAGCGGATTCAACAAGACGAAGGTAATGGAGAACTGGACATTGAATGTTGCTGGAAGTGGAACATATGTCAAATCTAGCGACAAGCCATTGGCGGACTACCCAACTGGCGCAAGTGGAATCCCAACTGGATGGGTGGTCAGCGACGACATTCTCATCTATGCGCCTGAAATCTCCTTTGATGGCGAAACGATTGAGATTAGCTGCGACACAGAGGAGGCTACAATCTACTACAGGTTGGGTCAGACAGGCGAATTTCAGGTGTACCAGATGCCAATCTCCATCATTGAGGACACCATAGTTGAGACGTACTCCTCCTACCAGAACCACTCCAGCCCGACAGTCACCCAAAACTGCGTGTATGTCCAGGAGACCATGTACGAGTAGTCCAACAAGTCCCTGCCAACATGGAGATATGGCGGCAACGTTATTGAAACGCCATATTCCGTCAACAGACTTGATGGACATTCCGCCAACTACTCCAAGGGAACGTTCGCGTTTGAGACATCCGTGGTTCTTCGTACTGCGCAACCCACATACCTTTGGTTCCAGCACGCTGACCAAAGCGCTGACATCTATGTGGACGACAACAAGGTCGGAACCCATTGGGGTGGCTACAATGCGTTCTTCTTCGACATCAGCGAATATGTCCACCGTGGCACGAACAACATCAAGGTGGCGTTGTGCAACACCACAAGACAGACCCTTGCTCCTGCAGCAGGCGACTTCAACTTCAACGCAACGCTTGGCAATGTGAAGCTGTTCACAAGCCCATGCCTACCAGCGATGAAGTATGGCTACGATGGATTCCACATAACCTCTACAGTGACATCCTCTTCGGCAACAGTGTATGTCAAGACAACAGTTCCTTCTGGGGCAACATTGGTATGCACGATTGACGATGGAACTTACCATTGGACAGACACAAAGACAAGCAACGGATAGGAGCAGACCTTCTCCACCACAATAACTGGCAACAACCTCCACTTGTGGGGTGGAAAGCCAGACCCACACCTCTACACGGTGACATTGGAGATATACAAGAACAACGAACTCTACCACAGATACGAAAGACCATATGGCTTGAGGTACTACTCCTATGTCATAGACCAGGTTGTGAATGGACAGTCCTACACGGGATTCCTTCTCAATGGTCTGCCATATCAGTTGCGTGGCGTGTGTATGCACGACGACCTTGTGAACAAGGCAAATGCGTTGAACGATACAGACTACGCGCAGGAATTCGCCATCATCCAGGAACTTGGATGCAACTTCATCCGTCTCGCACACTATCCACATCCGAAGGAGGTGTACGATTGGTGCGACAGATTGGGCATCATCGTCCAGACCGAAGTGCCTTGCGTCAACAAACTCCAGTCCACCTTGCCAGAGGACTACTACGACCACCTAGAAATCCAGTACAGGGACATGGTGGAGCAACACTTCAACCACCCATGTATCATGTTCTGGGGCTTGTCAAACGAAACCTCCACCGACAACAAGGACTTTGGCAAGCAGAAGATTGAGGAATACACCACGCTCATCAAGAGCATTGACACTGAAAGAATGGTTGGATATGTCATGTCCCACAGCTACTCCAACCCATCCTCCTACTACAACAATCCCGCGGTTGACTGGTTTGGGTGCAACATCTACGTTGGCTGGTATATTGACAAGGCGAAGAACGACCCGACTGCCCAATTGAACAACAGAATCACCAACATCGTGACCAACCTCCACAAGCCAGTTGCGTTCTCGGAGTATGGATGCGGTGGAACGCAGCACTGCCACTCAGACGATTTCAAGAACACCACGACAACGGGAAACTATGGCAGACACGACATAGAGTACATGATGTGGCTGCATGAAGGACATGTCACGGCGATAAGGAACTTCCCGCAGTTGATGTTCACAGCACAATGGCAGTTGTTCGACATCGCAGTGTCAAGCAGAAACGAGGGCTACACGGAGTGCTTGGATGGAACAACAACCTCCACCAATGACGAATTGAGAAGGTTGAACAACAAGGGATTGGTTGAACGCGACCATGTTACGAAGAAAGACCCATTCTATCTCTACAAGGCAGAGTGGAATCCAACCCCATTCGTGCATATCTGCTGCAAGGACTATACGAAGATTACAGACAGAGTGCTTAAGTGCTATACCAACGATGGAAACTCCCTGTCCCTCTACGATGGAAACAACAACTTGATTGAGACCGTCCAGGTGACTGACCACATCGCGTTGTTCACTTCAAGGAACTTCACAAGCGGCGTGACATACAAGGTGCAGGGAAGCACGACATACGACACAGTGACATTCTAATGGAAAGGTAATTGACAATGGCAAGGAAGAAGAAAACAACCAAAACAACAAGAGACGCAGTGACATTGGATTCAGTGTTCACTGGAATAGCCAATGCGATAAGGGAGAAAACCGGTGGTTCGGACCCAATATCCCCAAGGAACATGGGAAATGCCATTCGTGCCATAAAGAATGTTCCTGCAGCTTCTTTGCCGGCAGCAAACTTGCCAGCAGTGTTCCAGGACATAGCAGACGCAATAAGGGCAATTGGTGGAAGTGGAACAATGACTCCATCCCAAATGCCATCTCTACTGCAGGGATTGGGTGGTCATCCAGAGACAAGGGTGAAATACACGAACAACACCACGGCCACGTTCAACATATCTGGGGAGTTGAACAATGGGGACATCACAGACATAAACAATGTAACGGAAGTGGACATTGGAAACACTGTGACGAGCATTGGGGAATGGGCGTTTGACAGCTGCTCTTTGCTGACAACCGTGAACATCCCAATCACGGTCACATCCATTGGCAACTTTGCGTTCGCCTATTGCAGCGCACTTTCAATCGTGACAATTCCAAACGGCGTTGAAACCATAGGAGAAGACGTGTTTGAAGAATGCACCTCGTTAACTAGCATGTCCATTCCATCCACAGTGACGAGCATAGGGGATTATGCGTTTTATGGTTGCACTGGAATTACGTCCTTCAGCGTTGACAGCAACAACCAATATTACAAGTCTGACTCTGGTTTTCTCTTGACGAAGAATGGTCAGACGCTGCTTTATGGAGCGAATGTCTCAACAGTCACGATTCCATCTGGAGTCACAAGCATTGAATCTTGCGCGTTCTATGATTTCGGCAACATCACGTCATTGACGATACCAAACAGCGTAACCACCATTGGACAATCCGCATTCAGTAATTGCGAAGGCTTGACAGAAGTCACGTTTGGAAGCGGCATAACAACCATTGCCAAGTATGCCTTTGGAGGTTGTTCAAGTTGCCTGTTGTTCGACTTCACGAACCATTCGGCAGTCCCAACATTGCAAAACGCAAACGCCTTCAACTCAATGAACGCGAACGCATGGATTGTTGTCCCGGACAACCTCTATTCAACGTGGGTTGCCGCAAGCAACTGGTCAAACTCAAACATAGCCCCACACATCATAAGCGCGACGGACTACGCGAACATTGGAAACGTGCCAACAGAAACCACATTCCGCTTCGCAAATGGAACGTCAACCACAGTGGACATCCAAGGCGAGTTGTCAACGACAGTCCTTGAAAACATGGGACTGAAGAGCGATTACCAAACATGGATTAGCCAACCAACGAGCGTTGAGGTTGGAAGCAACGTCACGAGCATTGGACACAACGCATTCTACTATTGCGACGCCCTGACCTCCATAAGCCTCCCTGACACAGTGACGAGCATTGGCGACAGAGTGTTCTTTGACTGCGACAACTTCACCACGATAAACATTCCAAGTCAGATGACGAGCATTGGACAAGAGGCATTCAAGTGGTGCAAGTTGTCCAGCATCACGTTCCCATCCAGCATTTCAAGCCTTGGATCTAACTTGTTTAGCGGCACCAACACCCTCACCAGCGTGACGTTCCAGGGTAAGACAACCACGCAAGTCCAGGGAATGTCCAACTATTCGTGGGGAATCAGGTCAGGTTGCGTGATTACATGCACCAATGGAACAATAACGATATGACGCATCAATATGCTGAAGCAAGTGCTTGACCAATAGCCTGGGAAATCATCAACTGGACATATTCCTATGTCGCTATGTCCTTGTTGTTCAACTTCAAGGTATTCGTCACGTTCAAGTTCGTGACAGTCATGGACGAAACCGCCGCGCTTGAAATTGACAGGTTCGTGAAGTTCAGGTCTGTCGTTGTCAATGTGTTGAAGGTTCCCGCAGACGCGCTCAATGTTGTGAAGTTCGCATTCGCCTTTGAGATTGAAGTCTGGGTTATTCCAGTCAACTCCCCATGCGTATGCCCACTTGACGCGAATCCACCCAACGCGGTTGAAAGTCCATCAATGTCTGCAACGCTGTGGGTGTGTCCAGACAACGCAACTTCTGTTCCATTCACGGTAACTGCATTTGCAGATACCGTATTCACTGCGAAGTTCGCCGAACCACTGACTGAGAGAAGTCTGAAATATCCAATGTCGGCGGTTACCGTGTCCTTCTCAATGTCGCTCTCTGTTATTCCAGTTAGGACTGTTGAGAGATTGGTAATGTCAGAAATTGCATGTCCATGAGAAATCGAGGCACAGGTTGAGGAAAGCCCATCAAGAACGGATTGAAGTCCTGTTACCTCAGATGCAGGATGGGTGTGTCCAACCAACGCGACTGCGCTTCCACCAACAGTTATGGACGATGTTACGATTGTAGAAGCCTCAATGCTTGTTGCCTCAAATGACGCGCTCACCACGGTAAGGTTCGTGAAAGTTCCTGAATCCGCTGTCAAGGTTGATGCGGAAACATGGGTTGCGTTCAATGACGCTGTTCCAGTCACGTTGATGTCGCCAAATGTGGCGGTTGACGCGCTTACTGCGTTGAAGGTTCCTGTTCCATTCACTGTCATGGAACTTGCCTCAATGCTTATTGCGTCAATCGTCGCCGAAGAAACCACCAGGTTCGTTGTGCTGAGGTTCGTGAACACGCCATTGGTCTTCTCAACCTTGCTGGAAGTCAATCCACTGACCTTAGTGGCGAGGCTTGTTATGTCTGAAATGTCGTGGGTGTGTTCGGAAGCGGCGAAACTGCTTGTTGCTGCGGAAATGGCAGCATCCAATCCACTTATCTCCGAAGCGGAATGGGAATGTCCTTCAAGCGAGACTGCACTTCCATTCACGGTAAGCGAAGATGCGTTGATGTTCTGGAAGTCAACACTGGAAAGTGACATCGTTACCTCGCCTGTCACGGTCAATGACTGGAAGGTGGCGGTGGACGCGGAAACTGTGCTTGCCTGAATCTCGCCATTCACCTCAACCCCAGACGCAGTTATTGAAGTTGCGTCAAGTGAGGCGTTCGTTACCACAAGGTTGGTGAAGGTTCCGGTATCCTTGGTTATGGAGGAAGAAGTCAAGCCAGAAAGTTCAGGATGGGTGTGGGTTGAAGATGCCACGGTTGAGAGGATTGTGGCAATGTCCTTCACTCCTGAACCAGTTGGGTTTGTTCCATCATATCCACCAGCGTCCTTGATGAACACCTTGCCATTCTGCATCACCTCAACGGCGTTCTTCCTGTTAGCTTCCGCAGTTCCAATGCCTATTGAGTGGATTGTGTTTCCAGCATTGCCAAAGGTTGTGTTTGCCTTATTGGATTTGTTATACTGACCTTCGGCGTGCTCTGCGGCGTTCTAGGTTGTTGTGTATCTTCCTTCGGCATGTGAGAAGTTTCCACCTGAATTTGTCCAACTTCCCTCGGAATGCGAATGACCTCCTCCTGACGTTGTATTAAATCCCTCTGCGTGTGATTGGGTTCCAGATGCTGTAGTGCTGTTTCCTTCTGCATGTGCCTGATTAGCAGTTGCCTTTGTGTTGTTTCCCTCAGCATGCGTTTGGGAGGCCGAAGCTGTAGTATTATATCCCTCTGAATGGCTTTGATTTCCAGAAGCAGTCGTGTTTTCACCTTCAGAATGCGCACACGTCTTTGTCGCATTGGTTCTACATCCTTCTGCATGGGAATGTTTTCCAGACGCGGTTGTGTAGTATCCCTCGGAATGCGCCTGTTCCTCGGTCGCCTGTGTTCCATATCCCTCGGCGTGAGCGGCATACTGCGCCTGCGTTTCTCGTCCCTCTGCATGGGCATACTGCCCAAGCGCATTTGTTCCCATTCCCTCTGCGTGTGTGGCAACGTTCAACGCCTTTGTCCCCAATCCCTCGGCATATGCGCCATATCCAATCTCAACATCGCCAACATCTGGCTTTTCAGAGACATATGCAAGTTTCGCATCCCAACCATCGTCGTTTTCAATTGATGTGAAAGGCAGGTTCGCGGTAAACGTCACTGTTGTCCCAGAAATTGACGCGATTGTTGCGCAGTTTTCATACTTTTCATTGTTAACTATAGACACGACATCCCCAACTGACCATCCTGTTGGTGCTGTAGCAAACGTAAGGCTGTTCGTGACATTTCCAGTGTTAGTGTATCTGTAGCCCTTCAATCCAGCAACGCAAGCAACGCCTGTTGTCAACGCCCCTTGTGAAATCACCGTGCTTTCGGAACCAGTGACAACTGGCGTGGATTCAGTTATGATTCTCCTTGCCGAGTCGGTTTCCTCTCCAGATTCCCAAATTCCCTCTGGAATGTCCAAATCCTCTATGTCGGACATTGTATGCGTATGTCCCTCAAGGGAAACTGCATTTCCATCAACTGTGATACTGCTTGCCGAAATCGCACTGAAATTGAGCTGGTCAAAAGTGGTGGCTGCATATAGGTCTGAACCCTTGTATATCCTATGGGTGTCTGAGGTGAAATATATTCGCCCCGTGTTCTTGGGGTTCAGGTTGTCGTAGTCAGACTGGGTCAAATATATGAACTGAATCTACTGTGCCATGGTGGTATTCTACCTTCTGCAAAAATGGTTTGTCAAATGATATTTACCATAATCTCCACATATTCTGGGTTCAGTTTTCCACTCAATCATTTGTAAATACTACCTGAAAACACGCATCTTAAATGTGAGAGAAGAAACTATGGCAGACGCAGACACTATAACCCTAGAGGAAGAGCTGAATTCTGTTGTTCATGCAAACAGAACCATTGATGGAAACCTTGAAGTTACTGGATAGGTTTCATGCGGGAACCTAAAGGTACTGGGAACTGATGGACTTCCAGTCATGACCACAGTGGGGGATTCAATTTCCTTCAGGAAGACCTGTGAGTTCAAGGAAGAGGTCAAGTTCAACAACGGCAACACCATAATCGGGGGTCAGAACACCGAATGGGGTTCGTACATCAGTTCCACCACCGTACAGGCAGGACGAAATCTTGTCCTCGGAGAGTCCATTTTCAAGATAACCACTGATGCAAGGTAGATAATAGCTGACACGTTCACCATGAGCCTTGCCCGAATGAACGTGGACAACCTCGTTTCCAAACGCGAAATCTCCGACCTGATTGACGCGAAGAAGGTGAAAGTTAGCGGAGAGCTTATTGGCAACACCATCTACGCGGCGGTGGTGAAAACCAGCAAACTTTTCCTTGAGGACATCACTGGTCTGAACATAATGGCTTCCAACTCCCTCACCACAAAGGACCTGCTTGTGAACGGGGGCGCGACCGTCCAGAACGGAATAAGCATCCAGGGAGCAGACTCCAATGGCGTTGCACTCACCGTAAATGGCGGCGAAATCGTGGCGAATAGGGGAATTGTCTCGCACACCAGGAACAACCGCTTCCAGACAATGCAGATAATGGGAAGTGGAACAGAACACGATGTGTGCTTCAGAGTTGACAGGAACGTGGATTCTGTGTTTGAGGGCGATGTCACCATTGACGGCTCCAGACTCATCCTTGACAACTCAAAACTCGTCACAGACAACATTGTGGTCACGCCATTGAGCGAAGTCAAGGCTGACGAACCACTTAGCGGGGTTATGATAACAACCTCCCCATCATGGGAAACATACAAGGGCGAAATGGTTGTTGATGTCACGCCACAGTAGGCTGTCCTGGACGAAGACGAGTATGACCCAGTAAAGGTTGTGGACGATGCGATTGAGAGAAACGCCACGAACTACGAGAGAATCCACGCGAACCTGAAGTCCCTCATAGACCCATTGACCTACTGCATGGAGCAGAAGGACAGGAACATCCCCAAGAAGTTCAACGTCAAGAATGGCATCTACAGGATAGACAACGCTGGAAACGCCCTGTTGAGGAACATTGTTGCCGAGAAGGGTACATTCTCCAGACTTGAGGCGTACAAGTTCAACGTCAACAAACTGAATGTGGACAAACTTGTGACAACGGCAGTGGCTTCAAACGTGGTTGACACCGACAAGCTCCTGAAGGCCCGTGGAATAGCAGAGTTCGATGGCGTGGTTAACTCGTCTGCTGACGTGTTCCTGGAGAAGGGCGATGTCACAGTGACAAGTGAAGCCAAGGTCACTTTCCAGAAGGGTTCTGAACTCAAACTTGAAAACGGTGCCAAGTTCAACATGGGAACAAACACCACAGTGAAGATGTCAGGAGACATTGAACTTGACCTTGCCAAGCTGGTGTTTTTCGATTCAACCACGGGACGCAGATACAAAATCTCCTTCCGTGACGCGCACATCGGTGAGGGCCTGGGAATTGTCATGGACTACAAGAGGCTCCCTGATGTGGAACCAGCGACGGACGAAGAGGAAGTTGAAGACGCAGAACTAGACGCAAGGGAACTTGACAAGAAACTGAAGTCACTTGGAATTTAACAATGAACCAAAGAGGTTAAAATGAAGAAACTGAACATAACTAAGGAACAGTTCAACCGTTCCAATTATTTCCAGAGGAAATACGGTAAACTAGAATACGTGTCGGAGAGCGGTAGGCTCTTCAAGACCAACAAGGGAAAAGTACTGAAGTTTGTCAACGAATCAGAAGGTTCGTTCTTTGGAATCCCAGGTGTGGTTGAAAGGCACGATGTGATAATCTACGATGGGTGCAAGATTGAACCAAGTGAGTTCTGGGGCAACCTTGGAGAACTGTACGACCAGGAGCATCCAGAAGACGAAGGACATCATGGTTTTGACGATTGGTGCTGGGAGAACAGTGACCTGATAAAGAGCGAACTTGAACACCTTGCAAGTTATGGCGACGATGTGGACGACTTCGGCAATCCTGTGATGGAAGGTGCAGACGATCAGGAGAAGGAGTTCTCCTACAAGGGCGTTGTGATTACAAGGTACGATTACGAGAGCCTTCCAATGCCAATGGCGGCTTCCAAGCTGGACGATGAGACAATGCAGAAGATTGCTGAGGACATCTACAACATGCTCCTTGACCACGGTTGGGAGGACAAGGACATTGACAGATACCTTGGAAGGAACCTGGACGAGCTGGAGGACGAGAACGACCGCGATGCCAACATGATAAAGGAGGACTTCTGGGAGTACATGGAAAACGCAGCCGTGGCGAATGGAATGGAATACTATTCCGAAATGGAAGATGGCGATGAATACATGGAATCCACCAGGAAGTTCGTCATGAATGAAAGCATGAACTGGAATGGCGTAACTGACAAGTTCATAGACAACGACAATGTGCAGTTCACCAGAAAATGCCCTTCTTGTGGAAAACCCCATTCCATCACGGTACCCATACGCGATGTTGAGTATGGATGTTACGCATACGAAAAGGGCGCGACAATGCAGGACGCATTCCCCAACTTCAGCCCCGACGAGCGCGAGTTCTTCATGTCGGGAACTTGTCCTGAATGTTGGGAGATGCTTGGTTGATTTCTGAACCTCTCCTGACGAAATAGAAAGACGCATCCATCAGGGTGCGTCTTTTTGTATAATTAAATAGGATAAGGAACATCAACATGATACATTTTGACAGGGACTGCGAACCAGCAAGCGACATTGTTGTGCTGAGGATTATTGACAACGACACACTTTCCTCAAAGAGCGGAGGGTTTGTGATTGGGGACGATTCACTGAGGAACCTGCGCGTGGGCTTCGCCAAGATTGAGAAGATTGGACAGGAAGCGAAGGAAAAGACAGGACTTGATGTCGGAGCATATGTGTTCTACGACAAACTTGCCACATTCTACCACACAGAACCAGTGGCAATGCTCAGATGGAACGCATTGATAATGGAATCAAACTTGGAGAAGACCAAGTACAGGGCAATGGCTGGAAGGTGCATCGTCCAGGAAGCCAGCAAGGAAGAGGAAAAGGGGGGTTTCATCATCCCGACATCTGACGAAATGAAGATTGGCGTGATAAAATCCATCACCCCACCGTACACAGTGAACCCAGATGCCTACCCATTCAAGGTAGGGGACAAGATTCTTCTGACCAAGGAAGAATGCGACACCCTTCATGGATTCAAGGGGGATTCAGAACTTGACCCGTCCAAGCCAATCCTCATCTACAAGACGGATTGCATCATCTGCAAAATCAACGAGGGGTGAAGATGGATTTGACCATAACCAGAAAAAACAGGATAATCTGCGAGGAGTGTGGAAACGCGGACTAGGGCAGTTTCTTCGTTGCATCCACCAAGGTCGACGATAGACTGTCAAAGGACAATCTGAAGTTCTATAGGGTCAGATGGGTTCATGGAGACGGAAATTTCAAGAAGATTTCACTGAAGCCAGACGACATTGTAATGACCGAAGCCCTGGGAATTGACATTGAGTTTGAGGGCAAGAAGTACAAGGTGTTCGACACTGACTTCATAGTCTCAAAGGTAAAGGACTGAAACAATGAAAATCAGTAAAATGGAATTGACTTCGGACAGTGGAAAGACTCATGCCATTGTTGAAAACCCGGAAGAGTTCAAGAAAATGGGAATTGACATTATTGAGGAAATGAAAACAATAATGGAGCAGGAGGAGAATGAGAGTTCATCCTGCATTGAGGAACTGAAGGGCATAAACGAAGACCTAGTATATCTAGGCGACAAGCCAGAACAGTACTAGGATGCCATAGTTGGAATCACCTACGATGGCAACCACGTTGTTTACTCAACTGAGGCGTTTCAGGAATGCCTTGTTAAAGAGGGAATGACACCAGAGGAAGCCGCAGATTGGATTTCCTACAATACTGCTAGAAGTCTGCCGTATATGGGCGAACATGCGCCCATCCTCATGAATGAGATTGACCGTTAATCACCTTCACCCAAGAAGAATCTGAAAACGTCTTGTCGGGTTTTCCAAAAATCTCGTCAACAGCCTAAATCACTCCAGGACACCAACCAGCGTAATCATGTCCACCTATGATTGGAAGGTCTTTCCAGAGAAGCGCGGTCTAAATGTCTGACTTGCATCCCTCGTAGGTGTGGTTCGCGTCAATGTAGATAAAGTCAAACTTCTCATTTGGAAACCCACACCTAAACGCCTCAAGAACTCCCTTGAACTTCTATATCTTGTCGGGATGCTTAGTTGCCATCCCATCAAAAGCGGCTTCCACCTCGTTGAAATCTGAGGAAGAAGCCACGTCAGTTGAATCATATCCTGGAAGCCAAGGGTCAATGCACCAAATCTACTTTATCTTGTCCGACGAGGCGAAAATGTCCGCGCTCTCCCCTGCATAACTCCCAACCTCCACCATCTTGATGTCAGTTCCTGGGAGCCAGTTTATGAGGTCAATCAGACCTTGGCGCATGCAGTCTCTTCCACGCATTGTGACCATTCAAAACCTCACCTCCCGAAGTCAGTTGTTTTCCCTGACCCACTGTTCATAGTCCTTGCGCGTGGCAGCCCCATCCCATCTTTCGTCAAATGGAATCACCTCACCGCCAAGGGGTTCAAGGTATTCCCAGTAGAAGGAAATTGCGCCAATTCCATCGTCCTCCCACGCAACGTCCACAATGCCCTCGCATTGCTCCAGAGCATCCACCAGCTCAGCCCACTGCTCCTCACTGCATGGCACATCTTCTCCAAGAAGCACCTTCACAACCCAATGGTCATGATATAGGTCGAAAAAGATTCCCATGTACTCTCCCCATTCGTCAGCCCACCAGTTATGCCACAGGCCATTTTCATTTGCCCATGATTTCCATACGGACATTACCTCTTTCTCGGCCGCATACCTTTCGTCCTTGTCCCATCCAGATTTGCGGTTGCGGTAATTTGCGGCCTTCACCTTGTCCTTGGGCTTGCCCTTCACCATGTCCTCCATATCGTTTAGATAGGAGTTCTCCAGGACTTCCTGACCCTTCTCTGTGATATGGTACTTGAACGTCTTTTCGTCATAGTCCAAGTAGTCCTTGTAGAGAAGTTTTGAGAAGATGCCAGACCACTGCGCGTGTCCCTCCTTGCGGGCCTGCTCAACAGTCTTGTACCTTCCAATGCCAACAAGGATTTCTGCCCTCTTACATTCAGGATGGTCAGCCACATACTGCAAAATCTTGATGTAGGTTTCGTCGGATGCGGGCTTTCTAAAATCCACGCCAGTGTATCTAGGGTTTGGCCTGTCACCCTGAGATTGGTTTTTGATTCGTCTCATTTTGGTTTACCTCATTATAGGAAATACATATACCACTCGTCACGCCTATGCGCGTAATCGGGACCAGGTTGGTTGAAATGCGCCCATGCAACACGGCAAACATCACCATACTTACCGGGTTCGCGCTTCACCAGCTTCACATCGTGCATGTAGCCACCATCGTCACGGTTCCTCTGGGAATCCTTCTCATCCTCAATCTCATAGCCAAGTTCGGAGGCTGCGTCAAGCAAAGCCTCCTCAGCTGCCTGACCATCCTTTTCGGCCTCAAAAATGTCGTGTAGTTTGTTCCGTATTGCACGGGGCATGGGGTATTCGCGGTCCATAGTAAAAATCCTCTTTTATAGTATTTACTTAATTCACGCCTCAATTCCCGAGCTTCAAGAAGAACCTATCAAGCCAGCCAATCTTACTGAAGATTCTATCGTGGAGCAACTTGTACGGAAACTTCCCATACTTCGTGTAAATTTCAGAACGGTCAGTATAGGAAACCACCCTTGAAGTTTCAAGCCATTCCTTCTTCAACTTCTTGACATAAACCCCATCGTCCAACAACTTCTGGAGGCGGAATTCCTCCTCGGTTGGAATTCGCTGGGGGAGGGTTTCGCTGACCAAAAAGTCGTTGTCTGAGTTGTAGATTCTGCAGAATTCGTCATGGTAGTATTCAGGAATGTCGAACACGAACGTCCCTGACGCAAACGAACGGAAGAACGTCTTTTTCGCACGGTAGTTCTTCACCCCAATACAATAGGGGAGGTTGGAAATCGTGGCAAACTCGTTTATGGCAATCCACCCGAGTCCCGTGATTGACATGGATGCTTCAACTTTCATCTTTTTCCTTGTCCTTCATCATCTTTCAAATCAACAATCATCGTCATGAAATTCCAGCAACTCCAAACCAGCACTCCAACAATGATTTTTGCTGCAATGGACGCTTCCAATACCTTGTCATAGGGAATGGCAAAAAGCGCATACCAGGTCATTCCTGTGATTGCCACCTTCAGGCTGTTGAACACATATCTGTCAAGACGTTTAAGCATTCTTGCCTCTCCCTTCAAGTTCACCCGACACAATCATCACCATGAAACTCCAGATTGCCCACAACATAACCCCGACGAAAATCTTGCCACCAAGCGGGGCGTTCACCAATGATTCCCAAGGAAACTTGAAAAGCCCATACCATATAAAGCCAACAATGGCAACCTTCATGCTGTTCAGAATGTAGTTGTTGAACCGCTTTATCATACCCCCTCCTTATGTCAATGCCCAGATTGCAACGCCAACCACAAACACCACAAACCCCAATGCCATTATGCATCCACACCAACTGAAGTCGGCATCGCACTCCCAATCCTCGGGAATGGCGTTTTCCTCATCGTAATGCTTTTTCATTTCGTCCATATCATCGTCCAGAAGGTTCTTAAGATTTTCGTCAAGGGGAGATTCCAGACTGCCATGTACATCATAGGGCTTTGCCATTCCACGAAAAAGCCATTCCTCTCCCGGCTTGCAGGTTGAATCATGCGCTATTGCAACAGGTATGAAACCATTGCTCATTTGTCAGTCCTCCAAGATGATTTCCCTGAAGTAGGGGAAAATGGCAAGGATGGCATCGGGGTCGTAGTCAAACGCATCCTTCACCAGTTGGGTTTTCTCATAGTGCCCGTACCCCAAAATCCAATACAGGTAATAGGCACGGGGGTCAAAGTTCGCCATGTCCAGGCTCATCGCCATTTCATAGAAATTGCGGTAGTCATTATGGCACACAATGTCAAGGAATCGGAAGCCACCATCCTCAAAAAGCGAATCAGAGAAAAACTCAATCAGCTCATCGTTGTTGTAGTAAGTGTCGCGCCACTTGCCCCACACAATGCGCTTCTCCACAAGGGGAACGTTGGGGTCAACAAGAGCCAGCAGCAGCTCATAGATGTTCGTGCCGTTGGGCGTGAAGATTTTATTGATGTCCACCATAACCTACTCCTGTTCGCTGCTCCAATGGGATGGCTTTACGCCACCTCAATGTCGGGGTTGTCATAGAAACGCCAGCATCCCCGGATTGCCTCCTGCACATTCTCAAGGGCAATCCCCAGCTCGCGGTGGGGGAAGTTTCCACGCAGGGAGCAGATGGCTTGACACGCCTTTTCAATGGCGCGTTCGGCATCGCGCAGATGCTCTTCGTACTCGGCAATCTTGTCATTCACTTCGTCCATGTTCTTTCTCCTTGGGGGTTAGAGGGTTGCGGCTTCGGCGTCCAGCTCAGCCATGTACTCGGGGATGATAATGGCGTTGTACGCCTCATCCTCCACTTGACGCTCCCACTCGGCGTACTCGCACTCGGCGAGGTAGGCTTCGTAATCTGCGTCCTCTTCGGCCTGCGTGTAGATGTCAACTGCCATAACCACAACTCCTGTTGAAGCACTCGTAGGGGGCTTCTATCCCTCACAACGCCTATAGTATACACTATTCCGATTCAGATGTCAATGGGGTCTGGAAGGATTTTTGAAGGCGTTAATCTTCAATATCCTGCCACATAGACACGCGCTTTTGCACTTTCGTGGACACGCGCCCATAATCGTCAACGGAGACCACAATGCGGCGGTTGCCAATCACCACGCCCACCGACTCACCTTCGGAAAGGCGAACATCCTGATGCGTGGTAGGGGTGGACTTCTCACACCACACATGCCAAGTTTTGTAGAGGGGACGGTCAATCATTTTCTTCTCCTATTGGGTTGTTGAAAGTATACCAATAGTATATCACATCCCATGCTATATGTCAATGGGGTTTCAAAGAAAGCCCATTGTTTTCCCAATGGGGGTCAGGAGATATTGTTCACCCAGTCCTTGTGCTGGGGAATCACGTTGAAGTTGCCCTTGCCGTCATAGGAAATGACGAGGCGGTTTGTTTCCGTTGGGTCAACAATGTTCATTGTCTCGTTCGCGTGGAGAACATGAGAATGAGAACCATCACCTGAACCATAGGCGGTTTCCCTAAGTTTCTCAAGAGTGTTAGCAAGCAGGAGTTTTTCGTCAAGTGTCTCCAAGTGACCGCACTTCTCAATGAGGGGTTGCCACTTCATAAGGGTTTTCTTCACATCGTCTTGGAGGTCGTCATAGGATTTAGTTGCCATAATGGATTTTCCTTTCATCCTCTATTATACAACCTTTAACTTCAGATGTAAAGCGGTCAATCATCGCGTCTACATACTTCTCGTCCTGCTCTATAATCCACGCCTGCCTACCCAAATGCTCTGCAGCAATCAAGGTGGAGCCTGAACCGCCAAATGGGTCTACCACCTTGTCAAGCGGATTTGAGGAAGTTGAAATCAACCGCTCAATCAGCTTCAACGGCTTTTGCGTGGGATGCCATCTTTTCTCGGAATAGAAATCAATGTCAGTCCAAACATCAGTCAATCCCATCTGGGGATTGAAGGTCTGTGCTATGCTCTCGTAGGGAATGTCGAAATCCAGCACATTCTCCAACTTCTCCCATATCTCCCTTGTGGGGAACTGTTCGCACACGTTGTTACCCGTGTAGATAGACCACATCCCACCACCATTGGACTTCACGCCAAGTGCCTCGTTTATCTCCTTTGCGGTCAACCCAAGTTCCTTCTGCCTGTCCTTCAAGAACTTCCGCGAGAATTGAATGTTGTCCTTCGTGAGAAGAAGCACTGACTCAGTTGTGCAAGGGAACATCCTGTAGTTCTTCGTGGCGCGGCCTGCAACAGCCTTCAATCCCTTGTCTATCACTATCTGCTGGCGCAAGGTAAATCCAATCTCCTTCAACTTCGGCAGAAGCATCCCCAATGTCCTGAAATACCCAAACAGATACATTGAACCGCCAATCCTCAACTGGTGGTAGCATGAGGAAAGCCAATGCGCAGACCATTTCAGGTATTCCTCTTCAGTGCGCCATTGGTAATCCCATTTCTCCCCAACCACCTTGAAATACGGAGGGTCTGCTATTATGAGGTCTGCTATGGGCATGTTCGCCTTGATGGTGTTCGTGCAGTCCATCTGGAACATCATGTGGCACAGGCCTGGTAGTGTCTTGCTTTCAAGTCTAATCACAAGCCATATCCTTTCAGCACAGTCTCCAGGAAATTCATCCCCTTGAACACCTTGCTTGCCTTGCCTGACTTCATCGTTGTGGTGCAGCGTTTCGGAACCCCCAGCTTCTTGAACGCCACCTTCGGGACGAACTTGTTGACATAGATGTTGTGGACTGCCATCATCAACTTCTGGTTAATGGAAAAACTTCTACCACCATCGTTGCTCATGAAAGTTCCCTTCACATCCACCACCAATGTCAGAACCCCATCGTAAACATCGTCCAACCTCAACTTGAACGCCTGAGACAGATACTCCATCAACTTCAAGTTGTTCGCGTCAAACTTCAAGGTGAAGTCCGCGGTGTAGATGTGGGGGTGCATGAGGAACTTCCGCTTGAATGGCTTTGGGACATTCGCGTACTTCTCGTCAACAGGGCGTTTCTTCTTGTCCACAACCGCTGGATATGGCGTGTACTCGAATCTTGGGGTCAATTCCCAGTGCTCTGGCTGGTAGACATAATCCAAGAGCAGACCATGTTCCTTCATTTCCTTTATCCAGTTGAACATGCACCATTCTTCCTGGGAATCCAGAAGATAGGTGTGTCCATCAATCTCAAACGGAATTTCCTTGGCGTTCCGGTTCTTTCCCTTCTTCGCCTGCATGTCCTGGGTTGTCTGAACCCCAGCAGAAATCAAGTTGTCTATGATGTCAGGCATTCAATCCATCCTTTCAGATATCCGTGTCGGACTCGTACACCCTCAACTCAATGCTGTACTTTCCATCAACGAAAGTTTCGCTTATCTTACCGTTCTTCTCAAGCCATCCCACGGTTCTATCAGCACCATGTCTGTCCTCGTCGGACATGAACATGGCGTACTTCTGCCACGTACTCGTCATCCTCCTCGTGTTCCATCGCATAGTCCGCAAGAAGCTGGAGCGCGTCCCAATAGGAGTATACCTGGCGCATGTCAATCTCCTTCTCCCCATTGTTGTCTATGCGTACCAAAGTCGCTATCATGTCGTAGTTGTTCATTTCATTTCCCCTCTGCTTTAGTCTCCCGTGTACCTTGGAGAACCATAGGAAGTTGGACGCATGTAGTAGTCCTCAGGCTTCTCTGGCCTGATGTCGCGCTTTGGCTGTTCGGGTGCCTTCAACTTCTTCCAAGGCTCTTCATCCTCACCAGCCTTCTTCAACTGGCGTTCTGGAACAGAAACAACCTTGCCACCTTCAATCTTCACCTTGATGACACCAGGCATTGGCTTGTCAACCGCAACAACCTCACCTTGCGTTCCAGCCTTCACAGTCTCACCCGTGAACGTGTTTGATTTGTCCTTCGTCAGCTCAACCTTGTCGCCTACGTTGAAACCAAACCTACTGGACTCGCTGTATATGTCATCCATATCCATCATGTCATTGAAAATGTCAGTAACCCATTTTTGAGCCCTGAAGTTGCATGTTCCCGTGTTGAAACTCACATACTTCTGAATGTCCTTGGGCAACTGGTCATAGGCCGGCTGGTTCATGTAGAAGCCAAGGTCAAGTGCGTCTTCAATGTGCTTTCCCTGGCACACATCCGCAAGGAAAACCTTCAAAGGTTCGTCCTGGTCTTCGTACATGTCCCGGTTGAAGATGATTATGTCCTCAATTTCCTCCTTGGCTTCCTGGATTCTCTCAACGAACTCGTCAACCGTGAATTCCTCGTCGGAGAACACCTTGCGTATCTGAGGGCGGTCACCCCTAGTGAAACTGTCATCTGCTTCTTTGTAAATTCGCCATTTCATAGTAGAATAATCCTCGTCTTATGGAATTATTTACCATTTCTCTTGCGTTCATCGCGGTAGGCTTCAAGTTTATGGCGTTCAGAGTCTGTAAGGGAAGTTGGCATCACAAGGTTGAGCAGAACCTTCAGGTCACCATAGGAGTTTATGGAGTTCATCACGGGAGAACCCTTTCCACGGAATACAAGAACCTTTCCTGGGTTTGTCATGGGCGAGACTTGGTACGTCTCAGTTCCAGTCAAAGTGTGGTATGTGATTTCACCACCAAGCACGAATGTCTCAAATGGCACGTCAACCTTCTGCAGAACGTCAAATCCATCACGGATGAAATACTCGTGGGCTTCTATGTCAATCTGGAAGTAGATGTCACCATTGGGGCCGCCATTGTAGCCGCGGTTTCCCTGACCAGCAACGCGCAAGCGCTGACCATCAGGACATCCCTTTGGAATCTTGACCTCCAAGGTTATGGTCTTGGTCTTGCGCCCTGTGTGGTCGCACTTGTCGCAACCAGTCATACAACCACAATCCTCGTCCACGTTGAGGCGCACCTTCTTCGTGCATCCATTGATTGCCTCCATGAAACCGACCGACAATGTGAATATCATTGATTCGCCAGGCCTTGGGGCGTTGGGGTCAACCCTTCGTCTGCCAAACGGCCCGAAACCACCCATACCAAATCCACCCATGCCCCACGGGTCAAATCCACCCATCCCCCCGGGCATTCCACTACCACGGAACTCAAAGTGCATGTTACCGTTCTCGTCAGTCCACTGCCTTGATTCGCCAGGACCGAAATCCCCAAAGCCACCACCCATGCCACCAAACGGGCTTGGGTTATCGTACTGCTGGCGTTTCTTCGGGTCAGACAAGGTGTCGTATGCCTCGTTTATCTCCTTGAACCTATCCTCAGCCTCCTTCTTCTCAGCGTCTGATTTCCCAGACTGCCTGTCGGGATGGTATTTCATGGCAAGTTTCCTGAACGCGCTCTTTATGTCATCAGCGGACGCATCCTTTGAAACTCCAAGTATCTGATAATAGTCTTTCATGGTTCAACCTTAATTATACATCATCAGGATTGGATGGTAAATAGTAAATACAGAACGAACATGTATAGAGGAAACATACTATGAGACTAGACAAGATTCACTGGGTTGACCTGAACGAGCCAAAGAAACAGGAAGTGCATTTCACGCCTTTGAACGAAAACTCAGAAACGCCAACATTCAAATATAGGACGGGTGCTACAGCAAAGGACAGTCTGAAGCCATAGATTCTGGCAATCACCCTATATGACGCGGTGATGAGGTACAGAACCAATCTAGTGAAGGAGGCAAGTGCAATAAAAGACCATGAACTGTTCCAACGGGGAGAATGGAAGCAGTTTGAGAAATATGGGTAGATGATTGCCCAGTTCATGGGTGCTAACGATGAACAAATCCAGAAGGCAATAACCAACATGAAAAATGCGTTTATTGCATTGGGAAAGACAATAGGGGGGAAAGACGCAGACCCAGAAGCCGCCCTTGATGCTGGTCTGAACAGGATGGAGGAACTGGACAAAATATTCGCTGCAAAGGGAATCAACGACCTTCAACCCGCAATCAGAGCAAGCAAATTCCTTGAACTTCTATCGCCAGAATACTTCAGTAGAGAGGAAATACCAGATGAAGAAAGAGAAGAGGGCGGCCCCAAATCGCGCCTTGTTCCGAAACTGAAGCGCGTTGACGGAGGTGAATCGGGTCCCGAATATGAATACGATATAAACCTGTTCATAGACATGATTTTCGACGCCAGAAGCAAAAAGTCCAAGAGAAACCTTGGCGACTACGTGTTCAACAACAAACGCGCATATACAGTTGGAGAAATATTGAATGGCATGTTCAAAGGGGAAAGATAGAATGAAATGATAGAGATATTCAGAAAACTGGTTCCCGCGAACAACTACCTCAAAAACGGAGCTGGCGTTGGCAAGACAGAAATAGCGTTTGCAATGTTCTTCGGTGACTGCAGCCTTCCAAAAGGAAACGGAGACATCGCTCTCAAACTGAAATCTGAGACTTCCAACGTGGAAATGAAAGGAACATCTGCGGTCATCACCAACAGACTTATAGGCGTTGACAAATCCCTTCAACAGGGATGGAAGAACTTCAAGGAAGTTGCGAACCCAAACAACATGTCCGAAAAGGACATATTCAACAAGTACTGCCAGGGAATAGACACGCGGAATGCAGTATCCGAAAGAACAGTAAAACCCAGCGTGAAGCCAAACGAAGACCTTAACCAGGACGAAGAACTGAATGCAAAACCATAGAAGGGAAAACCACCGGTAAAGGGAAAGCCGACAAAGACGGCTCCCAAAGTGAACATAAAATCGGCAACTGATGTGTTGACATGCAGCCTACCAGATTCTGTGAAATTCAAGATACTTTTCGGCTATCTACTTCGTGGATATTTTGACCAGCATAGCATAAACACCATGCTCATAATAAACACGGACGATGACCTTGGAAACGACATAGGGAACTCCGCATTGTTGAACCAGCCAATAATAAACCTCACCTACTATGGAGATAGCTGGAAATTGATTGGTAGAAACGGTGTTAGGGACGTGAACAAGGGCAACTGGTATGAAAATGGAGTGGAGATTCTTGACTTTTTCTGGAACGAAAAAATAAACATCCAGTTGAAGAGCAGAGACTCCTCTGGTGGCTCTGGATTCAAGGCTGTGTTCTTCAAGAGATAATAAGGGCTTTACTTCATGGTCATGTTGTTGTATAATGTCATTGTAAATACTTTATAACATTGATATGGCAACAACAGGACATAACAACATTTCACAGACAATCCAGCGGAAATATCTTCCCTATGTGGACGATATGGACGACCTGATGTACACTAACCCGAACTACCGGTTCTACATCGGCTTCGACAACCAGCAGATGATGTTCAGGATGTTCGTGCGCAACGCCATACACCTGGACAAGATTGTGCGCCACTTCAGGGAGATTGACCAGTCAAGTTTCTTCACAGGTAGACGCGAACCCGTCTACCTCTACGCAGTCTCCCCATTTGGCTTCTTCCCAACTGGACTACTGTTTGAGGTGTTGAACTTCATTGTGTCTGACTTTGAGCTGAACCCAAACCACCTGACCTCAAGCCAGATGGTGTTCATCGGGCCAAAAGCGAAGTCCTACATATACGAATACCTTGTCCCGCTTGCCAAGAAGATGGCTGAACTGAAGATTGACAAAGACAGTTTTGAGGTGGACAACATTTCACTGGATAGGGCGGAAGACCCAGAAGACCCAAAGGTGAGGGTGATGCGCCCCTATCAGGACGAGGCAGTTAGGGCAATCATATTCAAGGGAAATGGGCGGTGCCTAATCCAATCCCCAACTGGCTCTGGCAAATCCCTAATCATTGCCAATCTCATATACACCCTTCAGCAACAGTTCTTCAAGGGCGAAACATTCAGAACCCTAATCTATGTTCCAAACATCCAGCTTGTGGAGCAGTTCTACACTGACCTATTGGAATACGGCTACACAGACGATGAGGTGTGCAGATTCTCTGGCGCAACGAAGAAGAAGGACAAGAAGAACCTCTTGACCGCAAGCATAGTCATCGCAAACTCCACATACTGCCTCCAGCACATAGCGGAGATTGGGAAAATTGACATGGTGATTGGGGACGAGGCGCACAAGACGTTCAACCATGGAACAGCGGGATTCAGCGTGTTGGAGAACTTCCTGATTGAAACGAAACTTCGCGTTGGTTTGTCGGGAACCTTGCCCAAGGGCTTCAAGTTCTACCAGATGGTGGGACTTACAGGACCGAAGGTGTTTGACACATCCGTGACGGAACTCCAAGACCAAGGATTCATTTCACATTGCGACATCACAAGGTTGAACATTGAGGTGAAGGAGGTAATCACTAACCGAGAACTTCTGTTCCACCCCAATTCCATATACAAGGTGAACTCAGTGGACGAAACTGGAATGTCACTTGTTGGAAGCGGAGACCCATTTAGGGCAGAGCAGAAGTACATGGTGGACAACTGCGAAAAGCTGTTCAAGCCAGTACTGAACTACATCCTCACTGAAACCACGCCAGAGGACAACGCCATCATCCTATTTGACAGGACCGAAATGGGCGAAAGGCTTTTCAACTTCCTGGACATATTGAAGGAACGCGGAGCAATTGACAGAACGCCTTTGTTCATAGATGGTTCAATCCCCGTAGCCGAGCGCGAAAGAGTGAGAAAGTATGTTGAGGACAACACGGGTTGCCTATTGGTAGGACAATCAGCGATTCTCAGCACAGGAATCAACATCAAGTCCCTTTCCAAGCTGGTTCTGTTCGTGGGTGGAAAGTCAATGGCTAGAACAATCCAGTCAATCGGGCGCATTCTCCGTCTGAAAGAGGGCAAGCAGTGCGAAGTGATTGATTCCGTCTATTCCATGAAATACTCAAAGAGGCATGGAACTGAGCGCAAACGCCTGTACAAGGAGTTCTACGACAAGACGAAATTCGACAAAGTTGTGGAATTGTCAATATGAACATAACGGTAAAAGACTTTCTGAAGCATTCCTTTGTCATCACCATTGACGACAAGAAATTTGAATGGTTCAAAAAGGTCTTCAAGTTCCACGGAATCTCCCCAATGCCAAAGAGGTTCCAGGGGACAACCCTATGGTACAATTCAGGCAAGTACAACTGCTATCTCTCCCATAGGAACGCCATATTGACGGCCAAGAAAAGGAAATGGCCGTATGTTTTTGTATTTGAGGACGATGCCTATCCTGTGAACAATGTGGTGAATCTGATGGAAAGATACCTGATGGAACTTCCAGAGGATTGCCATGTGCTTTCGTTTGGAAACATATTCCTGTGGGATGTGCAGGGGGAACATGGTGACTTCTGGCGTTCGTACAAGAGCTACGGCTCACAAGCGTATGTCGTGTTCAAGTCAGCATATGACAAGTACATACAAATGCTTGACGAAGCACCAGAGGGCGATGGCGCGTTCTATTCCAGAAAGGACTACATTCTTCCAAAGAATGCGTTTTTCATGCCAAAGAAAAACCTGTTCATCCAGTACAGTGAATCAGATGGCGTGAACAACAACAGTGGTTATGTTTTACTTGACTCGTCAAAGGTATACGCGAAAGATGGCAAACTTGTAATCCCATCTGACAAAACCATTCCAGTTGAACGCGCCATGACAATGGGGTTTCCAGACGCCAGGGACATCCACTGAACTTTACATTCCCCTCCTAATGTTGTATAATGGAAATGCAGAACAACATAGAAGGAGAACTTTACAATGAACGGTGAATTCATA
>JAEEGL016778508.1_pt1 | contig 77731 bp, 69 predicted proteins | sample 9134231 | NCBI WGS metagenome assembly JAEEGL01 (sample SAMN16246548, study PRJNA631951) | gut metagenome | biome: gut microbiome; feature: rumen; material: fiber-attached | host: Bos | place: Iran: Karaj | collected 2018-10 | reverse complement strand
GTATTACTTATTAGATTAATATAGGTTAATTCTGCTATTTTATTATTTATACTGTAATATTTTGCTAAGTACTCAGTTAATCTTTCTCTTTCTTCATCATCTATTTTTTTATTTTCATGTAATTTATTTATTTTTAATAATGATAAGAATTGACTTATAGGCATTTCTAGATATTCTTTTATTTCTTCTGTTTTGTTTGGTAAGTATTCTTTTACTATTATATCTTTTACTTTATATAACTCTATGTTTCTATTTATACTTTTATTTATGATTCTAAACAAATTATCTATATTATTCATATTATTCCCTCCTTAAAAAATAAATATGATATGTATTATATACATATCATATTGTATTGTCAAATATTATTCTTTATAATCACAGCTTATGCACTTAATACCGTCTTTACTATTTATAAGTAAATTGTTGCATTTAGGGCATAATTTGCCTGTTGGTTCATCCCAACATGCTAATTTACATTTTGGAAAATTATTGCATCCATAAAATATTTTACCTTTTCTTGTTTTCTTTTCTACTATTTTTCCATTACAATTTGGGCAATCCATTATTATTTTGTCTGGTTCTTTTTCTTTTTGTTTTATGTATTTGCATTCTGGATAATTGGAACAGGCTGTGAATTTTCCGTATTTAGATTGTTTTATCACTAGAGGACTTCCACATTTTGGACACATTTCTCCGGTTTTTTCTGGTTCTTTTTTTGTCATGTCCTTAAATGCTACTTCTACTTTTGGTTCAAAATCATTATAAAATCTATCTAATAGTTTGTACCAAACTAGATTACCATCGGCAATTTTATCTAAATCTTCTTCCATTTCTTTTGTATATTTAACATTAATTATATCTTTAAAGAATTCTTGTAATCTATCTGTAATATCTATTCCGATATCAGTAGGAATAAATTTTTTGTCTTCTATAGTTACATATGCTCTTTGTTTTAATGTATCAATTGTTTTAGCATATGTAGATGGTCTTCCTATACCTAGTTCTTCCATTTCTTTTATTAATTTAGCTTCAGTATATCTTGAAGGTGGTTCAGTGAAATGTTGTTCTTTAACTATTTCTTTAGCTGTATGAACTTCTCCTTTATTAAGTGTAGGAACTTCTTTAGGTTCATCTTTTTCTATATCTTTATATATCTTTAAATAACCATCAAATAATATTGTTTGACCTGTTGTCTTAAATTTATAATCATTGTTATCAAAAATAATAGTAGTTGCGTTTACTTTAGCATCTGCCATTAGTGATTGAAGTGCTCGATTATATATTAAATTATATAATTTATATTCATCACCAGATAAATACTGTTTCATCTTTTCTGGAGTTCTAAATACACTTGTAGGTCTTATAGCTTCATGAGCATCTTGTACATTATCTTTCTTTTTTGCTTTTTTAACGTATCCAATATACTCTTTACCAAAGTTATCATTTATATATTTATATGCTTCTTTAATATAATCATCAGATAATCTTATAGAGTCAGTTCTCATGTATGTAATAAGCCCGACAGTTTCTGTACCTATATCTATACCTTCATATAACTTTTGTGCTAAACTCATAGTCTTTTTAGCATTGAAGTTTAATTTAGTAGATGCTTCTTGTTGCATAGTACTAGTTATAAATGGTGGTTTAGCTTTTCTTAATTTTTCTTTTTCTTCGATACTTTCTACAGTAAAGTCATTACTTAATTTACTTAATATTTCATCTGCTTCTTTCTCATTAGCAGGCTTAATATCTTCTTCTTTATATTTAAATAAGCTTGCTTTAAACTTACTAAATACTGCATCTATAGTCCAGTATTCTTCACTTACGAAAGCTTCTATTTCACGCTCTCTATCTACGATTAGTTTAAGTGCTACTGACTGAACTCTTCCAGCACTTTTTCCACCAGTCTTAGATTGCATTAACTTAGATAATCTAAATCCAATTATTCTATCTAATATTCTTCTAGTTTCTTGTGATTTAACTAGATTATAATCTATCTTTCTTGGTTCTTTGAAAGCTTCAATTACTTTATTTTTTGTAATCTCATGAAAAAGTACTCTTTCATAATCACTATCTTTTATACCAAGAGCTTCTTTTAAATGCCAACTTATTGCTTCCCCTTCACGGTCTGGGTCGGTTGCAAGATATACTTTATCACATGCTTTAACTTCTTTCTTTAAATCACTGATAGTCTTCTCTTTACCATGAATAGGAATATAATTAGGTTTAAAATCATTATCTACATCTACTCCTAATCCATATTTACCAGTAGTAGATAAGTCTCTAATATGACCTTTACTAGATAATACTTTATAATCTGAACCAAGATATTTTTCAATAGTTTTACTTTTACTTGGTGACTCCACGATTACTAAATTCTTTGGCATATAATCAATCTCCATTCCTTAGATATTTATACTAATAAATCTATTTTTTGTCAACAATAATATTATTACACATATTTTAATAATACACCCTAAAATAAAAAAAGCTTAATGAATTTCTTCTTCAAGCATCTTTTTAAATTCATCATGAATATTATTATTAAAGAGTTCTACTTTCCTTTCTAAGTAATTACTTTTTACTATATCTTGAAAATCTTTTCTAATAGTAATTCCATATATATTATTACATAGTTCTGAAATAACGTTGATATCTACAATATTATCTGTATGTATTTCTTTATAAAGAGTATCTAAATTAACTCCAAATATAGTCATTATATTATTAAGTTCTCTTCTTAATTTTATATCTTTATTAGTTACTATTTTCTCTTTAACATAATCATAATCATCTACTCCTAGTACTCCAAGTACTCCTTTAAGATAATCTCCGTATTTATTCATAAGAAGTTCTTTTATTCTTAAACTGAAATAATTATAATTAATCATTCTTATATCATCTTTATATGATTCTTTAGGAAGAGAATCCATAGATGGATCAAATAGATAGAAACCATATATGTTATATTTCTTATCTTGAATTCTTATTAATACTATCTTACTAGTTTTATTATCACTAGATTTAATAGTACCTATATAGTTCTTTATATTTATAGAATTAAGTATATAACTAAATAAATTATTAAATCCATTTGAATTAGTTTTACCTTCACTTACTATCTCTGGAAGAGTAAGTGTCTTAGTATCATCAGAATAGTCATTTAATTTAACTATGTCATATACTCTCATTATTCTTTCTAACTCTGATAGTTTTTCTTTTCTAATAATATTTTTTATCTTTTGTATATATGAGAAGAACTCTCTTACTTTAGGAATAGTATCTACTAGATAGTTAGTACCATCATGGTAGTAAGCGACACTCCAGGTGTCTGGGTTCTTAAAGCTAGAGTTAACGAAATAGAATAATTCTTCTTCTTTAAGAGAACATGTTACTATCTTTTCTATTTTTGCATCGTTAACTGTAGATGACATAAGTAGTAGATTTTTAATCTTTTCGATACTATCTAAATTTACTGTTCCTTTTATATATATTTGAGATATATTATTGAGGCCTAATACTACTGTTTTTAACTCTTCATATTCTTCAATAGAAAGAGGATGATCGAAGTAGAGATTTTGAATATCAAAGAATTCAACGGCTTCATTGTCATATTCAAAATTATCTAACATAAAATCACCCTCTTAAAGTACTAATTATCTTAATTTCCCCTTTAATCCTTTAGTTCCTTTTAAACCTTGATATCCACTTAGAATATTAGATTTAAATGTATGAATTTTATTAGATTTATATTTATAATCTTTAATTGCTATACTTATCATTTCATCAAGAAGTCTAGTAAAGTTTTTACCAGTTGGTTCCCATAGGTAGAATGCCAAACTTCCTGGGCATGAATTTATCTCATTAATATAAACGCTCTTTTTCTTTTGGTCAATAAGAAAATCAATTCTTACATCTCCAGATAGTGAACATGCTCTAAAAGCTTCAGTTGCTACTCTTCTTACTTCTTCTTCTAACTTCTTGTCTATTTCAGCAGGAACTTTTCTTGCTGCACTAGCCATTCCTTTAGATGCACCTTTCTTAGAACCATTAATATATTTATCATCGAAGGTTAATAATTCATCATCTGTTGTAACTTCTTCGATGCAAGATAAATTAATATTAGAATGATTTCCAAGAACACTTATATTAACTTCTGTTAAGTTTTGTACTTTTTCTTCTACTACTATCTTTTCATCGTATTTAATAGCATCGTCAATTGCTTTTTCTAGTTCTTCTCTATCGTCACAAGATGCTATACCAACACTACTACCAAGAGTAGCTGGTTTAACGATTACTGGATATTTAATTTCTTTTTCTATCTTAGCTATTATTTCATCTTTATCTTCGTTATATTCGTTATCGTAGAACCATACATATTTAGTTATTGGAAGATTACTACTTTCAAATACTGCTTTTTGAATTACTTTATCTTGTGCTACTGCACTTGATAATACATCTGGTCCTGCGAAAGGAATATCTATAGTTTTTAAATATCCTTGTAGTGTTCCATCTTCTACATTAGTTCCATGTACTACTGGAAGAATTACATCTACTGTATTAACTACTTTTTTAAATACTCCATTCTTCTTTTGAAGAACAAATTCATCACCTTTTTTATAAAGCACTACGTTACTAGTATATCTTTTTAATAGATCCATATCTTTATATGTTTCTATTTCTTTTAAAGGTGCTCCTGTGTACCATTCATTATCTTTTGTTATATAGATAGGTACTATCTCGTACTTTTCTGTATCTAATTTATTCATAGCTTGAACTGCTGAAATAATACTTACTTCGTGTTCAACACTTACTCCACCAAAAATAACACCAACTTTTATCATTACTATCCTCCTATTTCAGTATATGTATCAGGTAAATCGTTTTCGAACAACGCATATAAATCTCTCTTATCTTTTAAATCATTCAAAAGAGTGTATGCATCTCTTACATCGTTTAATACGTATATCTTATCTTTGTCGAAATTTCTTTCTATAAGTCCATTATATATCGGTTTTGTTCTTTTTTCACCAATTAATATAACTTCGTCTGCTACTGCAGATATTTGTTTACCAAATTCGTTATTTAGTTCTTCTTCTTTAGAACCTAATTCAATCATTCCTGGAGTGACTACTACTTTCTTTCCATCCATTAAGTCTAGTACTTCAAGAGCTCTTTTAGCTCCTACCGGATTAGAGTTATAAGCATCGTCTATCTGATAGAATGTTGGGAATTTTCTAAGTTCTAGTCTATGCTCTACTACATTTACTCTTCTAACTGCTTGTATTAAATCTTTAACATCGATACCAAATTCACGTCCAAGAGCAAGCGCTTGTAAAATATTATAGACATTATGTTTACCTAAAAGTTTAGTTTCAAATTTATATTCTTTCTTATCACCTTTAAACTTAACATCAAAAGTAGTTCCTTTATAACTAAATTTAATATTAGATCCAGATACATCTAAATCATCATTATCAAGTCCTACCCATAGTACTTTAGCATGATTTTCTTTCTTGAATTTATAGTTTTTTTGTTTAACATCATCATAGTTAAATACAACTGCTCCATCACTTGGTAAGTATTCAGCTAGTTCCATCTTACCATTTAAGATGTTTTCTTCACTACCGAATGTTTCAAGGTGTGCCGTTCCTATAGTAGTAATGATTCCATAATTAGGATTAACAAGCTTACATAAACCATTTATTTCACCTTTTACGTATGCTCCCATTTCTGCTATAAAGACATCATCAAACTTAGACAATTTATTATTTATAGTTATCATTAAACCATTAAATGTATTAATACTTTTAGCAGTTGCTAGACAATTATATTTAATATTTAATATATCGTTTAATATATTCTTACTACTAGTCTTACCATAACTTCCAGTGATACCTACTATCTTTAAGTTAGGCATAGATTTAAGTTTATTCTTAGCCATTCTTTCATAGTGATGGTAGATTATTCTCTCTACTGGATGGTTAATTAAGTTAGCAATATATACCACTATGTAGTTTAAAGATGTTAATACTGCTATAGTTAATAAACTCTTATTTACATAGTCAGTACTTACTATAGTAAATATAAGTGGTAATAAATATATAATAGTTAAAGTGAATACTAATCTTTTTACTCTTGCTGTAAATACTAGTGGTTTCTTATTTTGTTCTTGTTTACTTCTTGCTCTATCACAGGCAAGAGATATTATATATATACTACATAAAACTAGTATGAAGAATATATCAAGTATTTCATCTTTAGGGAAAAGTAAGAATATTGAAAATAATATTCCATACAAGTTTATGTTAAGAATTGATAGTTTAACATTCTTAAATATCCATTTAAAATATCTATTGTTTTCATTATAAAGATTTTGTTGCAACATATGTAAAGATTTACGTGAAGTATTAATCACATATACATATATTAAAACAAATAATAATACTATTAAAATAACCATAAAACCTCCTTAAATAAAAGTTCTGATTACATTACATACTGGATTTAAGAACTCTAGATAAGTATAATGAGTTCCTCCTTCGTATGTTACTAGACCACCATCTTTTAGTAGTGCTTCTAGTTTTTTTGCATCTTCTAGTGGTGCATCTACATCGTTTTCTCCCCATATTAGAAGAGTTGGTACTTCTATTTTTCTTGCACAGTCAGATAAGTCTTCGTTAACTGTATTAACAAGTATCTTTTTCATAACTGGACTTGCATTTTTATAATCTGTAGATCCGATATGATTTTTAGCAAAGTTCTCAAACTTAGATAGCCCCGGAACTTTTTTAAGTGCTTTGAGAGTCCTTACTTTAAAGCTTTCTTTAGTTTCACTTCTTACACAGGGTGCTCCCATTAGAATAAGTTTCTTAACATCGTATTTAGATGCATATATGATACCTATTCTACCTCCAAAAGAGTGACCGATAATAACTGGCTTCTTAACGCCTATTTCATCTAACATCTCTTTTAGTATATCAGCATAATCATATATAGATAATTCTTCTTTTGGTTCTTCACTTTCTCCAAATCCTGGTAAATCTAGAATAGTAATTTTATTCTTTTTTAATCTTTCACCAATTGGATTCATCATAGCGATATTTTGTCCCCATCCATGAAGAAGTACTACATCTTCTCCTTCTCCATATTGGACATAATTAATAGAAATATCTCTAATAGTAATTTTCATACAACCACCACCTGTTATTATATCACTTTTTTTATATTAATGAATCACGAGTAAATACTTCTACATCTTTATTAACATATACTCTTAGTTTACATCCACTAACTATTTTAACAAATCCAAGTCCATTTATAACTAGATCTTGATGAACATATACTTCTATTTCATTACTTGATAAATCAGTTAATAGATTATTTCTATCAGTAGGTACTTTTCCTAAATCTAATTCGTTAGATATAAAGAAAGTTAAACTATTTCTATCTCCTTCTAGATAATCTATTCTTGCATATTTATCTATTATTAAACTTTGACCTTCTTTAACTTGATGAGTTCTTGGTCTTATTTCTTTCTTTGGATGAATTCTCTTTAATTCGGTAGGATCTACATAGTTAGATATGTTTCCATTATCTATTAATCCTGGAGTATCTATTATAGTTAAATCTTCACTTACTTCGATGCTTACTTTATTAAGTGTAGTTGATGGAAGACTAGATACTGTTAATTCTCTACCAACATTTGCATAGTTAGTAATTATCTTATTTATTAGTGCACTCTTTCCTACGTTAGTGTGCCCTACTACATAGACATTCTTACTAGATTTATATTTCTTAATCATTAAGAATAATTCATCTAAGTTATAGTTCTTATTAGAACTAATAAATATTATATCTTGATAATCTAGTCCTTGTTTACTAAAGTACTCTTTTATTTTTTCATCGTTAATACTTAATGGAAATACATCTCTTTTAGTAAGTACTAGGATTATTCTATTGCTTATATAATTACGAATAATATTAATATCTCTTTCAATATTAAATACATCTACTAAGAATAGTACTAAATCTTTAGTTTCATTTATACTTTTAAGTATTTCTACATACTCTTCTCCACTTTTAGTACTACTTACATATTCACCATAGTTTTTTAATCTAAAGCATCTACTACATAGGTCATTTGATAAACTTACTGTATAACCTTCTTGTAAAACATTTGAATCTTGGAGTTTAACACCACATCCAAGACAATATTTATCATCTATCATAATATTCACCCTTTTTAAACTTTTTCTTCTTCTCTAATCTTTTAATAATTTTCTTTTCTAAGAATCTATTAAACGAAGTAATTTTTAAATCTTTAGTTCCTAACGGTTCTACTAATACAGTAGTTGATTTGATTCTATTACCACCGATAATATCAGTTACTATTTGGTCTCCAATAACACAAGCTTCTTCTGCATCTATTCCTTCTTTTTTAAGAATCTTTTTAAATCCTATTTTAGATGGTTTAAGTGCAAGAGAAACATATGGTAAAGATAAATTCTTACTTACTTCTCCTAGTCTTTCTTTATTATTATTGTTAGTTAATATATATATAGTAAAGTTCTTCTTTAACTTTTCAATAAGTTTTAGAGTCTTAGCATCAGGAACATTATTATCGATCTTTGTTAAAGTATTATCTAAATCAAATATTAGACATTTAATTCCAGCTTCTTTAAGTTTATCGTAATCTATATCATGAATTGTCTTTTTATATATTTTAGGTACTGTTATGTTCATACTTTCTCCAGTAAGAAAAAACTTAGTTATTCTAAGTTTATCTTATTTAATCTTTTAGTTTTTATTAATTCTTTTTCACTTTCTTTTTTATATACTTTTACTTTATCTTTAGTTGGTTTATCAGGAGTATTTTTCATTTTCTTATCTACTAATAATTTAATAAAGATAATTAAAAGTACTAATAGTATAACACCAAATAGGATTGTAAAAAAGTTTAGTCTCGTATCTTTTATAAAAGTTATTGTATAGATGTTTTCTGTTCCATCTGGAGCATATACTCTTATTTCTACTTTTCCACCTTCTTCAAGTTCAGATAAAGTTTTTTCAAGTAATGCTTCGTCGTACTTAACATCATCTTCTTTAGATTTAACTTCTGGAATTATTACAAGATTATCTTTATATCTCTTATCATATCTTATTTCATAATCTAATATGTTAGATTTAAATTTTGGATTTAATTCTAGAGTTTCATCTTTTGCAATAATTTTAATATCTTTAAGTGTTACATCTATATCTCTATCTTGATTATCAAGGAATAATCTATAGGTCTTGCTATCTCCAGCTTCACTAGTAACAGTAATAATTACTTCGTTTACTCCTACTGCTGGTGGTTCTCCTTCTTTAGCATCTTTAACTTCTACTTTAACTGTAGCTTTGCTATCTACTGGAGTAGCTACTACATCTATCTTCTTTAATCTGTAAGTTTTAATTCTATATTCTAGAGTGTTAGAATCGAAATTGATCTTAACTTCTCCACTATTAATAATGATATTAGATAAGTCGTTGTTACTTCCTCTATTATCATTTCTAGTTATGTTAATTACATATTCTTTAATGTCTCCACTAGCTGATTTAACTTTAATTTCTATTTTGTTTTCACCATATTCAAGTGGTACATTTCTAGGTCCAAACTTATCTACAAATGTTGCAGTGCTGTCGTTTAGAGTAGCTTTAATATCTGCATTTGTTACTTTTGATTCTACTTGCATTGAATAACTGTAAGTAGTTGGTGAGAAATTTACTACTGGATTATCATTAACTTTTAATGCTTTTAATGTATTATCTGTTGATTTTACTTCTACTGTCTTAGAAAATTCTGGTAAGTTCTTTATTGTTTCGTCACTAGCTGTAATATATTTACCTACTAGAGCAAGTTTTGTTTCTGTCTTAGCAGCGTCTTTTTTAACTTGGAATGTTAAAGTTGCTACAGTTGTTTCTCCAGTTACTCCACTTTCATGTTCGAAACTTAAAGTAAGTGGGCTTTCACCGATACTGTTATTTCCACTCCAGTTACCCTTATTTTCTATTCCTTTTAATTCAAGTACGTTAGTTTCATATGTTAAATCAACATAATATTTCTTTATTGTCGATGGTGAACTTACTTTAATATCGAAAGTAATTGTTGCACCAGGACTAGTTAGAGAAGTACCTACTAAACTATTACCATCTTCAATTGCGTATGCTACAAATGGCATTAGTAAAAAAGATACTATTAATAGTAAAAATACGCTAATTCTTTTCATACTATCACTCCTTAATTATTTATTCCTTGTTTACAATTTATATCTAATGTTAAGACTTCAAATCTATATCCATTATCTTTTCCATATTTAACGATTCTCTCGATTGCAGATGCTGTAGTTTGTTTAATATCGTGCATTAATATTACATTACCACGGCTCTTGGATAGACTTCCTGTTACATTCCTTACTTCTTCACTAACTTTTCCTTCGAATGTAGCACTTCTTAATCCTCCAGCATCTCCACTAGATATGTTCCAGTCAAAATAGTTATAACCTTTATCTAGAACATCTCTCGATAGAACTGTCATTATTCCCTTGTTGTATTTTCTAGAAACAGTATTTGATGCTCCTCCTGGGAATCTAATTAGTTTAGAATCTTTTCCAGTTAATCTTTTTACTCTTGCTGCTACTATATTCATATCGTTCCAGAAAGCTTCTTTAGATTTATATATCTTAGCATAATCATGGCTACTTGAATGAAGTCCAACTGCATGTCCTTCGTTTGCTTCTCTTTTAATTAGACTGTCAGGTCCAGTACTAGTTACAAAGAATGTTGCTTTAACTCCATACTTTTTAAGAACATCTAGAATCTTAGGAGTATATGTTGAATTTGGTCCATCATCGAATGTTAGATATATTACTCCTGGGCTTCCACAAGCCATATTAGAACTTACTTTTTTAACTGCAGTACTTTGATTTTGTACTACTACTTTACGAGTTTTAGTATCACTGTTTCCTTTAGTATCAGAAACTGTATAAGTTAAAGTATATGTTCCAAGAGTATTTGTTTTAACTTCTCCTGTTACTTTAACATCTTTACTTATGTCTCCATCACAGTTATCTGTTGCAGTAAATCCTGGCTCTGTATATTTATTATTAATTGTTACATAGACAGTAGCATTACCTTTCAAAGTAATTACTGGCTTTTCTTCATCTACTCTTACAAGCTTTCTAGAAGCTGTCTTTGTATTACCATTACTGTCAGTAACTTTATATTTAACTTCTTCTTCTGTTTCTATCTTTTCTACTTTAGAAGTTACATCCCCATCATATTTATCAGTTGCAGTAAATCCTTTTTCTTCATATTCTTTATTAGGGCAGATTTTAACTTCTTCTTCTCCTTCAAGTTTAATCTCTGGAGGAGTTTTATCTACTACAGTAACAAATCTTTTCTTACTGATAACTATTCTATTTTTTCTTACATTATATTTAAGTGTATACGTACCAAGTTTGTTAATATCTACTTTACCTGTCGTATAAACTGCCTTAGTAATATCCTTACCAAAATATGTAGCTTTATATCCAGGATCTTTATAATTTTCACCGTACTCTACATTTATTTCTTGCCCCCCAATTAACTCTAGTTGTGGTGCTAATAAATAAAAGAAGATACACATAAAGAAGATAAGACCAACAAACAAGAAAGAAATAACCATAAATGTTCTTTTCTTTACTACGTATTGTTTTTTAGCATTATCTTTAGTTTCTCTATTATCTTCAAAAAACTCATCTATATCAAATTCATCAGTGTCTTTCTGACTGGTTAACTCTTCATCATCCATACCAATACCTCTTTACTATCAACCACTTTAATTATAAAGGTATAATGAAAAAAAGTCCATATAAATAGTATCTAAATGAGCATTTCATCATTAAAACTATAATAGCTATTATTAGATACAATTATATGGTCTATTATAGGTATTTTATTAATTATTCCTAACTCTTTAATACTCTTAGTTAACTCAATATCTTCTTTTGAGGGATTAGTATCTCCACTTGGATGATTATGAATAATAACTATACTACTCGCAGAGTATAAATAGGCATATTTAAATATTTCTCTTGGATGAACTAAACTTCTATTAATAGTACCTATATATAATAATTTCTTATTTATTAATCTTTGTTTATTATCGAAATATAGTGCATAAAAGTATTCTTGCTCTTTATTTAAAATATCACTTTTAATATATTCATATATAGAATTAGGATTATCTAGTTTAATCTTTTTATCACAATCATTATATACTCTTCTACCAAGTTCTATAGATGCCATAATATTACAGGCTTTACTCCTACCTATTCCTTTAATTTTAGATAGATTACTTATATTAGCATTCTTAAGTTCTTTAACCATTTTAAACTCTTTCATAATTTCTAGTGATAACTCTTTACATGATTTATTCTTTAATCCAGTACTTAAAATAATAGATAGAAGGTCCTCATTAGATAGAGGTTCTACTCCATATTTAATTAGTCTTTCTCTAGGCCTTTCTTCTCTTGGTATCTCTTTAATTAACATAATTACCTCCTAGTAAATTATTACACAAAAAAATAACCTAAATTAGGTTATTTATTTTCTCTTTGTTTTTTCTTAGCTTCACGACAAGGTTTGCATCTTTTTGGTTCATTGTCGAAACCTTTTTCTTTATAAAATGCTTGATCTTTTGCAGTAAATACAAATTCTGTTCCACAATCTACACATTTTATAGTCTTATCTTTAAATTCTTCGCTCATTTTACTCCTTCCTTACAAATGAAAATACAACTAGTTATTCGTAAGGAGTAATTAGTATATTATCATGTATTAATATAAATTAATTATACAATAATTAAATAATTAATCAAGCATTATGAAATCTTTATCTTTATGTGGTTCGTCAAATAACAAACCATCATAGTCTCTCTGTCTTAATGCTTCATAGACTACTATTGCAACGGCATTACTTACGTTTAATGCTCTTACATTACTAGTCATTGGTATTCTTGCACATCTATCTATGTATGGTCTTAAAATCTCTTTAGGAACGCCAGTTGATTCTTTACCAAATACTAGATAAATATCTTTAGATTTATCACTGTAATCAAAGCTAGAATGAGGTTTATGACCATATCTTGTATAGAAATAGTATTCACCAGGATTCTTACTCTTAAAATCTTCAAAATTTTCATATACGTAGTAAGTTAACTTATCTATATAGTTAACTCCACTTCTTTTAATACTTGCTTCATCGAGTTTAAATCCTAGTGGTTTAATTAAATGAAGTGTACTTCCAGTTGCTACACAAGTTCTCATTATATTACCTGTGTTTTGAGGTATTTCTGGTTCAAACAAAACGATGTTAATCATATATCCTCCTATTTATATTCATCTAATAATCTATCAATATCTCCGATACCTAATTTGATTTTTTCTTCTTTTTGAACAAGATTTAATATTTTACCATCTTTGATGATGATAAAAGCTGGATATGCTTTTAATTTAGCATATTCAAATACTGAATATTTCTTATTAAAATCTTCATAGAAACTATCTAAATCTTTAATATTATCGACACTTAAATATACCATTCTCTTAGATATATCATTTCTCTTAAAATACTCTAATAAATCTTTTTCTACTTCTCTTGAATTGTAGTCAGTTATTGAACTTACAAATAAGTAGAATGAATCATTCTCAATTATATAGTTATCTAGATTATCTACTCCTACTTCAGGAATAGATCCTACTAGTATTGGTTTAGTTAATTCTTCATTTTTAACTCTTGTATATGCTGCAGATAAAGATACTGCTATTCCAATTACAATCAAACATATAACTAATAAAATCATGTAATTTTTTAATGGTACTTCTCTTAATTCTTCATCTTTTTCTTTTTTTCTAGTTCTCTTAATAGCCATTTATATCACATCCTATATATATTATAGAAGATTATAATAAAAAAGAAAAGAGAGTTTAACTCTCTATTTTTTCTCTTGCATCGAATTTCTTTCTATCTACTGTATTAAGTATTTTCTTACGTAATCTTATATGATGTGGTGTAACTTCTACTAATTCATCTGAATTAATATAATCGATAGCATATTCAAGGGTAATTGGTCTTGGTCTTTTTAGTACTACTGTATGGTCACTTCCTGCAGCACGAATGTTAGTTAAGTTCTTTCCTTTAGTAACGTTTACTGCTAAGTCGTTATCTCTTGAATGTTCTCCTACTATCATACCTTCGTATACGTCTTCACCTGGTTCTACGAACATTATTCCACGTTCTTCAACTGCTCCTAGAGAGTATGCTGTAGTTTTTCCTGTATCGATTGATACAAGTACACCAAGTGTTCTTTCACCGATATCTATACTTTCAATTGCATTATATTCTTTAAATGAATGAGACATAACTCCATAACCTTTAGTAAGTGTCATAAAGTTAGTTGAGAATCCAATTAATCCACGTGATGGAACTGTATATACTAGACGAACTAATCCATTTACGTTAGTCATGCTGTCCATGTTAGCTCCTCTATGACCTAGTTCTTCTATTACGTTTCCTACTGATTCTTCAGGACATTCTATTTGAAGTTCTTCATATGGTTCATATTTTACACCATTTTCTTCTTTGATAATTACTTTTGGTTTAGATACTTCTACTTCGAATCCTTCTCTTCTCATATTTTCAATTAATATTCCAAGATGAAGTTCTCCACGACCAGATACTAAGAAGCTTTCAGCATCATTAGGTGCTACTCTTAAACTTACGTCTCTTTGGGTTTCTTTTTCTAGTCTTTCTTCAATCTTTCTTGCAGTAAGAAGTTTTCCATCCATTCCACAGAATGGGCTTGAATTTGTACCGATTGTCATTTGAAGAGTTGGTTCATCTATATGAAGTATTGGAAGAGCTTCTAAATGATCATTTTCACAAATAGTTTCTCCTACTGAAATGTCAGGAAGTCCTGCGATTGCTACAATATCTCCTGCTTCTGCTTCTTCTACTTCTAATCTCTTTAATCCAAAGTATCCAAATAATTTTTGAATTCTAAATTGTTTTTTAGAACCATCTAGTCTCATACAAGTAACAGTTTCTCCAACTTTAATCTTACCATTATGAACTCTACCTACTCCAATTCTTCCAACGAAATCGTTGTAGTCAAGTAGTGCTGGTTGGAACTGTAAATGAGCATTTGGATCTCCTTTTGGTTCAGGTATTTCGGAAATTATATAATCAAGTAATTCATCGAATCCTTTATGTTGTGTATTAATATCTGGATCTAGACTACTAGTTCCATTTACTGCTGATGAATATACTACTTTGAAATCTAATTGTTCTTCAGAAGCATCTAAGTCCATAAATAATTCTAAAACTTCATCTACTACTTCTTTACATCTTGCGCTTGGTTTATCTACTTTATTGATAACTACTATTGGTTTTACTCCTGCAGCTAATGCTTTCTTTAAAACGAATCTAGTTTGTGGCATAGTTCCTTCATAAGCATCCACAACTAAAAGAACACCATCAACCATGTTCATAATACGTTCTACTTCTCCACCAAAGTCAGCATGACCTGGAGTATCAAGTATGTTAATTCTATAATCTTTATAGTTTACAGCAGTTGTTTTAGCTAGAATTGTAATGCCACGTTCTCTTTCTATTTGGTTAGTATCCATAGATATATTACTAGTATCTTCATTCTCTCTAAAAGTACCAGTAGACTTAAGTATTTCATCGACAAGTGTAGTTTTTCCATGGTCTACGTGAGCAATAATTGCTATATTTCTTTTTTTCATAAAAAACCATCTCTCATTTCTAAACTTTTACAATTATAGCACAAATGTATGAAAAATCAAATAAAAAATTCTAGAGGTACCTTGTTAGTAAATCTAGAATAAATATAAATATTAAAAGTAATATTGGCATAAAGACAAAAGATAAAACAAATAGTAATATATTTCCTTTTCCATCTTTTTCACAAATCTCTACTGCTTTTTCATCACCATAGTCTCTTCTTGCTTTAAGAATCCTTATAGTTGATATATCGAGACGACTTCTATTGTATGTAATAATATTCCATATATAGTATGCAAAGATTGCAAATATACTAAATAGTACATACAAAGCTGCAAATGGTCCTGACTTTTTGACTATATATGTCAGTGCAAAAAGTGCATGGAATACTATTAGGGTTAGATTTATACTTAGAAATGGTAAATGATGTAAAAATGGTAAATTAAAAGGAAATAATATATATAATAATGAAATTCTTGGGAGATTATTTCCTTTAGCATACTCTTTTATATAGTAATGTATATATCCATCTACACTAGTTTTAGAAGATACTTTTTCTACTATATTTGATTTAAATAATAATCCACATCTTGGACAAAATGGTACATCACTTACTAGCTTTACTTTACACCTTGGGCAAATCATACAGGGCTACCACATCTTGGACAGAATGCCCCATCAGTAGTCATACCACAGAAGTGACATGTTTTTACTGCACTTTGATATGGATTGTATGTATTAACTTGTGGTGCATTATTTGTTCCACAGTATCCACAGAATGTTCCTTGAATAACCTTTCCACAGTTACTACATGTGATGAATCCTTGATTAGGATCTACATAATTATTAACTGGATTACTGTAATTATTATAATTATTATAAGAATATCCATTATAAGCATATCCACTATAAGCGTTAACTGGTGCTCCATGATGGAATGCTAAATGGCTCTTCTTTACTCCTAATACAACTAATACTATTCCTGAAACATACATAAATATTACAAATATACAGAATAGTAAGAATAAAAGTGGTCCTTCTGCTATTCCCATAGCAAAGCATAAGAAGTCATAAGTTCCATGAAGTACAATTGGTAAGAATAAAGATAAGAAATAATAAGTTCCTGTACTCTTTCCTTTTGCTTTTGCTTCCATAGCTTTATCTAAGAAGAACCCCATATATATTGCAAATATAGCGTGTCCTGGTATTGCTAAGAACGCTCTTAATAATCCTGTACCGAGACCTAAAGCTGTCGATTGAAAACTAGCACCTAATACGTATAAAACATTTTCTATACCAGCAAAACCTAAACTGACTGCTGTAGAAAATATAATTGAATCATAAAAATTGTTATAACTTTTCTCAAATGATAAACCCAGCTTCATACAGCCAAATTTAGCACCTTCTTCTACCATTGCAATTACAATAAATGCATAGATAAACATTGTAAAGTACGAATCTACAAAATCAGTTGGTAAGAATAAATCAATAAATAATACTACACCTGCAGATAATAATCCTAGAGCATAATATTTAAACATTGTACCTACTGATTCTTTTTCTTTATCTAATAAATAAAGAATAAGTGCTATTAAGAAGACTGGCATTATAGATACTGCTAATAAAATAAAAAACACACTAACCACCTACTCTAATTAGATTATATCTTTGATATAAAACATTAGCAATAAAGAATTAATAATAGAATGTCAATTAAATAATATTGAAAAAACTCTACTTTAATAATAAAATTAAGATATAAGGAATAGTAAAAAGGAGGATATATGGAAGAAAAACATATTGGAGCTGGTTGTGGACTTTTAGTAATTAATAAAGATGGTAAGCTTTTATTAGGCCTTAGAAATTATAATGAGGAAACAGCAGATAGTGAAATGCATGAAGAAGGTACTTGGTCTTGTCCAGGTGGAAACATAGAATATGGTGAAACATTTGAAGAAGCTGTAACAAGAGAAGCTAAAGAAGAAACTGGAATAGATATAAAAGATCCAGAGCTTATCTGTGTACAAACTGATTTGAATGAACATGCACATTATATTTCAGTTGGAATGGTTACTCATTCTTTTGAGGGAGTTCCACAGGTTATGGAACCAGATCAAATAATGGCATGGAGATGGTTTGATTTAAATGATTTACCACCAAATATATTCTCAGCATCTAGAAAAACAATAGATTGTTATTTACAAAAAAAATTCTATATTAAATAATATAGAATTTTTATTTTACTTATCTCCTAATTTAAAACTTATAATACTACCAAATATCATAGTAATAAGTCCTACTACAGCAAGTGGTATATTCATACCTAAGTCTCCATATTTAAGAATAGTACTTATCGGTATTGCAAAGAAACTTGCACTTACAAATCCTAATACTCCAAAATATGTTTTTACTGGATGTCTCTTGAATAATAATTCAAGTATTTTACTAATTACTACTATACCTACTAGTACACCTAGACCAAATATGATCATTATTACTAAGTTATGTCCAATATTATTAAAATGAACTAAATCTTTAATAGTAGTTATTATCGTATTATAGTAACCAAGTAATAGTAGAACTAAAGAACCACTTATACCAGGTATTACCATTGCACATGCAGCGATAGCACCTATTAAGAACAGTGCTAAATATCCACCCATAGTCATACTACTTAAATCGACAAATCCTGTTTTAAATAGTAATTCTGATAAAGATAAAAGTACTACCATAAAGAATGTAACTATAAATATTAAATAACTACTTGCTTCTTTAGTTTCTTTCTTACCTTTAACATTTTTAAGTAGCATTGGTATTCCACCAAGAACTAGTCCTACAAAGAACATCATCGTTGGAAGTGGAAAATTATTAAATGAATAATCAATTACATTACTCATTATTACTACCGATAATAGTACTCCTACTGCTATAGGCAATATATATTTTATGTTATCAATTAAATCTTCAAATAAATGACTAACTCTATGAATTAATTCTTCATAAATTCCTAGCATAATTGCAGCAGTACCACCACTTACACCAGGTATAATATTAGCTATTCCAATAATAAATCCTTTAATAGCTAAAATGATATATTTCATAACTACCTCACTCTACCAAGTCTTTTCCTATATTCATCTTTGATAAGAATCTTTCCGTTGTAACCAACTTCCCCTTCCCATTCTTTTTCAAAATCTTTTAAACGCATATCTATTAAACGTATATTTTTAGGATCTAATCTACCCTTTAGATTTTCATCTATCATTTCGGCAGTAACATCTAAAAATATATTAAAATCATATTTCTCAATTATATGTAAGTAATCGTGAGTATCTCTTAAAAGAATTGCACCATTCCAATCTTCAAATCCACCTTGAATGCCTAATTCAGCACAATCTTTGTGAGGTACTATTAAGTGATGGAAAGAAAGATTATGTACTAGGTCAATATCGTAACCCATGAAGTCATAACCTAGTTCAGTTAACTTAAAGTTTGTGATCATTCTTTTAGTTATCTCTTTCATAAAATACCCCACTAATAGATTTATTATAGCAAATATAAAATAAATTGAAAGTATAAAAACACTTTTTTCTAAATTAATTATTTTGTTTTAAATATTCATAAAAACATTTACATCCATATATTATATCTTGATAAGCTTTTTCAAAATCTCTAGTGTACCATGGATCACTTATATCTCTTGATGATTTACTAAAATCTAACAATTTATATACTTTGTTTTCTTTATCGTTTCCTACTATAGATAAGATATCTCTTATATTACTATCGTTCATTCCAATAATATAATCATATTTATTATAATCTTCTCTTTCTAATATAGCAGCTGCTCTTTTAGTAAATGGAATTTTATATTCATTTAATTTATCTTTAGCTAAATAATACATATCGTTTCCAATTTCATCATAACAAGTTGCTCTACTATCTATTTCTATATCTAGATTAGAATCTTTAATCATATCTTTAAATATAAATTCAGCCATTGGGCTTCTACATATATTACCTAAACATACAAAGCATACTTTCATAATAATATCACCTTATTAATTATAACAAATATATGTGTAAAATAAAGAAAATTAGTTAATATGATTTGTAAAGATATTAAATTCATATGATATAATGATTTTAAGGTAGTGATAAATATATGAGTAATTATTATGAAATGTATAAGAACATGAGTAATCCATTAACTGATGATGCTTTAAGAAGAATTATAGATAATTTTTCTAAAGATAAAAGTACTTATGATTTTTTAACTCGTGCATATTATGATAGAAATAATCCTGATAGAAGACTTGTTAATGTAGCTCAAATGGATAGATTATATTCTAATTTATTTAATAATTGGAAGAGATCTGTAATAAGAAAACCTAGAGAAGACGTTGAAAAACTTATTAGTCTTGGGAAAGCTAAAGATGACTATTATAAGCTTCAAGAAAAACTTAAAACAATTGGGGATATACGTACTAAAAAAGAATATGACTTAATATCTCAAGATGATTTAATAGAAAAGTATGGATGGGATATGGATCCACTTGGTTCTTGGATTCATATAGATAGTAGATATATATTCCAACAAAGAGAATATAGTAGATATCATGTTAATCATAGATTATATTTAAATATAGAAGGAAGAGGATTACATGAAATATCAAATCAGTTTATTAAGAAATGTTTAGAGAAAAAAATTCCATTCTATTTCAAGATTTCTTATGCTCCTACTAGAGATGATACAATGGTTATCTATTCAGAAGAGACTCTTCTTGAAAAATATATAGATATATTAAAAGAGATTGTTAATGAAAGACCTCATTTAAAACAATATATAGGACAACCTCCTATCTTAACTGGTAAGATAGATAGCTGGATTGGATATGGATCAGAACCACAAGAAGAACATAGTTCTTATAATAGTAAAAGAGCAAAAGTAATAGATTATGCTATTAAAGAAAATTTAAAAAGATGGATTAAAGAAAATAAAGATGATAAAAGAATAAGTTATAAAAAGAAGGTATTCACTTTCGAAGAGTTCTTAGCATACAATATGACTAAACAATTTGTAGAGCAAAGATTATCTACTTTAAGAAATAGTGGTAATGGTTATAGAGAACGTTGTAGAAGTGAATATGGATTAACTGAAGAAGCGCTTTTAAATCCTGATTTTAAAGCTCATATATATCATGAATTATTAAAGCATATGCCAGATAGGTTAAATGCTTATCTAAATGATAATCCAAATACTGAAAGCTTTAAGATAACTCTTGTTAATGGAAAGAATCCATATTCTATATCATCATCTTTATTCTATGATCAAATAAAAGGGTTTGCAGGTATTGCTGTTAATACTGATAACAATTTCATTCCTAGAGTTAGAAGAACTATAAATTCAGTTTCTAGTTCATATCTAATAGATATAGATAAGTTCTGTTTTGATGTAGGTCCTAGAAATAGTTTATTAAATGAAGATAAGAAATCAATGAATATGGGAAATGAAGCTGAGGCATGGAAAGCTAAAAGAAGATAGTACAATATATCTTCTTTTTTTTATCTAAATATGGTATAATATGCAAGCGATAAGGGGGGACAATATGATTAATATATCTAAAAGTAGTATTGATGATTTAGAGTATTTAGGTTCTGGTGTATTTGGTTCTGTGTATAAAAAAGATAATGAAACTGCATATAAGATATATCACGATGAAATAGTAGAAAGAAATAGTGGTAGATATCTTGATAACCCTATTTTAACTGTTCCAAAAGTTCATTTTGATACTTTAATTAATAGAGGTAAAAAACTTAGTTACTCTGGTTGTATTAGAGATTTAATCAGTGTAGATAATAAGTTTAAAGGAGTTGTAATACCTTATTATGAAGGAGATAAACTTAGTAATTTAATGAGAACTCCTATGGAAAAAAGAATTGAGTATGCTAAAAGAATGGTTAAAAGTTCTAAAGAATTAAATGATAACTGGATATACCCTACTGATTATAAATTAAATAATGTAATTGTATCTAATGATAAAGCTTACTTAATAGATTTAGATGATGTTAGAACACACGCGTTTTTAGTTCCTAGTGCTCTATTTAGAGCATTTAGTACTTCTGCTATGGCCGAAACTGTTCAAACTCTTCTTGGCCAGTGTGATTATCTAGGAGTTACACAAGAAGTTAGAAAAGAAATTGGAAGAGATAAATGGATAGATTTTCCTACTTATAGAAAGATACAAAATTATATAAATAGAAAAGAAAAAGAAAAGAAAATAATATTTATAGATGATTCTACTGATATAGTTAAATTAATAGAAAATGTTAAACTCGATGATAAAGATATAGTATATGTTATTGAAAGTGATACTATACCTAAAGAAAAATATAAAAGTAAAGTTGATAAACTTAAAGTATTTAATGTTCCTTTATATGACTTTGTACTTAGAAATAAGATAGATGATTATAAATATGTAGAACTAATTGGTGAAGCATTTAGTTATAGTGATAATACACTTAAAAGAGTATATAAAAAATAGCTACTATTATGTAGCTGTTTTTATTTTTACAATTATAGTAAATAGGGCGTAAAATTAATAGATTTAGTTCTCATACTGCTATTCATAATTGTTTCACATGATATAATCATTTCAAGGGAGGATAGTGTTATGAGTAATTATTATGAAATGTATACACGGATAAGTAATCCATTAACAGATGATGTATTAAGAAGAGTTATAAATCTTTATTCAAGAACAGATGAAGGATTATATTACTTATTAACGCATGAATATACTGATAGGAAAGATTATAGCAGAAGGAGTATTAATGAACTTCAAAAGGATATATTTTATTCTAATCTTTTTAACGTTTGGAAAAATAATGTAGTAAAAAAACCTAGAGAAAAAGTTAAACAATTTATTGATAAAGGAATAAACTATGAGAATGATATTGTTTCTAGTGACTACTACACTCTTCAAGAACGTTTGAGAAAAATTGAAAATATTAAGTCTATGAAAAAATTCAATGAATTGGATAAAGATCCTCTAATTGGTAAATATTGTTTTAGCAACTATTATCGGCATGATGATTGGTGTCATATAGAAAGTAAAAAAATATTTCAAGAATTAGATGTGCCTAGATTTCATGTTAATCATAGATTATATTTAAATATAGAAGGTGGAGGATTACATGAATTATCTAATCAATTTTTTAAGAGATGTTTAGAAAATCGTATTCCATTCTATTTCAAATTTGCAGAAAACTTTGATAGAGATGATACTATGGTGATTTATTCAAGTGATGAGAATCTTGAAAAATATATAAATATATTACATGAGATAATAAATGAAAGACCACATCTTAAACAGTATATTCACGAGCCACCACTTCTTACAGGAAAGATAGATGGCTGGATTGGATATGGATCAGAACCACAAGAAGAACATTCTTCTTACAATTATAAAAGAGAAAGCGTAATTGATTATGCTATTAAAGAGAATTTAAAAAAATGGATTAAAGATAATAAAGATAGAAAAAAAATTAGATATAAGAATCATATTTTTACTATCGAAGAATTTTTAGCTTACAATATTACAAAAGCGTTTGTAGATAGTAGATTACAATATTTAAAAATGGAAGAAAAAAATAAACATGAAGTTACTCTAAACTCTTTAAAAGATAGATATGGATTAACTAAAGAACTATTATTAGATCCTAGTTTTAAAGCTCATATATATAAAGAAGTATTAAAAGATATACCATCTAGATTAAATGATTATCTAAATAATAAACCATTTAATAATATATTTGAGATAACTCTTGTTGATGGAAAAAAAGCAGATAATTTATCAGATTTTTTTTGTTATAAGATAGGTGAAAAGCAAATAAAGACATTTGCAGTTGTTGCAGCTACAGATGATAAGAATTTCATCCATAAAGTTAGAAAAACTATCAATTCACGTTGTAATTCATATTCGATAGATGCGGATAAATTTTGTTTTGATATAGGGCCTAGAGATGCTTTATTTAGTGAAGATGTAAAAACTGTAATAGAAAATGATTATGGTTATGAAAAGCCTAGGATTAGGGGAAGATAATAATTATATATCTTCTTTTTTGTATTACACTTAAAAAATAGCTACATAATAGTAGCTATTTTTATTTTAATTATTACAATCACAATTCATCTTAGGTTTATCTTTATATAAGTCTTTTATTAGAGATCTAGAGCCTATTAATTTTACAATCTTACTTGCATTACTACTTGCTTCTTCTATCCATTTATTAAATTTATTTGTATCACATATATAATTATTATTAACCCAATTTTTAATAATTGTCGAAAAGAATATATCACCTGCTCCACTATCATCTACTTCTTCACTTACAGTTTTAAGTGGATAATTATATTCGTTGTTATTATAGATTAAAGAACTTCCATTTGATCCTCTTGTAATAATTAATAATTCTGCTTTTAAGACCTTTGATAAGTCTATATCATTCTTAACACTTAATTTATCGAGTAAGTATTTTTCTACTCTTTGATTTAAATTTATTATCTTAAATTTATTTCTTAATTTACATATTATTTCTCTTGGACTTAATTCATAAAATTCATTATTTAAACCCAAATCTAATAATTTAATATTATTTGTATTATCTATGATATACTGATTCTTTTTATTAAGATTATCGAATACTATAATATCTTCTTCTTTAATCTTTTTTAATATTTTTTTTTCATCAATATAACTTTCTTCATAGAATGAATCTTTATTACAGAATGGGCATTTCTTTATAGAACGAAAACATAATTTATTATTTTCTATTACTCTTCTTATTTGATATGATTTTGTATTTATATTATCTAGTTTTGTAATGTCCATATCCACATTACAATCTTTTATACTTTTAATAGCATATTTTCCATATTCGTCGTTTCCACATACTCCGTATACTTTAGAGTTAAATCCCATTGATTTTAAATTACATAGAATGTTAACTGCAGTTATTCCACCATCACATCCAATAAAATTTAAATTTTCATCGTAATAAACATCTAAGACTAAATCGCTAGTACATATAAATTTCATTTTCTATTATTTGCTAAATCAATTGCTTTTTCTAAAGCTTCTTCTTCAGTTTTAGCACTTATACATTTTAATCTTTTGCGATCGTCAAAGTATTTATTAGAGAGTTTTTTACTCCATCCATCGAATTTATCTATAGTTACTATTGGAATACCAGCTTGGTATGCAATTGCCATTTCTGTTAGAGTTCCACTTCCTCCACTTATTGCAATTATTACGTCACAAGATAGTACTAGAGTAAATTCTCTTCCTCCTCCTATTTCTAATCCACAAGGTATTAATACTGTAGGAGTGAAATCTCCATATATTTTTTTATCTTTTCCTCCAGTTACTCCAACTGTTATTCCTCCATTTTTATCTGCTTCTATTGCAGCATTTGTAGATAGAGATGAATAATCTTTTTCTGCTCCATATACTAGTATATTTCCACTTTTTGCTATTAATTTTCCTAGGTTCTTAGCAAAGCTTTCTGCTTCTTCACTATATTTTAAATCTGCTGCAGAACCCATAATTCCTATTTGTAATTTTTTCATTTTAACACCTTCCTTAACGTTTTAATTACACTTTCATTTTCATTAGTATTTAATATTCTTTCTGGTAATTCATAATTCATTATTTCTCTATTTGATAATCTATTTGTTTCATCCCATAAGTCTATTGATAGTTTTACAAGTTCATTTGAGAAGTACTTTGCTTTATCTTTTGGAACTGATGCACGCGCTACTGGATCACCAAATGGTAGGAAGTATGGTGCTTTATATATTTTTCCATCTTCTTCTTTAGCCATTCCACTTTGTGCTATTCCGTAGTAGAAATCTCTTTCACATATTTCATCTATTACATCATCTTTCATTAAGTATCCACATTTTACTTTCTCTTTTAAATTACTAAATTTTTCATATGCTTCATTACTTGATATTGATGAGATAGCACCTACTACATTTATTCCACATTCCTTAAAGAATTTACTAATAGTTGCTACTACACTTCCTGAAAATATTACATCATCTAGTAGTATTATTTCATCTTTACCACTTTGTATTAGTTCTTTAGCTATTTTAAGTACTTCTTTTTGTACTCCATTTTTATCTAGTGGATTCTTTCTAGTAACTAAATCACTACTTCCAGTAAGTCTTGTAACATCTAATGAATAGATGTTTTCATTATCTGGTTTAATATATATTTCATCCATAGATACTATTGGATACTTATCTATAACATCTTTTATAAGATCTTCTAGTGATTCTTTCATTTCACTTTCTTTTACTCCAATTACATCAGTACCATATGTTTCTCTACATAACTTATAAAAATTTTCTCTTAAACCTTCAATAAACTTTTTACTTGGAACTATTATTCCTTTATCTTTATAACTATAACCTAATGCATTATTACCATTTAATATTAAATCTATATCCTCACTTATTATTATTCCTTTTTCTAATGTTTTCATATTTTCCTTCCTTTCTTTAATATCGTTCTATTTAGAAAATATGAAACAAGTCCATTTATATGTAAAAAAAGACTATATAGAAATGTCTATATAGTCTAAGTATTAAGATTTATATAGACAACAAGCATCACAAAAAGCACTTGTTGTCCTGCATTTTAAATTAATGCCGACTAGACAAGCGCAAGATGTTATGATGTAGTCTATAAGTATTATAGTTTTTCATAATATCTTCTCCTTTTCTTGCCATAAGAATAGTACAAAAATTTTATTTTGTCAAATATTTGTTTTATTTATTCTTTTCTATACATATATATAAATTATAAAAACATAAATTATAATAGTGAAATATATGATACAATTTAATTATAAACAATGAAAGGATTAAGCATTATGGACTATATTACTTTCGGAGATTTAGCTAAGTTTGAAAATATTGAAAAGATGAATCTTGATCCAGCTCTTGAAAAGATTTTCATTAGATTAATGAGAAAGCTTCAAGAATATTTTGATGAGCATGGATATACAATCGATTACGGATTTGATTTTTCAGATATCATAAATTCATTAGTTTTAAATGGTGATAATAGATTAAGAATATATGCTTCTGATGAGACCTCAGTTATACACGAAAAAGCTGGTGGTTTCTTTGAACGAGAAAATAATCGTATAGTAATAAATAAAAGAATATTAGGTGACGAAGATAAACTAGAAAAAATTTTATGTCACGAATTTATCCACTTTATTGTGGAAAATAAATGCTTGAAGAATATAAATCCTAATTCTGACATTTATAATGGTGGAATGATTAATGAAGCACTTACCGAAATGTTAGCAAGAGAGATAGTTCATTTTAAAGGAAATACTAGTGGCTATGAACAACATGTTCGTATGCTCAGGTTTGCTAATATACTTACCGATAGTGTTAATGACTTTAGATCTTTTTTAAAAGGAAGGATAGAACCTAAAATTTATAATGAATATTGGGAAGAATTCTTAAAACAAGCTCGTGTATATCAAGATGACTTTTATAATGGTGGTTTCCATAAGTTTGACGAAGCATTAAAAACAAAGTCATATATAGATGTACAAAGATCACTTATCAAAATGGTATGGAAAAACAAAGAACCTAAGAGTTATTTAGAGTTCGTAAAATTAGTAAGAAAGACATCAAAAAGAGTTGTTCCTGATGATGATTGGATGGAGAACTTTTACAAAGAAGTTATAAAGAATACTCCTATTAATTCTGATGCAAAAGAATACTTTACTGATGCAATGATGAGATATTGTAAGATTTCTGACGAACTTGAAGAATATGATAGAAAAAGTAGTGAAAATCAAGAAAGTCTTGATTCTAAGATTCCTACTCCTTTTAATAAAAGAATTGAGCTAGTGAATGAAAAAGAAAGACTTGAAGAGATGTTAACAAGCGTTTCTAATATGGATATAAAGAAAATATTAGATATTAGTGAGAAAGATAAATTAATTAAACTAGAAAGATTCACATTACCAAATATCGACAATAAACTTAAATATGTATATATTGCAACATACGATGATAATAGAATGGAAGTTTTAGGTCAAAATGTTGCTACTAACCAAATACATGATATAAAACTATGTGACTTTCTTGGATATTCAGAAAGGGATAAAATATACCTAAAGGAAACTGGTAAAACAATTGAAGATGGATTTGTCATGACTGCAGCATCTGATATTGATGATAAAATGACAAAATATGTTTCAAAAAAAATAGCTTCGATATTATCTCCTGAAAAGGAAGCGTTATTATTAAAAAAATATCTAGAGAATAATCCTGATGTTATAGAAGAATATAAACAGCATATACTTGGATATGCATTAAATGAATTAGCTACAAAAACTATAAGTGAAATGTCTATTCAAGAAAGACAAGCCATAATAAAAAATCTTGATATAGAAAGTACTAGAATGATTGTTTCAACTGAAAATGGTAAGGCAAGTGTGGCACTTCTTAGTGGTAATAATGCTATAACATGTGATTGTACAGTTTTGATTGATAAAGGAAAAGATGCCCCTTTAAATAATTTCTTTCAAAAAGTTAATGAAAAGAAGAAAGATAATGATACTTCTCTCATGAGTCAACCTTTTGCAATTGATCAAAAAGGAAATTTAGTTATTTCTCAAGATTTAAAACAAGAATATTATAGAAATGAGTATGGAAAGGCAGCAGATAAAATTCAAGCTTTATTTATTGAAAACCAAAAAGATCCTGTTCCATATTTTGAAGGTAGACTTGCTTACTTAGAATCTATTAGAGATAGAATTGCTAGTAAAATGACTTTTGATAGTCCAGTGCAAGAAAAAAGTGGTAAAACAAGATAAATATAAGTTTTTTGTATAATGTAACTAAGAAAGGACTAATTATTATGAATAATTATATTACATTTGGAATGTTACCAAATTATGAATATCTTAAAAAAATTGATTTAGATCCTAAACTAGAAAGATCTTTTGTTAGAGTAATGAGAAAACTTCAAGATTACTTTGATAAACATGGATATACTATTAGTAACGGTTTTGATTTTACCGAGTTGATAAATGATCAAATGTTATTAGGTGATAAAAAATTAAAGATACATGCTTCTAGTGAGCCTTCTGATCACGGATGGGATGGTTTTTATTCACCATCTGAAAATCGTTTAGCAGTAGATGAGAGTCTATTAGATTCAGAAGAGAGATTAGATTTAGTTTTATGTCATGAATTTATCCACTTTATTGTGCATCAAACTTGTATGAAAAATATAAATCCAAATCCAGACATCTTTTATGGTGGAATGATTGATGAAGCATTAACTGAAATGTTAGCAAGAGAGGTATCTAATGATAAGGAAAAAGAAGGAAGCTATGAACAACAAGTTCGTATGCTCCGTTTTGCCAACATACTTACTGATAGTGTTAATAATTTTGGAGCATTTTTAAAAGGTAAAATAGAACCTAAAATTTATAATGATTATTGGGAAGAATTTCTAAGACAAGCTCGTGTATATCAATATGAATTCAACCAAAAATCACATGATTTAAACGCTGCCAAAAAAAATGGAGCATACATAAATGCACAAAGATCACTCATCCAATTGGTATGGAAAGATAAAAAGCCTTGGAATTTACTAGATTTTGCAAAGTTAGTTAGAAAAACATCTAAAAGACCTGTACCTGATCAAGAATGGATGAATGAATTTTATAAAAAAGTAATTAAGGATGTTAGTATTCATCCATATGCGAGAGATTATTTTGCAAATGCGATGATAAGATATCTTGAAATTTCTGACAAACTTGAAAAATATGGTGGGAATGATTTTATAGAATTTAAAGCTGATGGGCATGATTTTGCATTAATAAGAGATAAAGATGGTAATATTGATGTTACTGCTGAAGACAAAGATCTTTTGATTGGGAAAGGTGTTGCAACAGGTACTACTTATGGTAAACTAAGAGATGTTACTGTTTACTTACGTAGTGGTACATCAGTAAAATTTGATGCTAATACTCTTGGCCTTTTTGATAAACGATTAGAACTTGAAAAAGAAAAAGAAAAATATGATGAAATGTTCGCAGCTGTTACTGGCTTAGATATATTAAAGCTTTTAAATGTTAATGATAAAGATAAATTAGTTAGATTGGAAAAATTTACCTTACCAAATACCACAGGTGAAACTAAGACTGTATATATTGCAACATACGAAGATAATAGAATGGAAGTCTTAGGTCCAGACGTAATGCTTGGGCAAATACACGATGTTAGGTTAAGTAAGTTTGTTGGTTATACAGAGGAAGAATCTGCTATGGTATTAGACCCTACTGGTACAACTATCGAAGATGGAATATTATGTAGTTCAGCAGCTAACGATTTTGAAAGAAGAATAATGAAACATATTCAGGAAACATTAAAAACAACTTTAACTCCTGAAAAAGAACAATTGTTAATAGATAATTATCTTAAAAAGCATCCAGAAGATGAAATTGAATCTAGAAGAAACCTACTTCAAAATGCTATATATGATATAGCTGAAGAAACTAAAAAAGAGATGTCTATTGAAGATAAAAGGAAACTTTTAGAAGAACTAGAACCAGATAGCTCAAAAATGATTATTTCAACTGAAAATGGAAATGTAAGAGTTTCTCTTTTACACAACGATATGGCTTTAGATAGTAAACATGAAATATTATTTGATAGAGAAAAAGAAGCGGCTCCTTTAAATGATTTCTTCCAAAGGGTAAAAGAAGAAAAGAAACAAATCGATACAGTATATATTTCTCAACCTATTCCAGTAGATTCAAGAGGAAATATAGTTATATCTCAAGAATTGAAACAAGATTATTTAAGAAATCAATACGAAAAGACAGCAGATAAAATTCAAGATTTATTTATTGAAAACCAAAAAGCTCCTGTTCCATATTTTGGAGGTAGACTTGCTTACTTAGAATCTGTTAGGGATAGAATTGCAAGTAAAATGGCTCCTGATGGTCCAGTGCACGAAGAAAGTAATAAAACAAGATAAATATAAAAGATTTTTATAATAAAAAAACTAACTAGTAATAGTTAGTTTTTATTTTTATTGATATCCTAAAAATATTTTTAACTCTGGTATATTAGCTAGTTCTTCTCTTGTGAAACCAAAAGATGGAGGAACAAGCTCTATATATTTATCCAAGAATTCATCATAGTTACCATCGAAATAGCTAGGTGGAATAAAGAAGGTTCTAGATCCTCCAGTTACTCTATCACCTGCTTGGCAAAATACTGAATAGCCACCTAGTTCATGTTTTCTAAATTCATAGTTTTCTAAATGCCAGTCATGTAATACTTTTCCTTCTTGTCCTGGTACTATAAATTTATCTACTACTTTATTATAGTTTTCTATTTTATATTCTTGGTTCCATATTATTTCATCAATAAATCTTTCTCCATCGACATCTAATCTTTTTTTCTCCTTAGTAGATTTATCATAATGATATATGTAAGCATACTCATATCTATTATTTACTTTTTCAATTAAATATTCATATCTTTTATCAAATAATTCTTTCTTAGCCCATGGATAAGTAAATTTCATTTTCTCTATAGCTTTATCTATATATACATTTACATCATGTCCATAAGGGAACTTTTTATTCATAATCATCACCATTTAAATTATATCATTTTAATTTAAAAAGCGTCTATAAAGACGCTTAATGAGCATAGTCAATCATAATTAGAAAAACAAGTATCACTATAAAAATACTTTCTTTTAGTTATTATTTCTTGTTTTTTCTAGGACTTTACCTTTTGAACATTCACGTTTTTCTCTAGCATTTTCAACATAGTTTAATCGTATGCTTTTTTCTGGGTGAAATTGTGCATTATACCATACACTTAAATAATGAAAGAATTCTAAATATTTATTAGATACATCATGTTCAATACTAGATTCATTATTTTCTCCTAAATATAACAACCTATAAATCCATATTGGTGCAGGCTGAATAAGATGGAATTTTTTCCCCTCATCATTACAAGCAGCTATCTTATTTGCTTCATCCAAATATACTCCAGTAAACCTATAATCATCAAATGCATCTATTGGATAAACGTAATACCAAAAATGTGTCATTATCATTGAAGATATAGTTTTAGACTCTTTATATAATTCTTCATTAAAGTCACCTGGAAGATCTTTAAATAATTCACTATTTTTTTCCATAATTAATCAATACCATTAAATCCTTTTTAAATTATTAACAGATTTCCAATCTGTTTAGCACTTATTATATTTAAAAAAAGTAATTTGTAAATAATTATCCAAAAAAAGAAAAGTTTTACTTTTCTTTTATTTGTATTCAAGTGTTGCTAGTTGTTTGTAATGTCGTATACTACTCTATTTATTCATTTACATTCAATAGTAATTCTATTTGATACTTTTATAGTGCATAAAACAAAATACTAAAAGATTGGAGTATACATCCTAGTAAAACAAATACATGAAATACTGAATGCATATATCTTACTTTATGACCTATTCCATATAAGACGGCACCTATTGTATAAACAATTCCACCACTTAATAATAGTATTAACCCACTTGTTGGTAAAACTGCATTTAATGAATTAAAAGAAAATAAAATTACCCATCCCATTGCTAAATATAAAATGAATGATATGACTTTGAATTTTTCTAAATTAATTGAATTTAATAAAACACCTAATATAGCACATGTCCATACTATTCCAAATATTTTCCAACCAGTAGAACCTCCTATTAAGCTTAAACAAAATGGTGTATAGCTTCCTGCAATAAAAACATATATATCACAATGATCTAGGACTCTAAACACTTTTTTAGCACCGATGTTTGAACTAAGTGCGTGGTATAGGCAGCTAATTAAGAACATAATAATCATAGATACTCCATATATACATGATGAAACTACTCCTACTGCATTATGATTATGGGCAGCCATTACTATTGCTAAAACTAGAATTGTTATTCCAAAAGCCACTCCTAACCCATGTGTTATTGAATTAACTATTTCTTCTCCTAGAGTGTATTTAGGTCTTTTTTTCAATTTATCACCTCATTTATATTTTATATTTATTATACAACTATTTATTAAATAATTATAATTAGATTGATAAGTTTTTTTATATAATAAAAAATGATTTATCGTTTTTTAGCACATTTTTTTAGTCCATAAGAAATTTCCTTTTTCTTGATTTTATACTATATCATATTTTTTTTAAAAAAAATTGTATGGTTTATTTTAGTTGATCTTCTAATTTATTTTATAGTAAAAAAAGCACTATAAAGTGCTTATTCAATTCTTCTAAATGGAGCGGACAAGCGGGATCGAACCGCCACACTAACCTTGGCAAGGTCATATTCTGCCATTAAATCATGTCCGCATCTATTTATATTGTACAATTTATACCTTATTTATCAAGTATTTTTACAATAAAAAAGAAAAGATTTTACTTTTCTTTTATTCATATTCAACTGTTGCTGGTGGTTTAGATGTAATATCATATACTACTCTATTTATTCCTTTGCATTCATTAGTAATTCTATTAGATACTTTTCCTAAAATATCATATGGTATCTTAGCCCAGTCTGCTGTCATAAAGTCATCTGTAGTAACTGCTCTAATTATTATTAAATTATCGTATGTTCTATGATCTCCCATTACTCCTACTGTATTTACTCCAGGAAGTACACAGAAGAATTGTGCTAGATTATCTTCATAACCATTTTTATGCATCTCATCACGAAGTATATAATCTGCTTCTTGTAATAATTTAATCTTCTCTTCTGTTACTTCACCAATAATTCTAATACCTAGTCCAGGACCTGGGAATGGTTGACGCCATACTAACTCTTTTGGTATACCTAGTTTTTCTCCAACTCTTCTTACTTCGTCTTTAAATAGTTCTTTTAATGGTTCTATAATATCAATAAACTCAATATCGTTTGGAATACCTACTTTATTATGATGTGTTTTGATAACTGCAGCATTTCCTTTACCTGACTCTATACAATCTGGATATATTGTTCCTTGGGCAAAATATCCTTTTTCATTTTGTTTTCTAATTTCATTCCAAAATACTTTGTAAAACTCTGTACCTATTATCTTTCTTTTTTCTTCTGGATCAGTTATTCCTTTTAATTTTGATAAGAATTCTTTCTTAGCATTTACTCTTATAAAATTCATTTTGAATAATTTAGTAAATGTTTTTTCGACACTATCTCCTTCATCTTTTCTCATTAGTCCATGATCTACAAATACACATGTTAACTGATTACCTACTGCTTTAGATAAAAGAGCTGCTGCAACTGATGAATCAACTCCTCCAGATAAACCTAATACTACTTTTTTGTTTCCTATTTGCTTTCTTAAACTCTTTACTATTTTATCGATAAAGTCATCCATAATCCAGTCACCTTTACAATTACAGATATCATATAAAAAGTTATGTATTATCTTATTACCATACTCTGAATGAGTTACTTCTGGATGGAACTGTACTGCATATATATTTTTATCTTCATTTTCCATAGCAGCACATGGACAATCTTTAGTTTTTGCTATTACTTTATAATTCTTTGGAGCTTTTGCTACATAATCAGTATGGCTCATCCATACGATAGACTTTTTAGGTATGCCTTTAAATAGTTTTGATTCTTTTATATCTAATTTAATATTTCCATATTCTGATACTGGTGCAGTTTTAACAAGACCATCTTCCATGAATGCTATTAACTGACAACCATAACATATTCCAAGAATAGGAACTCCGATATTTAATATTTCTTTTGTATAATGAGGAGATGTTTCATCAAACACAGAATTAGGTCCTCCAGTAAAAATAATTCCTTTATAGTTTTCTTTTTTTATTATTTCTAAATCTGTAGTAAATGGTAATATTTCTGCATATACATTGTTGTCTCTTACTCTTCTTGCTATTAACTGATTATATTGTCCACCAAAATCTAATACTAATATTTTTTCCATATATCCTCCAAATAATTATATTTGTTTTGAATTATATCACATTATTTATTTTTTTAATTATTAAATATTTTTATATCAAAAAAGCTAACTATATAGTTAGCTTACTTTTACTAGTTTAACCTGTTTTATACCAGATGGTACTTTAATACTACTACTTGCTCCTAGTGATGCTTTGTATCCTTCATCACTTAGACTTGGCCAGTTTTTCCAAATATTAATCATTTTAGAATCCATAAAGCCATTATAGTATATCCATATCATATAATCTTCATCTTTATTTAAAACGTTTGGTGCATAAATTTTATAAGTACCTGGACAGTAATCTTCATTTGCTTCTAAAGTACTTTCACTACTAGCATTTAGGTTAAATATGTATGTTCCTTGACATTTAACATATACATTTATTTCTTTACAAGCCTTTTCATTTTGATTGTAATTTGATGTTGCGCATATTTCAGTTATTCCTATTTTTTTAAATGTTACAGTTCCATTATTATCTACTGATGCAATATTAGAATCTGTAGAACTATAAGTGACTGTCTTATCTTTTAATTTTGCTGGCTCAATTGTAGTAGTAGCTTTAGCAGTACCTCCTACTCTATATGAGTTACCGCTTACTTTTACTTCCATCTTAGTTATTTTTACTTTTACAACTTTTATATCTACGTCAGTAGATAATTCATTCCCCATTTCATCTTTAGCTTTTACTTTTACTTTTTTAACTCCTGCTGTTTCAAAGTCTACATCTTTATCATCTATGTCTACTTTAGTTATTTTTCCATCGACATAATCTACTACTTTTATACAGTCATAATTTGGAGTATCTCCTTCTTCAAACTCACAAGTATTTGATTCAACATATGGAGCTTCATCATCAGTAAAGTCATAAATAAATACATAATTCTTACTCTTTTGGAGTACATTTTTACATGAATATGTAAGTTCTAACTTATGATTATTTATTGTTCTACCAACATAAGAACAACTTAATAATGGTTTATGAATATAACTATTTACTTCTTTCTCAAATCTAGATAATTTGATGTTTATATTCTTTTTAAATGGTCTTGTGAATAGCAATAAAGCTACTATTAATATTATGACTAATGCAATTATTGCTGTGATCAGAATAGTTCTTTTTTTCTTTTTCTTATTATTAGTTACTTTTGTATCTATTAATTTTTTTATTCTATTTATTTCAGACTCATGATCTTTTATTACTTTTTCATCACCAATCTTTTTATATAAATCCCAATAATAGATAACAGTATTTGCTTCTTTAATAGAATAATCTTGTTTAGTAAAATCATTAGTTAAACTGTAGATCACTCCAATTAAGAAATCTTGATTATCTTGAAATTTCTCATATAAACTAATAAATAAAGGCAAACTCTTTTTATACTGTTTAAATTTATATAATGCTACATTAGCGTTGGCAATCTTTCTTTTAGTTTCTTCATCTGCAAAACTATATTCAATTCTTATTACACCATCATCTAGAGCATATTGTGAGTTACAATATTTACATACTCCAGTTTTCTTACTTGCATCAATTTCAATAGTTCCACCACAAGATGGACAGTTAATTTTCTTGAGTTCCATACGAAGCCTCCTACTATAAGATATAGTATATCAGTATTTTAGTTTTTTGTCGTTAGTTTTATGATATAATTATTATGGTGATAATATGACAAATGAAGAATATAAAAGTAAGAATATGGAATTTTTATCTGGAATAGCTAAAGCTGAAGAAGCTGTATTTTCTAGTATTAGAGAAATAGTTAGTGATCCTAAACTACCTAGTCCTAGTGAAAATGTTACTAATAAAATAACTGAACTATTAGAAACATTTGAAAACGATGGAAAGCCACTTGATCAACATTTAATAGTTATTTTAGAAAGTCAGTATTTAAATTATAAATATATGGAATGTGTTCAAGAGGTACAAATATTCTTTAATAATTTAATTACAGCATTTACTAACCAAGATAATGAAAAAGTACGTGACTTACTAGAACACTCTGATGAAGCTGCAGAAAGATGGAATGCTATGGATGAAAGAATCAAGAATTTTGATTTTCAAGAAAACCTAAAAGAAGTTATTGAAAGTGGTATACCAATGCCTAAAGGAATAGATCCTCAAGTAGCATACCAAATATGTTCTAACGAATTAAGAAAGATAGATTATACTCCTAAGAGTGAATCAAAAACACTTTGATAAATTTCAAAGTGTTTTTTATTATAAAAAAACTAACTATCACTAGTTAGTTTTCATTTCATATTGGAGGGCCTAGTCGGATTTGAACCAACGATCAGGGTGTTGCAGACCCACGCCTTACCACTTGGCTATAGACCCATACGCGATATATACATTTTAATCTATAAAGGTTTATATGTCAATATTTAGGAAAACAAAAAATCCCATTATTAATGGGATTTTGTTATTCATCTTTCTTTTCTTCTTCGTTTGTAGGAACAATATTATGTTCTAAATCAATGTTTCTACCTTTTCCTGATAATGTATCTTTAAGTATATATGTATATACCTTATCTTTAATTGTAAAGTCTAGATATATGATATCTGCTCTTTTTAATACATTCTTAACTTCTATAAATGAATACTTATTAGTATATACAGGTGTTATATCTTTTATCTTTAGATTATGATTCATAGTTTCATTATTTTTAATACCATCTACTACGAATCTTATTTGAGCAAATCTTGCTAAGAAGTCATCAACTAGATAATTCTTTCCTAATGTTTCATAGTCGAACTCAATACTATAATTAAGTCTCATTGTCGTATATGATACGTTAGAAGTATCAGTATGATTTGTGAAAGATGTAGTTGATTGACAACTTGTTTCTACACAGTTCTTAGTAGTATATGTATATCTATCTTTTAATTCAAAGCTATCAATTTTTATCTTTGTCTTTCCTAATAGACTTCCTTCGAAAGATAATTCTTCACCTAACTGTTTAGTAGCCATTACTTTTGTCTTCTTAGAGTCATGTTCTGGATTTAATCTTACAGTTCTATAGTTATATACTATATCACCTTTTTCCATCTCTGCACTATATACTGTTCTTAGTTTTTTTGGACTACCATATTTTTCTATAGGCATCTCATATATAAATATGAAATCTCTAGTTTCTCGAGGAGCTAGTATTTGTCTATAATATTGAACACCATACTCTTTAAAGTTATTATATACTAACTTATTTGGAGTTACTGAGTGAGTTCCATCAATATATAGTTTCATATTATCAGTATTTATAGAATTCTGATAATTAGTTCTATTAGTAACTCTCATCTTAATAATTGTATAACAATATTTGTCACTTATATTCTTTCCTAGAGAGTTCTTAGTAGTAGTATAACTCTTTAATACTTTAAATCTTATACCTCCTACATCGTAGTTATCTCCTTCTCTATATATATGTTCCAAACTTGTTAAAAATCCTACTAAGTTTATTACTATTAATATAGTTGCTACGATATATCCTAAATAGAAGAATATCTTATTTTCTTTATAGAAATATTTAAAATATCTTAAACGTTTTTTGATCTTAGTAAAAATATCATCAGTATCAAGTTGGAATTCAAATTCGAATTCTTCATTATCTTCGTTAGTTATTCCTAAATCATGAACGTCTGACTTAAAGTCAAATTTCTTAATATCGAATCCAATTGCTCTTACGAACGTTATACCCATAAAGCCAAATTGGGCTACTGAACTTATGGCTATAATATCCCTCATTACCCTCATTAATATTGGTGATGGTGGATTAAGTGCCATTCCATATATAAATGATGGTACAAGAATAAATAAGAGTAATAGGACGAAATAGAACACTATTGATACTACATAGAATCTAATTGGTTTTCTCTTATAGTTTAATAAATATATTATTACTCCATTACCTAATAAGACTGCTAAAACTAGTAATATATTAAAGAATTTTACTATAGTTTTAGATACTACTTCAAAATCAAAATATGTAGATGAAAAATCAACGTAATCGTTAAAAAATCCAAGTATGTCTGTAACTTGAAAAAATATAAAAATATAAAGGAATAATAATATTATGTGAATTAATCTAAAATGTTTAACCAAAAATGCATATGGTTTCCTTAGTATCATACTATCACCTTACACCCTACTATAATAGAATTATACTATATTTTCTATTTTTATTAAAGAAAAAAATTAAGATAGTTTACTTCTTAATTTTTATTTATATATATATCAAATACATTCTCATAATTTGACTTTAACTCACTATATTTAGCTAAGTCATATAATCCTTTAATATTAAATTTTTTAATTGTTTCGTATTCTATGAAATATAGATTATCTTCTTTAATGACTACATTTTTAGGATCGTTTGTTTTAAATAATTTAATACTTACTTCAGGATACTTTTCATATGTTTTGTAAAAATATCCATTCTTGTAATAGTATGCACATCCATGTGTTTCATATATCTTATCAGCCTTTATTTTCTTATATGCATCACTTACTTTATTAAAGTATACTTTTTTATCAGTAACTTCATAAATAGATACTCTTTCTTCTTCTTTGTCATTATATATATATGCTTTTTCTCCAATAGTTGCGATTAATTTAATTGTCATTTCTTTAGGATTAATCTTGTATTGTCTTAAATTAGTCCTGTCAGTAATATATATTTCATCGTTATGGATACCATTATAATATGAATTAAATGATATGCCAGTTCCTATATTTATAGTTTCACTTTTATTAGTTAGTATGTTATATACTACGATAGTATCAAACTCAATAGTATTACTTATTTGTGGTATTACATAATAATCACCACATAAAATGCCATGTGTATTTTTATAATTATCTATAGTACCATACTCAACATATTCTTCTATTTCTTTATTAATAACTGTTATAGCTCTTTGGAAATGAAATAATATATTTTCTCCTTCATCAAGATATCCTTTGTTAATTTCTAATGAACTAATTGTCTGTGTTTGTTTATCATTTCCATATGTCTCAATTGATTCATCTAACTCTTTTATTTTTAATTCATTCTTTAAAGTAAAGTATGTATATAGTTCATTATCTTTAATACATAGTGTTTCTGAATTTTTATCATTTACAAGAGTTATATTTAGACACTCTACATCATCTTTTTTATATTCATTTACTTTTTTTACTATTTCTTTTCTCTTATTAAATAGATTATTTACGTCAAAGATATAACTTTTATTACTATCTTTTTCATTTACCTTGATATAGTATATATCTCTATTTTCATCTCTTACATAGTATTCATTAATTTCATACTTTTTAGAGTCTTCTGTTATTACATATTCTATATCGTGGTTAGACTTTAGATAGTTAAAATTAAATTCATATATTAATAGTATTATTAGAAATAAAATAAAGAATATAATACACTTTTTCATACTATACCATTCCCTTCTTTAAATATTCATTAAGAATAATTTAAATTGTAAATCTAGGTTCTTACCAGTTGTCTTACTCTTGTAATCAATCTCTGATAATTCATATAACAATTTTAATAACTTATCTTTTGAAAAGTTATCACATTGTTCCATAGATATTGAAATAGCTGCAGGTTTAACATTCATTATTTCAGCCATTTCTGATTGTTTTACTTTATCATCTCTTAAAACTTTAATAGAATATAACATTCTTATTTTGTTTGCTATACTTGCTACTATTAAAGTTGGTTCTTCCTTTTCAATTAGTCTTGTATATAACTCGACTGATTTTTTTCTATTTCTTGCAGTAATTGCATTTACTAAATCAAAAATATTATCATCGTATTCTTTAAATACTACTTTATCAATATCTTCTTTAGTAATTATCTTATCTTCTAGCTTATACAATTTTAATTTTTCTAGTTCTGTTATTATTCTTTCGTTATTTTTGTGACAATATTCAATCAAATATTTAACATCTCTATTTTCCATCTTATAATCTTCTAAATTTCTTTTTACAAGAAGTTCAGTAGATATAGTTCCTTCTATTACTTCTAGTTTTGATAATAGTTCTGTCAAAGTTTTTCTAGATGCTGTTTTACTTGCTACTAGAATTAGTATATTGTCACTTTTACTATCGATGTATTTAATGATCTTGTTAATACTCTTATCGTTAGAACTATCGCCTTCTAAGAATAGAGAATTATATGCAATTACTACTTTTAGATTACTTAAAAAGTTATATGTATTTAACTCTTCTAGTAAATCATCAACAGTCTTTTCTGATAAATCCATCTTAATTATTTCTTTATCAGTTTCTTTAATTTTTTTTATGATTTCTTCTATCTTAAGATCAATTATTACTTTATCATCAGATAGAATTAGATAATTATTCATCTTTCTTGTCCTTTTCTTTTGTTGAATACATTTTTTTCATCTTGAACATGTTTTCTGATACTGCTGTTTCTACTTCACTTAATGCTAAATTATCTATTTTAGATACTATTACTTCTTCTTTGGCAGTATCGATACATATCTTTCCCCAAAATAGTCCTGATCTTACATTTAAGTCATTAAACATATAAGGCATAACACTATCTAGTGAATAACCTGCTATTACTCTTTTTCTACCTATCAATATTCTTTCAGTAGTAATAGCTACTATACAAGTTGAAAACATGTCATAGTACTTTATTCCTTTTTGTCCTGCAAAAGCATATACTACTTCTTCATCTTTATTCATATGCTTTTCAATTATCTCTGCATGTTTTTGTAATCTCCATGCAACAGTAAGTGGATATTTCTTTTTAAATTTTCTTACTTCTTGTAGTACTGTAGTCATATTATCACCTCTTATATAAAACTATTTTGTTTTAGTAAACCTACTAAGTTATCTTTACTAGTAAGTCCTCTTTTATACATTATAATGCTCTTATTTTTTACGAGCATCAATGTTGGTGTTCCAATTCCATTTTTAGAAAAATCTTCATTTAATGGAGCTAATTTATTTAATAAATCTTCGCTAGTTTCTTTATTAATATCTAAATAATAGATATCAAATTTATAATCCTTTAATATTTCATAAAATATTTTATTTTGTTTTTGACAGTAACTACAATTATCTTTACCTATATATATAAATGATAATTCATCTCTATTATAGATTTCGATTAGTTCATCTAAATTTATTTTTTTATATTCTTCTTTTACATCTATATACATTCTTTTGATTTCTTCTTTTCTTTTAAAATCAGAAACCATAAATGCAGATATTGCAAACATTGTGAATGCAAATAGAATACAAAATACATTTATTAATTTATCTTTCATTACTCTAAAATATCTTCCACTATATCATTAAAGAATTTTACTATTGCATCGAATATTCCTTTAAAGAATTTACCTATAGCATCTAATAATCCATCGTTTTGTTCTTCTTCGATAGGTTCTTCAACTACTTCTTCTTCCTTTTTAGGTTCTTCTTTGCTTTGCCATATTCCTCTTTTTTCTTCTTTTGCTTTTTTCTCATCTTCTATTAGCGCATCATTATATTTGTAGTCATCATATAGATATGCTACTTTAGCATATCCTAGTGATACTAGATGTGATTCAATTAATTCATCATCAACAAATATCCAGGCATTTATTCTACCATATTTATCTATTCTAGAAATATTTGGTTCATATTCAATTTGTATCTTCTTTGCATTTGTTAGAATACTGCAAACATAATCATCAACTGTTTTACCATTTATTTCGTCGAAGCTAGAAGAATTAATAAACTCTCCTGCTTCGATACCTATAAATCTTACTTTAATTTCTTCTTTGTTTAATATGAACCTTGCACTTACTGAATCTACACATGTACTAAGAGTAATATTCTCTTTTTCTTCAGCAAAGACATTCGTTGGTATTATGAGAGTTAATACGGCTAATAATGTAATTATTATTTTCAATTATATCCTCCCGTTAATCATCAAAGAAATCATCAAAGAATTGTTCATCCTCTTCAATATTTTCAAGAGTAAGTGGTTTAGTCTCCTTGAACACTTGCTTATTAGATGGTTCAATGTTTCCATCTCTTCTAGGTTTAGGTTCTTCTACTACTCTTTCAATATGTTCTTCTTTAGCTGGCTCTTTATTAATTGTTTCATATACTGGTTTATTATAAGTATATTTCTCTTCTTTTTCTTCTGTATCATTCTTTTCTATTGGTGCTAGTAGATCGAAAGAATCAAATAAATCTTGAGATAATTTATCATTAACTTTCTTTTCAATATCACTTGGTGAAATATCTAAGCTAATATCTCTCTCAGCTTTTGGTTCTTCAATTCTTTCTCTTCTATCATATTCTTTGAAGTTATAATCAGAGCCTCTATCATTAATAATATTTCTATTATCATACTTGAAATCATCAAAATGATCATCCATTCTAGGGTTCATATAATGATCTCTTGGCATAACATCACGACGATTATCTCTTCCAGAAGTCATGAATGAATCTCTAGATAAATCTCTATCCCTATCACTATCTATATCTTCATATTCGGCATCAATAGTATGATGTTCTTCATACTTATTAGATGGTCTATCGAATGAATCTCTCTCATATTTAGGCTTACTTACTGGAATGTCATCATCTAATAATTCATCGTCAAGTGAACTAGATAATAATCCCTTATCAAGGTTATTATAGTCATCCATGTGGCTATTAGATTTAGGCTTTGGTTTAGTATCTAATTCATCGTCTGGAATTAAGTCTATGTCGTCATCTAAGATATCATCATATTTCTTATTTGGCTCACTAGAAATCTTTCCATTTTTCTTTTCTTCTTCTTCTTTTTCAAGTGCAGCAAGTTTAGCATCGATTTTCTTAACGATATCGTTAATAGATAAATCTTGCTTAGAACCTCCACCGCTACCTTGTCTTGGTGGGAAGAATCCTCCACCAGATGGTGGTCTATCTCCTGGGAATCCTCCAGGGAATCCACCTCCGCCTCCACCTAAGTTAGCCATTACTTCGTCAATCTTTTGACTTTTCTTTTCTTTTACAAAATCACGAATGTCGAAGATAGCAACTGGTACTTTTTGTCTTACAGGATAATCAACTTTAGGACTTTTTTCATTTCCCCAATCAATTTTAAAGTCTGGAACGAATGAAGTCTTAAATGGACTTTTCCTCATACGTAATATGATATGGTCGAACTGTTTCATTCTTTGAAGGTCACTTATTGTAACAAGAGGTGTTGAAGCAGTCTTAGCATCTTGCTTACTCTTCTTTTCACCACAAAGTTTACTTATTTCTTCTAGGGCTGCAAGCTCTGTAGAGATAAGGTAAATAATATTACCACAGTTACCTTTAATAGTTTCTGCATCGTCTTTACCATATACTTTATTTAACTGAGCGAAGTTCTGGATAATCATTATAAATCTGATTTGTCTTGAACGTGCTGCAGTAATCATTGTCGTAACGTCTTTTAAAGGTGGCATGTTTGCAAACTCGTCTAGTAAGAAGTTTGTTCTTACTGGAAGTTTTCCACCATTTTGTTGTGCAACATCGATAAGTGTTTCATATACTTGTTTAATAAATATTGTTGCTAGTGAGTGGTATGTTTTCTTTTCATCTTGGATGATTATAAATACTGCTGTCTTTTGTTTACCAATTGAATCTAGCTCAATATCACTATGACTTAACATCTCTGATAAGTTTTCACGAGATGCAAATAGTTTTACTTTTTGTTTAAATACTGAAATGATACTTCCTTTAGTATCACTTGGAGCCATTACAGTTCCACTTGCGTTAACATATGCTGGACTTGCAGGATCTTTAAGATTGAAATACTCTTTAATATACGTAGACCCTCCAAATTTATCTTCCCCAACAGTTGCTGTCATGTTGATACTATTGATATTAATCTTATCTTCTGTAGTATCTTCGAACATTGCAAGAGCTATACCTGCAAAGTAGTCTGCTGCTGTTTTCTCCCAGAATGGGTCTTGGTTACCACTATTTTCTTCGTATAAGATATTAGCAGCTAAGTCATCTAGTAACTCGATTGCTTTATCTTGGTTACCATTTTTATATAGTCTATATGGCATTGATAGTGGGTTCCATGCTTCTCCGTTTTGTGGACTACGGAAGTTTAATAGAAGTATGTTATACCCTTTTTCTTTTAATAGTCCTGCTGTCTTTTCATATAGCTCACCTTTAGGGTCTGTACATATAATTGACTCACCCTTTTTAGCAAGTACTTTGATTGTTGGTAAGATAGTATCTTGAGTTTTACCTGAACCAGTAGCTCCTATTACGAGTGTATGATATTCACCATTATCAACCCATAACTCATGTCCATTACATATTAGAGGAACTCCTGCAGCATCACTAGTCTTTTGATTAGCTTCTACTCTTACGACATTTTTATCTGTCTTAATATCTTTCTCTCTAGCCCAGTCACTATATCCACCACTTGCTCCAGTAGTAATATGAAGTCCAAATCCCTTTTCAAATTCAAAGAAATGTGACTTAACTGATAAAAATGATCCTAATAGGCATACTATGTATATAATTAAAGTATATTTAATATGATCAGTATCAAAAGCTTCTATTGGATTTAATCCATAGAATGTTCCTTGACCTGCTAATTGGGGAATATTTAGTACTGCTAATGCTATAAGATATAGTAGTACTACTGCATATACTCCAAAAGTCATCATATCCTTAGAATCTGCTGTGATTTTAAATTTCATACCATCAACCTCTTTTATATATATATCTATTTTATAGTATATCATAAAATAAAAAAATAGACATTACTAATGAGTAATTATCTACTTTTTTCATATACTTTTCCAGTTGGCTTTATTTTTTCAAATTCCCAAGCGTGTCCTTCTTGTTCCATCTCATCAAAGACTTCATCATTATGAAAATTATATGCGTATAAATATCTTTTTTCTACATCTCTATATTGAGAGAACAAATTCTGACTATCTTCACCTTCTAGTAGTTTTAAGAAAGCTGTTTCTAGATATGCATAAGATACTTTATCATCACTTTCAACTCTATCATGATGCTCGTCTATTCCTTTGATATATAGTAATGGATTACTCCTTATAAGTAGTTGATTTTCTATATTATCTAGTCTTGAATAATCATCTATTACAAGCCATCCATGATCACTCATTATGATGATTACACTGTTATCGTATAAATCGTTCTCTTTAAGATAGTTTATATATTTTGTCGTTATATTTATACTTGCTCTAACATTTTTTATATGATTACCATTATTTGTTTCTTTTAAATTTTCATCTAAATTATATGGATTATGTCCACCTTGAATATGAATAAATTTAAATATATTATCTTCTACTTTCTCTACTTTCATATCTAAGTCTTTATTAAAATCTGCATTCAAGAAACTGTACTGATCATCTGGTTTAATACTATAGAAGTTTATATCATCAAAGTTAGTAAGTAATTTAAGTCCATATGGTAAATACTTATATAAATCATATCTTGATTCTACTTTGATTAAATTAATTATATTTAAATATTTTGCTTCTCTTATGTTTCTATACCTTGAATAATTGTCATTGTTGTACATTATTTCAGGTTCATATAAATCGATTAGATAATTATTATTTTCTATGCTATTTAATAGTTTAGAATTATCTAATGAATCAGAATAAAAATCAAAGAAATTAGTATCATTTAAGTATTTCTCTCCAGTAAGTATAAGAGGTACTGAATATTTAGTAAATAAATATGAACTTAAACTGTCTTTATAATATGTAAAATCATTTAATACTGATTTATCTTTAGTATTAGAGTTATATGTAGTAGAACTAATTGAATCTATTAAAAATATTATATAGTTCTTATTCTCAGAATAAACATTAAGATTCTCTTTAGTAGCATACAAATTATGTTTATGATCAAAGAATCCTTTAGTAGGTAATACACTTATAATTCCTGATGTTAACATAATAGAAATAATAATGACGGAATACTTAATTGTCTTATTGACAATTATTTTCTTTTTTCTTCTAAGTCCGTGATATACAGAAAGAATTACAATTATTGATACAATTGCTGATATTAAATTACCTATAATCCAGTCAGATCCCATAAGAGAAAATTCAGTTGCATTAATCTTAGGAGAATTTAACATAAGAAAGTTTCCTTCGATATATATGTATATATAAATTGCTAATAAAATCTTATCAATTCCTGGTTTATCTTTAAATATTTTTTTTAACAGTATAAACAGTGCACAAAAAATTATAAACATTATTATAAAAATAATAATTATATATCTAAAATATAAATATATATCAAACCATAAATCATTAATATTAGTACCATAAAGTACAATTGGTTCATAAAAATAAAGCATAAAACTAAAACCAAATGCAAGTATAAATTCATTTATATATTTTTTTAAAAAGTTCATTTTAACACTTCACTTTCTTTAACACATATACTATTTTATCACTATTAGACTAAAAGAAAAAGAAGAACAAGTCTTCTTTTAACATCCATTTTGGCATTGACCATCATATACTAAAGAATTAGTACACTCATATATTTCTTTACTAGAATCTAATCTTCCATACTTTATATTTGTAAAGAATAGTCCTAATAATCCATCCCATTTGTAATCAAATCCTTCGAAATATTTAAGTCCATATTGGCTGGCACCACGACCATGACCTCCACTTGGTTTATATGTCCAAGCATATTCAGTTCTGGTTGATCCATCATCAAGTTTCTTTTGTCTAGTCATTCCAGTGTCTGTCCAACAAATTGGAAGGGTTTCTTGTGGTGGTGTTCCTGCTACCTCTGTTGGAGGTGATGCTGGAGATGTTGAAAACCTTACTTTCTTACCTCCAAGTTCTTCGTTTGGTGGTCTAGAATCTGGATTCTTAAAGCATGGACAATTTAGATATTTTTCTGGAACACTAAATCCTCCACTATATTTAGGTCTATATGCGGCAGGATTTATTGGTAAATCTCTTTGACCATCATCTAGATACCAGAATCCATCTATTAATTCTCTATTTTGTGGACAAAAAGCATCGTATTCGGTATGTCTTACTTTTCCTGTATCGTAATAAAGAATTACCATTCCTTTTGTCTCTTGTACTGCTTGATATATTTTAGGTAAGTGTACCTTTGGCCAATCAGGATCATAGTTTGGATTGTCTTCTTGATTTTCATATTTAGGATCATATGTTGGGTTATAAGCTGCACCATTGTAGTTTTGAGCATTAGAACTATTTTCTATTACTCCTTCTCCATCGGTTCCTACAATAGCTATTCCTTCAGTTCTTGCAAGAATTGCCATAGCCTTTTCAGCTTCAAGTCCTCCAAATGACATCTCTGCCATAAGAACTCCTCCGACATATTGTTCTAGATCGACTTCATCGTATCCTCCACCATCTTTGTGTAGTACTTTAATCTTTTCTATCTTAGATTCAATAACATCATTATTTTTACAGTCATCTCTTCTAATTGATTCATAATAACTATAAATATAATTAGCTATCTCTAATATCTTTGGAAGATTTATCTCATATAATTCGTCTTCACTTTTTCCTTCATCATGAGCTAGATAGTCATGGAAATATGTATCGATAAATCCACCTTTATTAACTAGATTCCAGAAGTAAACTCCTCCAGTATCTGGCTCTTTTACATATTCATGTTCACCTTGAGCATTTATGAAATTGTAATAAATACCTTGTGCTATTGAAAGGACTCTTACATCTGGAACTACTGACTCTCCTGGTGGTGCTTCAGTACATCTTGCATTTAATTCAGCTTCTACTTCATCTCTATAACTTCCAAATAAGTTAAATATATCTAAGAAACTCCAGAATGATTTAGCTCCTTGCTTTAGATCATTCTTAGCAAATTGTTCCATCGTTTCTTCTGCACCACACTCAACTTTAATATCTGAACTATATATATCGACATATGTCATTATTTGCATCTTTGATAAAAGAGTCGTCTGTTCAGCCCATAATTCTATAAAGTCTTCCCAGTTATATAGTTTACCTTTGAAATAATAACACTCTTCAGTTGGTGATCCACAATTACCTTTAACTGGAGTAATGAAATCATTTTCAAGTGGTGCTACTAAAGTTGCTGCTATTAAGAATCTATCTACATTTACCTCGAATTCATCTGCTACTTCTTTATATTCTTTTTGAACTTTTTCATATAGTCCTGGATACTTTAAGAATACATTTTGTATTTCATCTTCAAAGTCTTGAACTATAACTTGTCCATCATTATCGTTACTATATGTTTGGGAATCTGCATTCTTTGTAAATAGAAGTAAGAATATAAATAGTATAAAGAATGTAGGTCCTACTATTGAAATTAAGAAAAGCATTCTTTGTTTCTTTTTTCTTTCATCGTTTGCTTTTTTAACAACCTTTTTAACTCCTTCACTAGTTGAATCTGCTTTTGCAAATTCATTTAAGTATTCGTCACCTTTTTTAGTTTCTAAGGCTTTTTCTACTACTTTTCCTACTGCTGGATTATATGCTTTGGCTGCTGTTGTTAGTGTTTCTTTTGCAGCTTTCTTCTTTAACTTTTGCTGCATATTTAAATCTTGATTATTTGGATTATTTGGATCATTTTCTTGTTGTTTTTTTATTGCGTTCTCTTGTTGTGGTGATAAAGCTTTTTTATTTGGTGTACTCTTTTGACTACTGTTCATCTGATTAGAATTATTTGATCTTTGTCCATTTCTAGAGGCACTATAACTGTTCTTTTGACCTCCACCAGAAGAAGTATTTATACTTCTTGAACTCTTATAAACATCTGCCATTTTATCACCTTATTTCTTCTTTTCTACTAAATAGTTAACGCATTCTCCTTTTTCAGTATCAATGCTTCCTTCGTATCTTTTAAAAGTTACTCCATATCCATCTCTTTCAAGGAATAATTTTATAAGTCCTTGAGCATTATATCCGAATTGAGAGAAATATTTCATACCATGCTGGCTAACTCCTCTTCCGTGTCCTCCAGTGGCATGATATTTATATCCATTTAAAGTCTTTCCTGTATCTGGATCTGTCTTAGTTGAACCAGCTGGTTCCCAACATGTTGCTGTTGTCGTTTGAGGTGGTTTACCAAGAAGTTGTCCATATAAACTTTCTTGAGTTTCTGCATATTGTGTTCCAGGTTGACTATCGTTGTTTTGGAAACAAGGACATTCAACTCTCGACTGTGGAACGCTGAATCTAGATAAGTCTATTGGTAAATTTCTCTGTCCATCTGGTAAATAATAGAATCCATTTTGTGGTTCCCTAGTAACTGGACAGAATGCATCGTATTCTGTTTCTAATACGACATCACTGCCATATTCAGTAATAACAACTCCTCTTGTATCAGTTACTGCTTTATATATTTCAGGGAAATGTTCTTTAGGATAATCTGGATCATAATTTGGATTATCTTCTTGATTTTCATAATTTGGATCGTATGTTGGATTATATTTCCACCACCAACATCCGATTTGAGCACTACCTGTTATGTGGTCTCCTCCGTGTACTACAATTGCACTGTAAGCATAACTTCTCGTTAACATTGCCTGTGCATGAGCTACTTCACCTGTTGATCCACCAAATGTAGCTAGCACAGAACCTCCAACAAATACATCTTCAAAATCAAGTGTATACATTGGAGAGCTTCCATCTTCTGTAAACTTTATTTTTTCTAGTTCTCCTTCAATTACTGGATAACCATTACAGTCTCTTCTAATTGATTCATAATACGTATATATATAATTTGCTATATCTAATATTTTTGGAAGATTTATCTCATATAATTCATCTTCACTCTTACCTTCAATATTAGCTAAATAATCTTTAAAATAAATATCTACAAATCCATCTTGATTAACTAGATTCCAGAAGAAAACCCCTCCAGTATCTGGCTCTTTTACATATTCATGTTCACCTTTTGCATTTATAAAGTTGTAATAGACTCCTTGTTCAGTTGATACGACATAAACATCTGGTACAGTACTTTCTCCTGGTCTTGCCTCGATACATCTTGCATTTAACTCAGCATCTACTTCATCTCTATAACTTCCAAATAAGTTAAATATATCTAAGAAACTCCAGAATGAAGTTGCTCCTTGACTTAGGTCATTCTTAGCAAATTGCTCCATTGTTTCATCTGATCCACACTCAACTTTAATATTTGAACTATATTTATCGATATATGATAATATTTGCATCTTTGCTAGAAGTTCAGTTTGCTCTGCCCATAGAGAAATAAAATCTTCCCAGTTATATAGTTTACCTTTGAAATAATAACACTCTTTAGTCTCTGAACCACAGTCTCCCTCTACTGGAACGATAAACTCATTTTCAAGTGGTGCTACTAAAGCTGATATTATTAAATATCTATCTAAGTCTACTTTATATTTATCTGCTACTTTTTTAAATTCTTTTTCTACTTTTTCATATAGTCCTGGATACTTTAAGAATACGTTTTGTATCTCATCATCATATTCTTCTATGATTACCTCTCCATCATTTACATTACTATATGTTTGTGAATCTGCATTCTTTGCAAATAAAAGTACAAATACAAACAAGAATAATAAAATTGGTAATCCAATAGAAGCTAAGAAAAGCATTCTTTGAGTCTTTTTTCTTTCGTTATTTGCTTTTTTAACGACGTTTTTGACTCCTTCTCTAGTTGAATCTGCTTTTGCAAACTCGTCTAGGTATTCATCACCTTTTTTAGTTTCTAAGGCTTTTTCTACTACTTTTCCTACTGCTGGATTATATGCTTTAGCTGCTGTTGTTAGTGTTTCTTTTGCAGCTTTCTTCTTTAACTTTTGCTGCATATTTAAATCTTGATTATTTGGATTATTTGGATCATTTTCTTGTTGTTTTTTTATTGCATTCTCTTGTTGTGGTGATAAAGCTTTTTTATTTGGTGTACTTTTTTGACTACTGTTCATCTGATTAGAGTTGCTTGGTCTTTGTCCATTTCTAGAGGCACTATAACTATTCTTTTGTCCTCCACCAGAAGCAGTATTTATACTTCTTGAACTCTTGTATACTTCAGCCATTTTTCATCACCACCGCTATTTAAATTTTAACATATTTTTATAATAATAAAAAGGAGAACTTTTTATAGCCCTCCTCCTGTTCCAAATGAAGATAATTCATCTGGAGTTACGATTACATTAATCTGCATTCGTCTGTTACCACAAACGAATAATGCTTCTCCTTGAGAGTATCCTTTGATACTTTCTTTTTCGTTATCATTAAGGTCAATTAATAATCCTAAATCTTCAACTGCTTGTTTCTTTAATCCCATTACTAGGTAATAAGAAGCATTGTCGAATATTGCTTTACCTTGAGTAATAACTCCAGGAGATGCAAAGTCACTTGGTTGCTGTGTAATTATAATAGTACCTGTATTATATTTTCTTGCACGTCTTTGTACTTGTGCTAAGAAGTCAGCACCTAATGTATTATCATCACCTAATAATACGTGTGCCTCATCAACCATTAATACTGTATCTACGTTTTTATCTAGACATAATCCCCAAGCATACTTAAGTATGTTGAAGAATAATGCATTCTTAATATTTTGTTCAGCATTCATTAATTCCTTAATATTGAATGTAATGAAGTCACTGTTATGTGTAATTGTTGTATGACCATCGAAGAAGTATTTTAAGTCTTTAGTAAGTGGTCTAATCTTTAACTCTAGACGTTCCATAATATCACGTTCATGCGTATGGTCTGTCATAGAAAGAAGTATAGCTTTAATTGTTTCATATACGTCACTGAATGTTGGATATTCCTCAGCAGTAAAGTTATAGAAATCTGAATCAAAGTCTATTCCAAAACGCTTATATGTGTCTTGTACTACTTCACTAAATAATGTTAATACATCTTCTTCAATAGATGGATCATAATATTTCATAAAGGCTTTTAGGAATTGAAGAGTCGTAGTAAGTACTGTGTATCCTAAACCTTGTTTTAATTCATCTTCATCAGCATCGACAACTATTTGTAGTGGGTTAATCATTCCGTATGCTCCACCTTTACCTAAGTCGATAGTGTCTCCACCAAATACTTTAGTCATTTCTTCAAGCTCGTTTTCTGGGTCGATACATACTAACTGACAACCATTTCTAATATGGTTTCTAAGAAGTAACTTAGCAGCTGTAGATTTACCACTACCAGAAGTACCAAGTAAGATTAAGTTAGCATTGTTTCTGTTGCTTTCTTTCTTAATCTTATATAAGAATTGGTTAAATAGAATTACTCCTCCAGAGAAGTCAACTCCTAATAATGTTGAATATCCTGGGTCTTTAACACTATCGAATATAAATGGATACATAGCTGCTATTGTAACTGATGGTATTGGTGTTCCAATTCTTTCCTCAATATCTTGTTTTGGATAAATTGGTACGATACTCTTAAGAGCTTTGTCTTGTTCAAAACGAAGTGCTACTCCTTTAAGTTCCATAGCATCTAGGTAGTTCTTTATATTTGTTTTCTTAAGTTCTAGTTCTTCTTTAGAATCTGCTGTAATCATAATATGCATTTGGAAGTCGAATATCTTAGCTTGTGAAGATGCTAGCATAGTTACGAATGACTCTAATGATTCGTAGTCTAATCTGATTGTCTCTTGTCTTGTTCTATCTTTTTCTTCTTGATATTTTACTTTTAAGTCAGCAATTTGTTTATTAAGCATTTTAGATACTACTGTAAATGGTAGTGGTAAATGTTTAATAACAATTTTAATTCCTGACATACTTGTTAAGTTAGATAAAAATCCTGGTGAAATAAATTTAGGGAATGCTACAACAGTTAAGATAGTAGCGTATTTATCACTTATGAAGAATTCACTTGGATAAAATTGTAAACCTTTTGGAGCCAACTGGCTTTTTAAATTCATACTACTCATTGTGTTGCCACCACCGTTCCAAATTCAGTTGTTTTTCCACCATTTAAGAAGTTATCTAATATAATTCTTAAATCTTCGTTAGAAGTTTGTCTTGCTGTTAATCCGCAAGAAGCTAAACTATTTACTAAGTTTCTAATTCTCTTTTGAATCTTTTCTTGATCTCTTTCTTTGAATAATATGAAGTATTCTGTATCTACTACGTTATTATTCATAAAACTACGACCTTTATTAATATCTTCAGCGATTAGTTTTCTAACTGCTGGATTTTGTTCTTGGTTATATAAAAGTTGTAATTGTGATAGATATACTGAGATATCTACTGGTCTATCTGCTACTACTAACCAGAATTCATAATCTATTTGGTTATATAAATTCTTAAGGTTTGCTAGTACAGAGTTTTGAGTTTCGAAATCAAGTATAAATATATTACGTGGTTGTATTTTGACTCCGGTAACTTTTTCTTGTGAATTAAGAAGTATCATTCCATTGTTAATCGCTTGTACTGGAATTAAATCTTCTGTAAATCTACTTGTTTTCTTCGCCATTATAACTACACCAACCTTTCCATCTAAACTTTTGATTATTTGAGTAAAACCTGTGCATCTCTTGGAAGAATACTAATACATTATGTTGATAAGGTATTGGCATTACCAAGAATAAACATATTAAAGCAGGTATCAAACATGATATTGCTATCCATGTATTATTCATTTCGTTTTGGAATATCAATAATAGTATAAATGTAACTCCTACTCCTGTTAGGAATATTGCTAAATCTATACCTCTAAAGTATCCAAAATAAAGTTTTCCTCTAGATGCATTTGCAGGTATTAAATATCTACCGTTCATCTTTATTCATCCCCTTTTTATTATGGTGTTCCACTGTGTCCAGAACGTGGTGGATCATCTATATCACTACCTGTGAAGGTATCAATTGCGTGACCATGATCTTGTTGGAATGTTCCATCCTTATCAAGATCGTCTCTTCTATCTCTAACTCTTGATTTTGCTTCTTCACCATGTGTTTTATCGCCTTCCCAGTTGTTTGCTCTTCTTCCATCAGACATTTCATTTAATAAATGTTGTTGATGTGCAGAATCTATTGATCTAACTACTCTACCAAGTCCAGGAGTACTTTCTGCAACATCTCTAACTCTTCTTCCAGCATCTCTAACTGGTTCAGTAGCAGCACGGGCTGCACCTCCAACAGCTCTTGAAGCTCTATATGTAGCTCCTGATAATCCACCATCTATTCTATTAGTAGACAATCCGTAGCTTCTCATACCAGCTTCGTAAGCCTTTTGTTGTTTTTCACCAGCAGTCTGAGCAGCTTGTGCATCTCCAAGAGCTTCGTATAATTGATCCTCTGAAGTAATAGCGCTACCATCTATAGCCTTCAAGTTAGCTCTTAGACCTCTACCATGAAGTACGTCTTGATATGCTTGAGATAATTCAGAAGATTTTGCAGTTGCAAATTTAACTCTATCTTTAATAGCATTTAATCCCTCATTAGAATATCCTGCTCTACGACCATTCCATCTTTGAAGTGAAGCAGCAAATCCTGTCTTATACTTATCATCACCAGTTCTTAACTGAGCAACTTTATCACTTGCTGCTCTAAAAGCATGAGCTGGTTTTCCAGGTTGAGCATTGAATCCTTCTCCTGCTCCTACTGCCATACCTTGAAGGGCATTACCATGTAGAGCTCCTGCAGCAAAACCTGCAAGTCCTCCACCAGCAGCAGCAGCGAATTTTCCCATGAATCCTCCACCATCACCTTTATCTTTAATTCCTAAAGAGTCTTTGATAAACTTTGGTGCCTCTTTGGCAAAGAATAATAATCCAAGGATTAACGCTATCGTTAATAATGCTGTTCTTATTGGGTCCTCACTAAACTCAGGGTAGTTTGTGAATAATCCTCTTTGAACTATTAATTGAAGTAACATTATTATCAAATATAAAATACCAATTTTAATAAATATATCTAGGAACGTAAATATTAGTGTCTTCGACCATGCAGCAAATGCTCCTTTTGATGCCGAATCTGGATCGATTAAGCTCATTATTGGAATCGGTGCAATAACTTCAAGTATTATAAGTTTAAATACCCTCTTTGCTACGTCGAGACATATTCCGACCAGTATCGCTACCAGTATTATTCCAACTATTAACGATACTACATACGTATACGAATATATATAATACTGTGAGTGTCCAATTGTTCCAACTATTGGTACACTGATACTAACTATTCCTTTATGACATGTTAGTTTTGCATAATCTGTTATCTGTTCAAGTTTTTCAAGTTTTGGTACTTTAGCAAGTGTTCCACTACCACACACACTATCTATATCTTGTGCTGGCATAAAGAACGTACTGAGGGCCGCGACTGCCAAGTCGTTGGCCGCTTGATCCAGAGTATCAGTACTTGTTCCAGTTTTTCCATCTGATGGATTAACACCAAATAAAATTCTTGGAAGCATTGGTAAAAATGCTCTTTGAGCTCTTGATACTAAACCTTCTCCACCATTTGTTCCAAATAGTATAGATGGTATTAATATTAATGCTGCAAGCATTATAATTACATTTTGGAATAACTTTGCAACACCTTGCTTCTTATCCAACATTGCATCTGGATTAACAAGATATTGGAAGAACGAGAATGATAGTTTAAAGGCCATAAAAACACCTAGAACAACATATATTCTAGTGTATACTCCATTTAATACGTCACTACTTGTAGTAAGGGTAGCTAAGTCAAAAATTATATAAAGTACCCATTTAACAAGACTATAAACGATGTAGTCAAGCCATGCTAAACCCTCTCTAATTATATCCATAACCCATGATTTATCTTGTAAAAACATATCATCAACTCCAAATCACTCGTTTTAATACATATTTATCTATAATAATCTACTATAATTATATCATAATTAAAAATGATAACAATTGTTTTTACATTTATATACTAAAAAAAGAGAAATAATTTACGAATTATTTCTTCTTTTTAGTTTTAGAATCTTCAGTCTTATAATAAGTTGTTTCAAGTACATATGGATCCTTAGCTGTTCCTGTTCCTTCTTTGTATTGTACTCTTCCATCTATTGTAAGAATTGGTTTATAACTTGTATTACTACTACATACTCCTGATGAAATACTTCTGTTAATGTAATAACATTCATGAGATTTTTCTTCATTAGATGTTACTAACCAATAACTGTTAGAATATGTTGCTAAATAGTTATTATTTCCACAAGATTTATCTTCAGTCTTTTCACAAGTTGGATCGATACTTGCACTCATGAACATATATGCTGGAAGAAGTCCTGCTTTTTGACCAGATATCTTATTTTGGCATTCAATTGAACCATCAGATGATGTATCAGACATCTTTCTCTTACCAATACATAAGTCCATATCTTTAACTATATATTTTAAACTTTCACTAAATTTAGTTTTATTTTCAAGTTTTTCTTCACCTGCTATAAATGATTCTACTTTTTCTATAGCAGCACTCTTAATACCACTATCTATATAATCATTTATTCCTTGAGTTTTATTTATTTCTTCATTGTATCTCTTATCCCAAGGTGATCCTTTTTGAATATTTTCATTATATATTAGTAATAAATCATTATTATTATCGATCATTACTACTCTAAAGATCATATCATCTATTTTTACATAGTTGTTAATGTGTGATTCTTGATTTCCTCTATAGTAGTACTCTACTATATCGTCACTTCCACCACTATTTAATGCATCTTCTTCTAAAATCCATTTACCATTAATACGCTTATAAAGTCCGCTTCCTGAAAGTACTACATTGTAGTCTCCATCACCTATTAATTTGTTTACTAAGTTCTTTGAAGTAACATTTTCTCCTTCAATGAAACATGTAATTTCTGGAATATAGTCAAATTTCTTTGCATCCAAATAGTAAACATCTACTTCTCCATAACAACTAGCATTATCATCTTTTAATAATTCAGATGGTTCTTTCATTAAGTTTTCATCTACTAATGTTGCTAGTGGAATTACTCTTTTTGGAGTAGTTGAATTTGGTTTACGAGAAGAATCAGCACTAATATATTTTTTAGATGCACTTATTGCTTCTTTTACTACTTCATCATATGTATATTTTCTATTACTATTAGCTGCATTTGATAATAACATTACTATTACTACAAGTACAATTAATCCACCTAGAATGGCTAATAATTTCAATGTTTGTTTATCCATTTATTCATTCACCTCTAATATAATTATTTTAACAAATATAAGATAAATATACAATATAGATAGTCTTTATAATCTCTAAAATTTACAACATATTATTAGTTTGTTATAATTATGGAGGTGAATAATATGAATAAAGATTATTCACTTTTGTACACATTTTTAATGAACTGGGAATTCTACTTTATGGCTATGGTATATGCTATTAAATATTTCAAGAAAGAAGCTGGTGGATTCTTAGGATAAAAGAAAAGACTTAATTAAGTCTTTTTTTTAGCAATTAAAAAGAGTGATATACACTCTTCATAATCATATTATTAACAAGACATGTTGCAAGCTATGCATTCTTCCAACATTGTGACCAGTTCATTGCGTCGTCACCGTCTTCTGCTCCACTGTCACCAACTAATCCCATGATAACATCAACTAAAGTAACAGCAAAGAATACTGCAACTGCTGCAATAGCTCTTTTAATAAGTTTACTAGTAGCAGCCTTAATTTCTTTATCATCGCTGGCCATAACAGCTTTTGTTAAATCGATTGCACCCATTAAAATTAATACAATTGGAACTATAATTTTAATAAGGTTAAATACATTTTTAATAAATGATATAACTGGTTGTAAACCACCACAATCGGCTAATATTTGAACAAAATCCATAAAATAACCTCCAAACTATTTATATATTAACACAATTTTTTTTAATGTGTCAACTTTCCCTATTTTTTTCCACTTACAATACCAAGCTTAATTAATAAGTCGTTAATGTAGTTATTTTGTTCTCTATCATTAACTGCTGGTATTGTAAAGAATATATTAACGCCTGCTTCTCTAGCAAATTCTCTTACATCTGCCTGATTCAAAACAGATCTATTTATAATAACCTTTTTATCCCTTAATCTTTCAAATGCTGTTCTATCTCTCATCATCAATTTATTTAATTTCAATACTGATGGTTCTACTAAGTAAATAGTATCATCGCATATTGAATCTGGATAATCATTTAAATCTACTAATACAAAATTATAGCTTTTAGCTTTCAATAATTCTGTAGCTATGGAATTCTTATCAGCTGAAATCATATTTTTATCTCTGAAATACATGAAATCCTTTTTACCAACTTCGATTCCTAAAACCGTCATTTTGTAACGTTCTTCTAATTCCTTTTTCATCATATAAATTAATGACGAAGATCCTGCACCATCTGTTACATTTTTTACTCCCAAAGTTTTTATACTATGGTAATTTGTTGGTACCGCATCACCTTTTTTAGATGTATCAAGTGCTGGCATTTGTGGCATAGGTGTATCCAATTGATGTAAATGTGCCACATCTCTATAACTATTTGGTTGTGCTAATAAGTATTTAACACCCTCAATATTTGTAGTAAAGTTATAGAACCCCATTGATATTAATTGTGATAAGAACAAATTATTTGTTAATCTGCTTGATGGTGGTATTAGCAAAATTATTTTATCTGTAGGTAATCCTATTGACAATTTTTTATATGTTACCGCATCTTCATATTGCTGTAATGCTGTAACATCGATAATCATTCTTACAAAGAAAAAATTAGTAAAAGTTCCAATTAATTCATCTGTAGTAAAAACTCCACGCATCGATTTAATAATTTCTATATCTAATGATGATAATACATTTTCTTGTTGATTTACTACTATTACATTCATACTAACCTTCCTCTATTATTTATTCGTTATGCATATGTTCCCATCGATCATTTGACCTGTTTCAAACAATCCACCTTGACTATCTTCATAGAAAACACCAGTTTCGATTGTTCTTGTGTCTCCACGGATTGGAACCTCTACTGAAACAAACTGTGGTAATAAAGTAAATCTAGCATATATTTGAATTTGATAATATACACCTCTATTAGAATCGCTTACTTTGCATAGAACATATGGTCCTATGTATCCAGCGTCTTCAAGAACTGCTTCAAATTCTCCTTTATCTCTTATTCCACCTTCACCACGTTCTATTGCTTCAACTATTGTACCTTTTATTCTGTATACCCTAGAATACTGCATTACACTAGCAATAAAAAAAATGAAGACAAATAAAATAATAATTACTAATTGTAATAACATAGTACCACCTGTGGCTTCTCTCATTTTATCATCTCCATTTATTTTTATTTAATATTAACAAGAATTATTAAACATTGCTGATACTTTGGTAACTGAAGCCTCTGATATTGGATATTTAGAATCTATCAGTTTTGTTTCACCTACGATTGGGACTGTGATTACGAAGAGTCCAGGAATTATTTTTATTTCTGGTCTTAGTTCTACTGTGTAATACGATTTCCCAATATGTTCATTTTCATGTTTTGTAACATAAAATTCGTCTGAATAACCATTTTCTTTTAGTATTTGCATATATTCACCGCAACTTGTTCCAACAGTAGTTCTTTCGATTAATTCTACTATTGAGTTCTTTGCTCTATATGCACTGGCATAGCACATAATTCCTGCCATAAAGAAGATGTAGACAACCATAAAGAATACCATTAGATTTAATAATAATGTTCCACCTACTGATTCTTTCAATTATCTCACCCTTATTCTTTACATATTTTTTTTAACGATTAATGTCCTGAAACGTCAATTTTTTGAGTTCCTGTACTTTCAGTAAATGTGTTGTTAACTTGATCGATTAGTCTTGGAACGAAAATCATTGCAAAAGCTAATACTGCTGCAACTGCAACAATAACAACGATTGTCATGTTTAATTCTCCTGTAGCATCTTTCATATAATTATAACCTCCTATCTTATATTTTCATTATATACTCTTTTTTTATTATAATCAATTCATGAATAAAATTTTACTCTAATTGACATATATTTATTTTCCAAAGTTTACTTCATGATCTCTTGAATCGTTTCCCCAAACCCCGTTAGTATTATTAAATACACGAGGTAATATAAATGTTATTCCTATAAAGAATGCGCCAACTATCATAATAGTAACAATTGTCATATCTAATTCACCTGTAGCTTCCTTCATATATTACCTCTTTCTTTTATCCTCCGAAACTCATCATCATGCTCATTACAAGTACTACCATTGTTCCTCCACCTGTAACAACAAGCATGATCATTGTTTTTTGTTCCATTGCATCTAGTCTTTGTTTATATTTTACTTCACGTGCTTTATTTTGTAATGATGATACGCTCTTTGAGAACATTAATAATTGTTTATATTTATTTTCTTGTGCACCAAGACCTAATCTATATAACAATCTCATCATTCTCATTGAGTCTCTAACTGGATACTCTTGTGCAAATTCCATATAAGGAACTATTGAAGAGTCTCCTGCATCGATTTTGGCAATCATTTGTCTTAAACCTGGTTTAAATACTTCAGGTGCACTATCTATTGATCTAGCAAGTGCAACTGGAACTGTATAGTTCTGACATAAGATTTCCAAGTTCTTTAAGTAATATGGTAATAGTAAGTCAACTTGTGCCATATATTTTTTGTAATAACTCTTTAAATCGATATATTGTAATTTAAAAATACCATATCCAATTACAAGAATAACTACAAAGTATACGAACGATAATTGTCCAATCATAAATACCAAAATTAATAGTGTTCCATAAAAAGCATTTCTAATTCTTTTCATGAATAATGCATTTGGATTTACGCTTTCACCATATTTTGCTCCTACTAAGAAGTTATAATCTTTTTCTTTTAAATTTAATAAATAACCATTTTCTTCATCGAAGAATGTCTTTGTACTAACTGTACCTGTATAGAAAAGTGCTGCTGCTGCAACTACTACAATAATTACTCCCTCTATCATACTACTCAGCACCTACATTCTCGTTATAATATTTTTCTCCATTCAGAAGAAAATAACTGTTAAATAATACTATAAAGTGAAGACATACTACAACTATTTGACTCTTAAGTAGTTCCATATATCTTTCTGATCCAAGAAGTATTTGAACTGCACCTATTAATAGGTAAAGCATACATCCATATTGAATAAACTGTCTATGGAATGCTGCCCTGTCGATACGGTCTCTATATACTCCTTCAACTAGTACGTCTATATCTGTAAGCATGTTTTCTAGTACTTCGTTAGTATCTTGTGCACCTTCACGTGTTACCTGTAAGAATAACTGGTGCATGTTCTTTGACATGTGATATTCATATTTTGTATTCATGAAATCTAACGATTCATTAATATCACCATTTTTATATGCAAGTTCAATCATATATTTAACGTCATCTCTAACTGGTGATTCCAAAACTCCTGAAGTATATACTCCTTCAGCAGCTTTAACAAAGTTCTGTGTTGTTTGGAACTCCATTATAGTATTCGTTGTATATGTTTGAATTTGCTCGAATAAGAATTCTGAATAAATTCTCTTACATCTTAAATATGTTAAATATGGGATAACAGCAACCGCTACTACCATGTAAATTATTGAAACAGCTATGTTATAGAAATATAAGTAAGATATTCCAAATGCAGCAGTAGCAAAGATTAATATCTGTGTAATATACTGTTTTGGAGTATATTCTTGTCCCATTTCTTTAACTTTTTCTCTTATTGTCTTAAATGAGAATGGTGCATATCTATCGTATACATCTGCAGATGTGTTTATAATGAATTTATAAACAGATTCTTCTCCAGATTTCATTCGATATACGATGATAAATATTACTATTCCTATTACGATAATTGACTCTAGCATCTAGACACCCTCTTTCTAATTTATGAACTGGCCTTGCATCAAGTTCTGTGGATTTTGCATTCCTTGATTAAATCCTGGATTTGGTGGAATCATACTACTCATCATACCCATAGGATTTGCCATTCCCATATTATTATTTGGCATACTTACGTAATTTGTATTTTGTACTTCTTGTGGAGGTGTTTGTAAATTTTGTACACTTCCATTTACCATAACATTAGGTTGTACTCCATTTTGTTGTGGTACCATTTGACTAGCGCTCATCATATTATTTGGATTAATTTGTTGAACACTATTTGGTTGCATAACTTGTTGTTGTACTGCTTGTTGAACAGGCTGTTGCACTGGTGGTTGCACTTGCTGAACTGGTTGTTGAACCGGTTGAGCTACTTGTGGGGCCTGCTGTACAGGTTGTTGTGCTGGTTGTGCTACTTGAGGAGCTGGTGCTGCAACTTGTGGTGCTTCAGAAACAGACTGTGCAACTTGAGCTTGATCAACTTGTGGTGCTTGCGCAGCAGGAGCTTCATCTTTTTGTAGCATAGATAAATCTATTTTAGGTTTTGCAACTATATCGTCAGGAGATGATCCTGTGATTTCAAAATTTGTTTTTGGGGCTTCTGGAATAGCTTCTTGAACTGTTGTTACCATTCCATTTTCTGGTTCCACTTTAGGAGCTTCCTCTACCTTAGGAGCCTCAACTTGCTGAGCTTCAACTTTTGGAGATTCTTCTTGTTGAACTTCAACCTTAGGTGCTTCTTCTTGTGGAGTCTCTACTTTAGGTGCTTCCTCTACCTTAGGAGCCTCTACCTTAGGAGCTTCCTCTACCTTAGGAGCCTCTACCTTAGGTGCCTCTTCTACCTTTGGTGCTTCAACTTTTGGAGCTTCTACCTTAGGTGCTTCCTCTACCTTTAGTGCTTCAACTTTTGGAGCTTCTACCTTAGGTGTTTCCTCTGCCTTTGGTGCTTCAACTTTTGGAGCCTCTACCTTAGGAACTTCCTCTACCTTTGGTGCTTCAACTTTTGGAGCTTCTACCTTAGGTGCCTCTTCTACCTTTGGTGCTTCAACTTTTGGAGCTTCTACCTTAGGAGCTTCCTCTGCCTTTGGTGCTTCAGCTTTTGGAGCTTCCTCTGGTTTATTTGTATCTTTATTTTCCTTTGGATTGTCATCATATAAACTTACTTCTGGAGTTTTTACATCTGACATATCCATTCCATCAGTAACTCTTGCTTTATTTTCTCCAAATAGATTTTTCAAATCTATTCCTGCACCTTCCATAAATCTTAAGAAATATTTAGAAGGTTGATTAAATGTTTCTTCGCCTTGAACATTCTTTAAATATATGTTGGTAAATTCTGCTCTTTCATCATCTGTTACGTGGAATTCACATACTCCTGCGATCTCACGAACGAATCTACCAACTTCTGGTTTATAACGTCCACGAACAAATACTCCTATTTGAACGTAACGATAAATTGTTTTTAAGAATTGTTCTACATCGATGTTTGATTCTAGTAACGAATACATACGATGTGGAATACTTTCTGCTTTATCAGCATGGATTGTTGATAAGATATAGTGTCCAGATGAAATTGAGTTACGAACTGCAGTAACTGCTTCAGCACTACGTACCTCTGATAACAATATCCATATTGGGTTCTGTCTCATACAGGTAACAAGTACGTCTGAGTAACTTGCAATGTTGTTAGTTTTCATTGCAACTATATCTCTATGTGGATAAATTCTATCAAGGTGTAACTCTAATGTATCCTCAATAGATATTAACTTTTCATTTTCTCTTGTATGTGAAGCCAAATACTTAACAAGCTCTGTTTTACCTGAACCAGTTTCTCCACATACTATTATGTTACAGTGTGCATGTACACAATTTATTAAGAAATCATGTATATTTAATCTTATATATTTTTCATTTAATAATTTTTGTTTTTCAAGTCTTATTTTTGCTGGTGTTTTACGGAAAACTACTGCAATACCATTTCTAGCTATTGAATCATGAACGAAGTTCATACGTAACTCAGCACTTTCTGAGTCTAGGAATGGATGGGCCATATTGAATGTTTTACCCATTATGTTAGAACACTGGAATGCTATTTTTTCCATTAGTGCGTTATCAACATCTTGTTGTTCTGCTCTATATACACCTTTAGACAAACTTTTTAACCATAATTGTCCACCATTACTGTATGAAATATCGGTGATATCATCATCATCCAAATACTTCTGCATTGGTCCAAAGTCGATGTTAGAAAAGTTTGCTGCATCTTCTTCGTAATTCTTTAAATTGCTAGCAACACTACTTTTTTCAAAGTCTGCTGCTGCTTCTTTGTCTTTTTCTTTTATTTTTTCTAGCTCTTCTTTAGTTACTTCCTCTTTATCCTCTTTCTCCTCAGCCTCTTGATCGGATGAGAATGCAGGAGCCTGTTCTTCTACTTCTTCAGCAGTGACTGAACTAAAGCCAAGATCTCCAAAATTCATTGACTCGTTCATCTTATATCTAATCTCCTTTACTTTCAGGGTTATCTTCAGGATCTGGTGCTAAACCAGTTTGACTATCTAAGTCTTCTGTAACGTCAGTAGCCATTTCTTTAATTTCCTTAACCATTTCATATGAAGTGATTTCTGGAATTATTTCATCTTTATCTTTAACATTAAATCCAGTTGTTGTAGGTACAGGTGTCAATTTAATTTCTTTTGTATCTGTATTTTCTGCAGATTCTTCATTTCCACCACTTCCCCAAGCATTGATAGCATGTATCATTTTTACTAACATGTCTTGTTCTGTAGGTAAGCCGAAGTAAATAACATATGGTGTTCTTGCTTCAGTACTTGATGCAAATACTGATTTACCATCATTTGTTCTAACGTCTATTATTTTAATATTTGAGAATAATTTAGCTACTTGGTTTTCTTTAACTCCTGTTTCTTTGTTTTCCCATTGCATTGCTGCATAGATGTCTACATAGTTTCCAGGAACTATTGAGTTAGAGTAACTACTTAACATATTAACTGTAATGTAGTTAAGTGTTTCTCCTTCACCAACTTTGTTATATAATTCTTCATTAGAATCTGTTAAAGTGTCTGTTACAGAGGCGATATAGAAGAAGCTTCCTTCTGGAATCATCGTATCTGTCCTTGTATATTTTCCTATAATGCTACCTTTTGATTTTAAAATTTCACTTTTGATAGCAGATGATGGTGCACTCATATATGAAATCATTGTTTCATCAATTTGTGTACCAGGTTGAATCGTAACTCTCGCATATGGAATACTTATTGGTGTTGTTGCTTGCGTAATTCTTATATTGTATCCTATAACTAATACCATTACGATAATGATCGCTGCTAATGCAGTAACTGTGTTTTTGTTTTTTAAAAAATTTAACATCTTATTGCTATTCATATCTTATCTCCTATACCAATCCCATTGGATAGCATTCTACACTATCCTACTATATATTTTAGTATAAACTAGATGGTCAAAAATATCAACCTTATTTATCATTTTAATTTACAAAAAAAGAGAATTATTACAATTCTCTTTGTCTACTATTCATCTGTCATATCTCTAGCTAGTTCATCGATGTCTTTCATTAATTCTCCACCAGTAACTTTAGTGTCAATCTTTTCTCCAAGATCTAAATCTGTTGCATTTGTTGGAATTGGAGTAAGTGTAATATGGCTAGCTCTAATAGAACCATCTTTTGTTGCTCCTCCACCCCACTCATTGATTGCATGAATCTTTTTAATTAGCATGTCTTCTTCATTCTTTAATCCAAAGAATATTACATATGGTACTCTTTTTTCATTTGTTTTTTCAAATACGTTTAATCCATTTGATGTTTTAACTGCTAATATCTTTATATTTTTGAACATTTTTGCAACTTTTGTTTCATCATTAATTTTTGCATCTGCATAAATATCAATATATTGTCCAGGTTTAATTGAGTTAGAGTAACTACTTAACATATTAACTGTAATGTAGTTTAACTTTTCTCCATCTTCTAGTTTATATAAAGAAGCATCCGGTAAGTTTTCTTCTTCTACTACTGTATCTTTATATATTAAACTTCCTTTTGGAATAACTGTATTAACTCTTGTATAGAATTTTGTTTTTCCATCAGGTGGAACTATTTCGTTCATATTTCTAACAATGTTACCTTTTAATGCACTCTTAGGAATTCTTGTCGTATCAAGCATACCTGCAGTTATCTCTGTTTTTTCAGGTATAGTCTCTCTAGCAAATGGTACTGTCTCCATTGCTACTGCTGTTCCAACTCTTATGTTGTAACCAACTATCAATACAACAACTATAATAATAGATGCAATTGCTGTAACAATATTTTTACTCATTTTATTACCGTTTTTCATAATTCACTCCTATGCCAATCCCTTAAATAGCCTCACACTATTCTACTATATTTCAAGTATAAACTATAAAAATAAAAATTTCAATATTATTTATTCTAAAAAAAACAGCTGTTTACTATTCAGCTGTTTTATCTCTTTTTGTTTCAAGTATTCCTGATATTCTATTTACAATATCAACATCATCTGAGCTATAATCTACTCTAAATAAATCAATAAATGATAGTTCTTGTTCTGCGTACACAGATAATGATACTTTTGGTGGGCATTCATCTATATCATGAAATACTATCTTATATTTTTTTGATAAGTTCGCACTTTTTGCAAATCTTCTTATGAAACTTTCAACAAATTTTTCTTTGTTTATTTTAATAACTTCTGGAACACCAGTTGGACAATGCATTGACTCAGGATCACTTGCTATTGTTACACCTTCAGCTTCGTTTATACCTTCTCTAAATGCCTTTTCATCCACACTGTCTACTAAAGCACCTTCAGTAGCTTCTTTTAGCGCCATATAGTTTTGTTCGTTTGTAACTAACATGTTTGTAAATATATTAATTAAAACTATTCCAAGTATTCCTACCATCATGAAGAAATAAGTCCACATTGTACTATTCATTAGCTATCAACTCCTCTTATTCTAGTAAATAATCCTCTAAAATCATCATGTATAAATCCTGAGCAATAACCTTTATAAACACTTCCTGATGAACTTGGTAATTGACAACTTGCGGCTTTGGAATGGTTTAAAAGAGTATTATATGGCAAATATTGTGCATCAGTATCTGCATTAATTTGTCTTAATGCCGTTGGTGTCAATACTACTTCGTATTCTGATGCTGTACCATTAGATACTTCTCCAGCATCCTCTGAAATATATGCTTCATAACCAATCCAGTTTTTACCAATTTTTCTATTTCCTACATCATACCCATGTTCTCCACTTAGTTCAGAGCTTGGGAATGGATTGTATAGATTTATTGGTCTATAAATAGCTTCTCCTTGAGAAGCACTACAATCGCAGTAGTTAATGCATGACTCTTTTGATTCAAATCTATATTCTGAAGAATGTGCTTCACACCATGCAGTAATGAATTCTCTATCATCGCATTCATCTATTGGGCAGATATTTGTACATGAATTGAAACATTCAGTACGTTCTGATTCACTTGTTGGATACTTAGTATCACAATAATCCATTGCACAGTCTCTATTGTAAATACCACATGTTTCTGTACATGTTTTACAATTAACATTCTGTTCTAAGTAACAAGTCTTAGTACCTACTCTAGCATATATTACCATTTCATCTGTAGGTTTTTCAGGGAAGTATCTATACATATATCTACCGTATTTATCTGGTTCAACTTTTTGCATTATTATTGAACCATCTTCAGCTCTTTGTAATGATGTACCTGCATATACAGTTCCACTTGCACCTTTTATTTCATAATCATCGCCATTTTTAACGATAGTACATGCATTAGGCGAATCTTTAAATGCTTTTATTTTTTTGTTGCAATAATAAAATTTTGTGTCACCAGTAGAACTTGTTGTCTCAACTACTCCTTCAAGAAGGATTGATACTTTTGCTTTTTTAGTTTTGTTTCCATAATCTTCTAATTTAAGATTTTCTATTTTTATATCTATTTCAGATTTACTATTAACTGGTGTTGTCTTATAATCTTTAACTTGTGCAAGACCATATCCTGTTACTTTTTCATTTTCAGTTAATCTACGGTTTATTGATAATTTAGCTTTCAATCCTGAAGATGTTACATATAAGCCACTACAAGTTTGACTTGCTGGTGAACCTGTTCCCTCATCATATATTTGAATATCACAATCTACGCTTCCTGATTCAACTTTATATGGGCATTGATCGCTTCCTGATATAAATTCAGCTCCTAAATTATCATCAAGTAAAGTTTTCTTTGTCGCAACTGTTGTTTCTATATGATGTTCTAATCCTCCACTTATTTCACTATTTGGGGTTGCTTTAAAGCTTGTATGATATAATCTCTTACCTGCTGTTGCATCCCTACCAACAGTACTTACACAATTTCCACTTTCATCTGCTAAGAATACTCTTGCTAGTCCATCATCAGTTACACATGTTGTTGGCAAGTTAAATGTTATTGTTGTTGAACCTTCACTAACATACCTATATACTTTCGTAGTTGAATTATTTGATTTTACTTTTCTCTTAGTTCTATCATAATCAGGTATTAACTGTACAGTATCTTTACCTTTAGATGAGAATGAATTACTAGTTTTTTGATCAACTATGTCTAACTTTGCTATACCTCCATATGGTTCCATACCTTCAGTAGAGTTTGAGTTATCTATTACTTCAGTTACAACTGAAGATGCAACTGCTTTTCCTTCAGCAGTACTGTATTTAAATGATTTAACTTTAGGGAAAGATCCTGTAGTTACTTCTTCAAGTTCATTTAATGTCATTTTATTTCCGTCTTCATCGACAATATGTTTTCCAAATAGTTCTGAACCATTAATAGTTACTTTCTTGATATCTCGTTGATTTCCGTTATAATCTTTTCCACTACTTATCATATTGAAAGCATCTATCTTATCAAGCATCATGATTTTTCTTGTATCGTCTAGTGCATGAATTGCAGCAAAGTCAAATTTCCACATTGCATAATCAAAGAATATTGTACATTCTCTATTTCCATACATTATCGTATGATAATCGAATGGTCCTCCTCTTTGTAATGTAGTATTATATAAATCTTTAAATGCATAATTTGAAAATTCTTTACAAGCATAATTCAAATATGTATTTGTATCTGAATAAGTATATATATAATTATATTTCTCATCAGTTTCCTTTTTAGCATCTCCAACTCTTTCACAAAATGTATATGCTCCATTTAATTCAGTCGAACTTTTATTCATATTTTTATTTGTATATCCACAAAAAGTAGATATTGTTTTTCCATCAGCTGCGCCATTTTGAGTTACATCACTTTCGTATGTAAGGTCATTATTGTCACAGTCAATTGGTTTTTCTGGCTTATATAAGCATTCATCTAATATACACTTTCTCTTACTTATAGAAGCAGATTGACTACTAAAATCTCTTTTCGCATCGCAGAAGTTAGATGCACATGATAAATATTTATCACCTTTTCTTTCTCCACCCTGCATTGCGTTTGCACATACTGAAGTACAAGGGTCTTCTCTTTCATCCAATATGTTATAGAAAGCTCTTCCTTGAGAATCAGATTTACTCTCGTTATAGAATTTATATTTATTAAATTTTGAATTAAACCTATGTGTACCCATTGATGAAGATGCCATTATAGCATTTTCATGTGTTGTTCCAATATAATAGTCAGTACCAGCTTCTTTTGCATTTTCATCTCCAGCTGGATGGTCATTCTTATCGGCTAAGTTATAAAGTACATGAACATTATGACCTAAATCTCTTGCTGTACCATACACATTATTACTATTAGAGTTATTTATTCCTCCTGGTCTATATGGTTCAGAAGATGTTGTTGGATAATCTGGATTGTTTAATTTTCTACCATAGTAATAATGGTTAGTATTTAGTGTGTAAGGAATATCACAATATTCTTTTTTTGTACCATTCTTTTTACATCTATAATATTTAACACCAGCTACCTTATAGTCATCGCATCCATCATTATAACCTTTATTAGCGTCTTTACAAGCCTTACATGTTGTATATCTATTAGTATAAGATGTCCATTTAGGATCAGGTGTATTTACATATTGATCAGAACTTTTTTCTGTTAGATTTTCTGATGAATGTGTTGCTTCTTTCCACTGAGGATCGCTATCTTTCTTAAGTGGTCCTAATTTTCTATACATTGGTTCTACTTTCAAATAGTATTGCTCTGGATGGGCTCTATTTATAGAACCACGACTTAATCCAAATGTATCTTCTACATTAGATAAGAAGGCTTCTAGATCTGCATCTGGGAAAAGTGTAGGTAAAAGTGTTCCATTAACGAAACCACTTAAATCTGAATTCATATTATCTGGCATTGGCCCAGTTCTAAATACAGATACTTCAGAGGCATCTCCTGTTGGTGATGCTTTTCCCCAGTTAATTTCGTATGTATCTCTTCTTATTACTTTTGTTACCGAATTAGTAGATGTTTTGCTAGAGCATCCACTTGGTCCTGTTAGTTTTACCTTACCCATTTCATCGGCACATTCTTCTGTAAAAGTTACTTTTTTTGCTTTAATCCTATTATTTAAGTTATCTGAATATATTAACTTCTTAACAGTTACTTCATTAGGTCCATCATCATTAGTATATCTAATAAGTGTTACTAAGAATCCAACTCCAGAATATGTTGAGTTATTATGTGAATCACATGATGCATATGGACTTCCTGGTCTTGATGGGCTATATGGTCCATGGCTAGGTGGAATTGGTTTTCCTCCTGATGGGTTTCCTAACCATTGCGCATAAACATCTATTGTCGAAAAGCTAAATGCCATTATAATTAGCAGTAAGCTACAAACAAATTTCTTCATAAAACTTGTATTACGCATATTATTACCTCCTTAGCTTTACTCTATTTATTCTATTTATTATCTTCTTAATAACAAAAGCTAAAATAGCTATAATTAATAATGCTGTTATTGTGACTGAAATTTCAATATTATCTACATATATGTCTATAAATTTTTGGAATATATTTCGTCCATCTTTATAATCTCTTGATTCTGATTCTTCTTTATTTTTTATATATTCATCTAATTCACTTCTAAATTGATAATAATCTTTTATTTCACCATTATAATTCTCATTGCATAATTTAAATTCTTCGTACTCTACGCATTCATCAAGTGTACTATATATATTAAATTTCTTTAAGCTAATCGATTTTGTTGCTACTGTTTCTCCAGCACAAGTTCTTGCATCGGCAACATCTATTTCAAAAGTATATGTTTTGCCTGGTTCAAATCTTTCTGCAAACTGAACTACATTTTTTTCTTTATTACCTGCATAAGTTATACCATTGAATTTAATTTTTAAGTCTTCTTCTACATTTGATACTGATATTTTATAGTAGTAATCATAGCTTTCTGTAATAACAAGTTCTGTCTTAAATTCTAACTTATAAGCTTTTTCCTTTAGAGCCCTTTTAATTGAACCTCTACATAAAGGTAAAGCCTCTACTTTTGTTGGAACAAATGCAAATAATGCAAATAATAATATAAAAAATGTTAAATATTTATATTTTTTTATCATACTAGTTTCTCCTACTTTACTATTCTATCATAATTATATAGCATTTATTTTTTATAATCTAGTACTTTTTTATTGAAATGCATCTTTCAATATGATACTATTCTTTCGAGGTGTTATTAATGAAATTTTTAAAGTATTTAGTATTAGTATTTAGTATCCTTATCCTTTTCACTGGATGTGAACAGAATAGTAATGGTTATCTTAAGGATTTATCTTTTAAAGAATTACAAAATAAAATAGATAATAAAGAAGAATTCTTCTTTGTAGTTACTCAAGACGGTTGTAGTCATTGTGAAAACTTCTTACCTGTTCTTGAAAAGGTTCTAAATGAATATAAAGTAGTTGGTTACAATTTAAATACTACAAATATGAGTGAAGATGAAAATAAGAAATTCGATGAATTATTCGATGTAGGTGGAACTCCTACTACTATATTTATTAAAGATGGTACTGAAGTATCTTTACTTCAAAGAATCAATGGTGAAACTACTGATACTAAATTAATTCAAAGACTTAAAAATAATGGTTATATAAAAGAATAAAATCACTTCTTATGAAGTGATTTTTTTATTTGAATAATTTCTTAATATTTGTTTTAGGAACTAAAAGATCTGTTCTTTCTGTTCCTATTTCTATATCTTCAGTTATGATGTCCATCTTTTCGCCATCAATATCCCATACTAGTTTTTGACCTTTAGTATTATGGATAACTACTTTATCAGTCTTATGATAATAAAATCCTGGTACGTGTTCTATATCACTAGTTGCTAAATATAGTAAACTCTTAAGCATGTGTTTTTGATTCTTGATATTACAGAACAATACTTCAAATTTTCCATCATCTAGTTTAATATCGTTAAATATATTTTGGAATCCTGCAATACGTGTAGAATTAGTGACAAACATTAAGGAGTAAAACCCATGATATGTTTCACCATCTACATCGTATGATAATTCGTATAGTTTAGTTCTATCAAATAGAGTTTCGAAACCTTTTTTAACATATGCTATATAACCCAATCTTTTTTTATCTTTTCTTGTAGTCTCATATGGAATATTCATAAACTTACCAAAGCCTGCTACATAGACAAATGGTGCTCCATTAATTGTGCATATATCAACAGATTTAACTTCTCCATCCATAAGAAGTTCTAGATTCTTCATTAGATCTTTTCCATATCCATACATCCTACCTATATCGTTAGTAGTTCCTGTAGGAAGATGACCTAGTATTAATCTACTATCTCTATTAAAGTTACCTTGCATTGATTCATTGAATGTTCCATCTCCACCAACGGAGATAACTAAATCGACCCCACTAGATAAACTCTGTACTATATCTGTTACTGCACCTTTATATTTTGATTGATAGAATTTTGCAACATATCCATATTTTTTTAATATGTTGCTTATTTTACTTTTTAGTTCATCTTTGTTATATTCTTTTGTTCCACTATGTGGATTATATATAACTACGCAATGTTTCAAGATTATTTACCCCTTGCTGCTTTAAACATTCTTTTCCAGATTTTGTCACTTGAATAGTTTAATAATCCTACTTTATATATTCTTATACCATATCTATAAGATACTATAGTAAATAATACTAATATGACTATAGATATTATTGAATCAATTATAGTTATTTGTCCCGCTATTAATAGTGTTGGAGAAAGTAAGAACGATATTAGTGGTACATAACTAACTGCTTTTATGAAAGCACTACCTTCGAATAATGATGCCATTATTGATAGATAAAAACTTGCTAATGAGAATGTCATTATTGGAGTTTGTACTTGTTGATAATCTTCTAGGTTTGTACTCATAGAAGCAAGTACTGCTGCTAGGAATGAATATAAGAATATTGAAACAATTATTAATATAAGTGTAATTGGAAGTACATATGATAGTTTATCTACTATTCCTGAAGCTTCTACTGCACCTATTACTTCATTGACCATTCCATTAGTAGTATTAGTTATATCGTTAGATAGTATTCCACCACCTATAGCTGTTCTTATTAGTCCACCAATGAAACCATATACGGCAAGTAATATAGCTTGTACAAACATAAATAGATTATCTGCTATTAAGTGAGAGAATAAGTGTACTTTACTCGATACATTAGAAATAATTATTTCCATACTTCTAGTAGTTTTTTCTTCGTTAATCTCTCCACCAATTATTTGAGTTAAGAATAGTATTATCATGAATACTGGAAGAATCATAAGTGGGAATAATGCTCCTACTATTTGATTTGCAGCTTCTTCTTCACTAGTCTTATCATTATCTAATAGAGTTCTTTTAATCTCTACATTTTGATTTAATCTAGCAAGTTCTTCTTTATCGATATTACTATTTTCAAGAGCTAGTTTGTATCTAGTATTGCTTATTGCTTGTACAATTGGTTGATACTCTGTAGCACTTATAAATCCTGCGCTTATTACTTCAGCTTTAATATACTTTTCTTCATCACTATCTATTACTATAAGTACATTTTTATTTTCTTTTATTTCTTCTTTTATTTCTTCTAAGGTTCTATCTTCTTTTCTTAACTTAACGCTACTACTTGATTCGAATATTGAGTTTCTAACACTAAGGTAAGATGATTCAAATTCTTCATAACAATTATCAGTATTATCAAGTACTAGTATTTCATAACTTTCATTAAAATCTCCTCCAAATAGTTTAACTATACTATCTAGATTAGTTACTATTAATAAGATAGCAAATAATACTATATTAGTTATTAAGAATGATTTACTCTTTAACTTTTTCTTTATTGAATAAGAAGTAAGGTATAGAAATTTCTTCATCATTTTGCCTCACCTACCTTAGATATAAAGATTTCATTTAATGTTGGTTCTTCTACTACAAACTTAGTAATATTATTTTTAGATATTGCTTTAAATATTTTAGGTACAATTTCTTCACTTTCTATTTTTATTTTGTATTCTCCCTTGGCTTCTTTAGTTTCTATTACACCTTCAATACTTTTAATATCATCGATATTTATATCACCTTTAATACTAATATTTTTCTTTCTATAATCTCTTTTAATATCTGATATATATCCTTCAAGAATACTTTTTCCTTTTACTAGAATAACTAATTTCTCACAGAACTCTTCGATATGTTCCATTTGGTGTGAAGAGAATATAATAATAGTTCCCTTCTTTTGTAGTTCTCTTATGTATTCTTTAAACTTAGCTACGTTAATTGGATCTAATCCAGTAAAAGGCTCATCTAATATTAATAGTTTAGGATTATTGATAATAGAAGAAATGAATTGTACTTTTTGTTGATTACCTTTAGATAACTCTTTTATTTTTTTCTTTTTACTATCTATTAGGTCAAACTCTTTTAGTAGTTTATCTATTCTTTTATTTAACTCATTTTCATTAATTCCTTTTAATGAACCATAGAATTTTAATTGTTCTTCTACTGTTAGTTTAGTTTGTAAACTTCTTTCTTCAGTTAAGAATCCTATCTTATCTGTTACGCTATAATCTATTGGTTTATCATTTAATGTAACAGATCCTTCATCTGGTGAAAGAAGTCCCATAATAATTCTAAATGTAGTAGTCTTACCTGCTCCATTTTCACCTAGAAGGCCAAAAATTTCTCCATCATTAACAGTGAAAGATAATCCATTTACTGCACATAGTTTGTCATAATACTTAACTATATTATTTATTTTCAACATATTGTCACCTTATTTTTTTATTTTTCTTTTAATTCTTTTTGCAAACTTATATGATTTAAACATCTCATTATAAAGTTTATATTCTACTTTATTAACAACTAAATCAAATTCGCCAATTAATTCTATTACGTCTGCTCCTAATCCTCTTTTAAAATCAAATAGCCCATATCCAGGACTCTTCTCATCGAAGTCTCCATCAATTCCATAGAAATTTAATTGTTCATAATTGTTTTCTTTTGCATATTTAATCATCTCATATTGCATTAGTATTTGAGCGCCATATTCCATATATTCTTTATAGCTTCCTCCAAATAGATATATTATTTGTTTACCATATGCAATATATAATCCAACAGAGATAATATATTTCTTTCCATGTTCATCTATATCTTTCTTTAATTTATCTCTTTTCTTATTAAATGATTCTATCTGACTTTTAAATTCATTTACTTGTCCTGTTTTTTTAGGATTATCTTTAAGAACATCTATTCTTTCTTGTAATTTATTTATATCGTCTTCTAATCCTTTATATAGTTTTTCAAAGTCTATTTCTGCAAATAAAACTCTTATCATATCTTTCTTTTTTAATTCTTCATACATAGTTTGATAATATGATAAAGGTCTATCTTCAAAATCTCTTCTCTCTGCAGTATGAATCATGATCTTTTTAAAAGTATCTAACTCATCTATACCTACTTCTCTAATAGTTACGAAGTTTTTTTCACTTTTATTTAGCCCCCATCTTGTGGTCTTTCTAAAATCATTAACTATTTCATCTACAGTTTTATCTTTTATATATAGACTAGATAACCATCTAGGTTCTAGATCTTTTTTATCTTCGCTTCTAATGTAGAAACCATAATGATGATATCCTAATTTCTTTAATAAATTTATTAGATCATCTTTAGGTTTTCCTATTATATTTCCATCTCTATCTCTATCTTGATATTTGATATAAGGATTTATTTTTAAAAATAATCCATTATTATCTTTTAGATATTTTTTTAATTCTTTAGTAAATTCTTCTATTAGATTGAAATCACTATAATCAGTAACAAATCCTCTTGGTGCATAATACATTCTCTTTTTTATTACTGGAAGGGGTCTATATAGAAGAGTTGATGCTCCTTTTATTTCATCTTTATCAAATAATCCAATTATATCCATCTTCCATTCACTTTTAGATTTAAACTTAGCCCACTCTACACTTTGGAAGAAGTTTGTATCAGGATATTTTTTGATAAAATTGTTATATTCTTTTTCACTAATACTTTTTATAATCATAACTTCACCTATTTCTAATGTTTATTATAACACGACTATTTTTATTAATCATTATAAAAGACCAATAAAATTGGTCTTTTCCTAAATTGAAATTTCAAGCGCACCACTTAGGTGTGCTTTTTTGATACAATAAAGGAGTCACATCCGGCAAGGAGGACTCCTAAATGAATTATACTCAATTAACGAGTGAAAGGAAAGTACAAATAGACATTTTACTTGAACAAGGATTGTCTATGAGAAAGGTCGCTGATATTTTAAAAATAAGCCATTCTACT